>Ga0102928_1001924_pt1 | contig 12574 bp, 17 predicted proteins | sample SalPonR1_B_D1_MG_FD_78504 | JGI IMG/M metagenome (GOLD analysis project Ga0102928, IMG submission 78504) | Salt pond soil microbial communities from South San Francisco under conditions of wetland restoration - Salt Pond MetaG R1_B_D1_MG | ecosystem: Environmental > Aquatic > Marine > Intertidal...
ACTGGTGCCGCCTGAGGTGGTGGGCTGTGCGCCTGACGGGGCCTTGGTTATGGACACCGCGCCGATGACGCTGGAGGACACGCATGCCGTGATCCGCGAGGCGCACGCCAAAGGGCAAGATGTGGCGCGGGTGCATTCGGGCGATCCGTCGCTTTATGGTGCCATTGCCGAGCAGATCCGACGGTTGCGCGCCGATGGCATCGCCTATCAGATCATCCCCGGCGTTCCCGCCTATGCCGCCGCTGCCGCCGCTTTGGGGCAGGAGTTGACCGTGCCGGAGGTGGCGCAATCTATCGTGCTGACGCGGGTTTCGATGAAATCGACTTCGATGCCAGATGGCGAGACGCTGGAAAATTTTGCGCGCACCCGCACCACGCTGGCCATTCATCTGGGCGTGCGCGCCCTGCGCGAGATCGAGCGTGTTCTGACACCGCATTATGGGGCGGATTGCCCTGTGGTGGTGGCGTATCGCGTTGGCTGGCCTGACCAGATGTTCATTCGCGGCACGCTTTCCGATATCCGGCTGAAGGTCCGCGACGAAAAGATCACGCGCACGGCCTTGATCATGGTCGGCCCGGTTTTGGGTGAGATCAGCGATTTCAAAGATAGCGCCTTGTACGATCCGGCGCAGCCGCATGTGTTGCGCCCGAAAGCGACAGCCGGCATGTAACCTGCGTCGGTCGGGAAAATTTTACGTGATCGTCATGTCTTCCTGTCACAGACTGAAGGAGTGATTCTTCAGGAGGCCAAGCCATGACCACCTATTTGCCGCCCGATGTGCAAGCCGGACTTGACGCAGCACGCAAGCGGGCCATTCGGAACAGCAGCCGGTTGCGGGTGCATGTGGGTGGGGAAACCTATCCTGTCCTGCGGGCGTGGCAGGGCGGTTTTGCGGTTGAGGCTGATCGCGCGCCGCATTTGCGGGGATTGGTGGATTTGTATGAAGGCCCCAAGCACCTGTCGCGCTGCCTGATCGTTGCGTCGGAAGAGGACAACGGTGAGATGCGGTTCGAATTGAAACGCGCCACTGACGCCCGTGAGACGCACCCGGTAGATTTTGCATGTGACCCGCACGCGCCGGTGGCGTTGATCGAAAAGGCGTAGGCCCTTGCGGCCGTTCAGGGCTGTTTTTCGAACATGATGATGACCGAGCCGATCGTGACGCCCGCCTTGCGCATATAGGCACGGTTCAGCACGCGATTTTCGGATAGTTGCCACATCCAGTCGTCGAAACTGACGCGCATCGTCCCGTCAGGCACGGGCAGGTCGATGGTATAGGCCCAGTTGAACGTATCGCCTTGCTCGCGGCCCTTGGCGGTGCCGATTACCCCCGGCGCTGTGCCTTCCCACGTTTCCGGCCCGGTCTGGCGCAGGGTCCAGACGCGGCGCTCGCTGGTGCCGTCGGCATAGCTGAAATCCTCGTCAAGCGTCAGGGTGCCGTCCTCCCATGTGCCGTCAATCACTACCTCGAAGCGGCGTCGCACGGTGCCAAAGCGGTCTTGAAACTGGCCATGGGCCACGGTGCGGCCCTCGAAAAAGTCTTGGAGTTCAAAGTCCCGGTCGCTGAGGGGCGGATCGGTCAGCGACGGACGCCCCGAGCAGGCGGCCAGCAGGGCAAGGGCAGATAGGGCAAGTGCTGCGCGGATCATCGAAACCTCCAGAATCTATACTGCAGACGTATCTTGACCGCGCCGCGCGGCAAGGCGCTATTGCAGATCGGCGAAGGCCTGTTGCAGGCGTTTGGCGGCCTCTTCCACGCGGGTGCGCGGCGTGGCGAGGTTGAAACGCAGGAACTCCTCGCCCCCTGTGCCGAAGGTCGGGCCGTGATTGGCAGCGATGCGCGCGTCCTGTTCAACCCGCCGAGTAAACTCAGCCCGGTCCATGCCGGTGCCCGAGAAATCGACCCATGCCAGATAGGTCGCCTCAAGCGGCATGGAGCGGAGGCCGGGAATGGCGTTGATGGCGGTGTCGAACACCTGCCGATTGCCGTCCAGATAGGTGGTCAGCGCATCGACCCATTCGGCACCTTCGGGGGAATAGGCGGCTTCGGCCATCATCAGCCCAAAGGAATTGGGTGACAGACCAAGGGCAGCCATGCGCGCGCCAAAGCGGGCGCGCAGTGTTTCATCGGGGATAATCACATTGCCCAGATGCGCGCCTGCGATGTTGAAGGTCTTGGTGGTGGCCGTCATCATCACCAGACGGTCAAGGATACTGTCATCGGCCAGCGGCATGGCAATATGCGTATGGCCCGGCATCACCAAATCGTGGTGGATTTCGTCAGACACAAGGATCAGATCGTGCCGCTTGGCAAAATCGGCGACGCCTTGCAATTCCTCGCGCGTCCAGACCCGCCCGCCGGGGTTGTGCGGCGAACACAGGATCAGCAGTTTCTCCGAGCCATCGAGAATATCGTCATAGGCGGTAAAATCCATTTCGTAGCGGCCGTTTGTGTTGACCAGCGGACATTCCACGACGCGCCGCCCGGCGGCTTTGGTAACGCGTGCAAAGGCGTGGTAGACGGGTGTGAAGAGAACAACGCCGTCACCCGGATCGGTGAAGGCGTCGATGCACATGGCGGTGCCGTTGACCAGTCCGTGTGTGGTAAAGACCCAGTTGGGGTCAATCTGCCAGCCGTGACGTTCGGACATCCACCAGCCGATCGCATCAAGATAACTGCGCTCGTCCCCGTAATAGCCATAGACGCCGTGATCGATCATGCTCTGCAATGCGTCCGAGACACAACGCGGCGGCTGAAAGTCCATGTCGGCCACCCACATTGCGATGCCATCGTCCGAGGGCACACCATAGATCTTTTCCATCATGTCCCATTTCTGGGAATGGGTGTTGTGGCGGTCGATCAGGCGGTCGAAATTCATGCGTAACTCCTTGCAATGCCGGCAGGCTAGTGATTTGCGCGCCGGGCGCAAGAGGCGTTGCGGATCGTGGGCTGATGACCTAAATAATCCGCATGAAACGCCCGATCCTGATCCATCCCGACCCGCGCTTGAAAAAGCTGTGCGCGCCTGTGCCCGACCTGTCGGACGATTTGCGCAGCTTGGCTGATGACATGCTGGAAACCATGTATGACGCGCCGGGCATTGGGCTGGCCGCGCCGCAAGTGGGCGTGCTGGACCGGCTGATCGTAATGGACTGCGTCAAGGACGAAGCCGAAGCGCCCCGCCCGCTGATCATGTTTAACCCCGAGATCGTGGCATCCTCGGACGAGATCAGCGTTTACGAGGAAGGCTGCCTTTCGATCCCCGACCAATATGCCGAGGTCAAGCGCCCCGAGGTTGTGGACGTGCGATGGATCGACCGCGACGGGAACGAGCAAACCGAGACATTCGACGGTTTGTGGGCGACCTGCGTGCAGCACGAGATCGACCATCTGAACGGCAAGCTGTTCATTGACTACCTTGGCCCGATGAAGCGGCAGTTGATCACCCGAAAGATGCAAAAGCTGAAGCGCGAGCAGGCCAAGGCGAGGGCCTGAGCGGATGGCTGTGCGGTGCTGCCTGCCTTGGCCGGACAAGCGGCTGAAAACGGTTGCCGCGCCCGTTGATGCGATCACCGATAATGTCCGTGCCGTCTGGGACGACATGATCGACACCATGGAGGCTATGCCCGGTGTCGGCCTTGCTGCGCCGCAGATCGGGGTGATGCAGCGCTTGGCCGTGGTCGATGCCAGCGCCGAGCGCGGGCAGGCGGTGTGCATGGCAAACCCCGAAATCCTGCATGCCAGTATCGAATTGCGCGCCCACGAGGAAGCCAGCCCAAATCTGCCCGGTGTGTCGGCCATGGTGAAACGCCCGCGTGCGGTGACAGTGCGGTTTCTCAATGAGGCCGGATCGGTGGAAGAGCGCGATTTTGTCGGGCTGTGGGCCACCTCGGTGCAGCATCAGATCGACCACCTGAACGGGCGGCTGTATTTCGACCGGCTGTCCAAGGTGAAGCGCGACATTCTATTGCGCAAAGCGCGGAAGGTGGGCTGAGATGCGCGTGGTTTTCATGGGAACGCCCGAATTTTCGGTGCCGGTGCTGGACGCATTACTGGAGGCCGGGCACGAGGTGGCCGCCGTTTATTGCCAGCCGCCACGCCCCGCCGGACGCGGCAGGAAAGATCGTCCCACTCCAGTGCAGGCGCGGGCCGAGGCGTTGGGGCTGGAGGTGCGTCACCCGGTCAGCCTGAAGGGGGAGGTCGAACAGACCGATTTTGACGCGCTGAATGCCGATGTGGCGGTGGTGGTGGCCTATGGGCTGATCCTGCCGCAGGCCATACTGGACGCGCCAAAGCATGGGTGCCTGAACATTCACGCCAGCTTGCTGCCCCGCTGGCGCGGCGCGGCGCCAATCCATCGGGCAATCATGGCCGGGGATCGCGAAACCGGCGTGTGCATCATGCAGATGGAAGCGGGGCTGGATACGGGGCCTGTGTTGCTGCGCAAAGCCACCGAAATCGGTGTGCGAGAGACCACGGGCGAATTGCATGATCGCCTGTCGCAGATGGGTGCGCGCGCGATTGTCGAGGCGTTGGACCGGCTGGGCGATCTGGTGCCCGAGCCCCAGCCCGACATGGGCGTGACCTATGCCGAAAAGATCGACAAGGCCGAGGCGCGGGTGGATTGGACCCGGCCTGCGGCGGAAGTGGACGCGCATATTCGCGGGCTGTCGCCTTTCCCCGGCGCGTGGTGCGAGATGGATGGCACGCGCATCAAGTTGCTGGCCAGCGAGGTGGCCGAGGGCGCAGGCGCGCCCGGCGAGGTGCTGGATGAGGCGCTTACGGTGGCATGTGGCAGCGGTGCTGTGCGGCTTTTGCGGTTGCAACGGGCCGGCAAGGGCGCGCAGGATGCGCAAACCTTCCTGCTGGGCCTGTCTGTGCCAGTTGGGACGCGCTTGTAACCAAGGAGAGTGCTTATGTTTCCCACGCTGATCGGAACGGTGGTCGTCGCCGGGATCGTCGGATATCTGTCCGAGAAAACCGGGTTTACGCATAACGGGATCTTGCAGTCGATCATCATCTGCGTCGGCGGCGCGTTCGTGTTCTATTTCGTTCGGATCATGTTTGGCCTGAGCATCGGGACGCCGGGTGTGGATGCGATTTTGTCGTCGATTGGCGCGTTGATCATCGTGCCCACCCACTGGCGGGGCAGACGGTGATCCGGGCCTGCTTGTCGCACCTTGCGGCGCGCCGCGCTTGAGTGCGGTGCGCAAACCAGAGGAGACCAGCCGATGAGTGTGATTTATCTGATCATCGTGGGCGCCGCAGCCGGGTTTCTGGCCACGCGGTTGATGAAGCTTGAAACGGATATCATCACCACCATCGCGATCGGTGTTGCCGGGGCGTTGATCGGTGGGCTTGTGTTGCAGGTCTTGGCGACCGTGGCCGGACTGTTGGGTGGGTTGATTGGTGCGGTTCTGGGGGCGCTTTTGCTGATCTGGCTCTATCAGACCTATGTCGCCGGGCGTGGTGGGCCGAAGCGGTAAATCGCCCTTGCGGGCGATGCCTGCGGCGCGAGTATTTTGGGAACAATGAAGGCGGGGATCAGGATTTCGGTGGGCGCGCTTTGTAGTTAGGCAAGCGCCAGCCAAAAGCGATTGATCCTGCGCGCAACCCCCAAGTCAGGCCGGCACAGGTGCCGAGGATGAGTGTCATATTGTCGGTCAGGGTGGTCAATGTGACGGCGGCGACGGATCCCGCGAGGGCGGCGGTGACGTAGAGTTCGCCTTGTTTGAGGACCAGCGGCACCTCGTTGCAGACCACGTCGCGCATCAGCCCGCCGAAGCAGCCGGTGACGATCCCCATGATCACCACGATCGGCCCCGGTTGCAGCATCTGCAATGCAGCTGCAACCCCGGCGGCGACGGCCACGGCCAGTGCGAAACTGTCGAGCCATGTCAGCCAGCGGTAGCGGCTTTCGGCCAGATGCGCGGTGAAGAAGATCAGCAGGGCGGCGGCGCAGGCGATGAGGATGTAATTGGGATTGGCAATCCAGAACACCGGGTTGCGATCAAGCAGCACGTCGCGCAGGGTGCCGCCGCCAACCGCCGTCAGGCTGGCGACAAAGGCAAAGCCCACGATATCAAGTTGCTTGCGCGATGCGACGAGTGCGCCGGTCAGGGCGAAGATCAGAACCGAGCCGTAATCGAGAAGCGCCAGCGCGGTCATGTGTCGGATTTGCCGGGTTTGAACGGCGCCATTCCTGCGCGGGCCAGTTCATCGGCGCGTTCGTTTTCGGGGTGGCCAGCATGACCCTTGACCCATTCCCAAGTCACGTCATGGCGCTGTTGGGCCGTATCCAGACGTTGCCACAGATCGACATTTTTGACCGGCTTTTTGGCTGAGGTTTTCCAGCCATTGCGCTTCCAGCCATGGATCCACCCGGTCACACCGTTTTTCACATAGGCGCTGTCGGTGATGATGGTCAGCGCTGATGGCTTGGCGAGGGTTTCCAGCGCGGTGATTGCGGCCAGAAGCTCCATCCGGTTGTTGGTGGTCTCGGCCTCACCGCCGCTGAGTTCGCGTTCCTTGATCACGGAGCCGTTTTCCACGGCCTGCAACAGCACGCCCCAGCCGCCGGGGCCGGGATTGCCGGAACAGGCCCCGTCGGTAAAAGCGGTAAGTTCAGCCATTTGGGCAACCTGTGTGCAAGGCGGGGTGTTGAATGGTCATGGCGGTCCTGTTGCGGTCTGTCGGGTGCAGTGTCAAGCCAGAGGCCCGATCAGAAAAACACCCCGATGGCCAGACAGATCACGACAATAGCGGTCAACAGCAGGCGCAGGGGCATCCACCACTCCGGGGCAAGGCCCCAGCGGCTGAATTGCCAATCAAGGATCAAAAGCCCGGTAAAGCCAAAGATCAGGTTGAGACCGGATGAGGTTGGCCCGCCGCCGGTCATGAAAAAGGCCCAAAGCGCGGGAATGACTGCCAGTGCATAGCCGGTGGCGGCCTGTGGCCCGGTTGTCTTGCTGGCAAAGCCCCACAAAACGCCGGACATGAAGGACAGGATCACCGCGCCGTAGAACAGCATCACGTAAGGCCCGGCAAAGCGCGGGCCGATCGTGCCCACCGTCCACATCGCCAGATCGGACAGAAGCACGGTGATCGCGCCCCAGACAAAGGGGATCAGGCCAGCAAGGCCAAGGATCAGCGGGGCGCGGGGAATTTGCGTCATGCGGGTTCCCTCATCACGCGGGGCACTTTGAATTCGACGTTTTCTGTCGCGGTTTCGATGGTTTCGATGGTCACGTCATAGCGGTCGTTCAGCGCGTCGATCACCTCGGATACCAGCACTTCGGGGGCCGACGCCCCGGCGGTGATCCCAAGCGAGCGGATGCCGTCCAGCGCGCGCCAGTCAATATCGGCGGCGCGTTGCACCAGTTGCGAGTATCCGCAGCCGGCGCGGCGGCCCACCTCGACCAGACGTTTGGAGTTTGAGGAATTGGGCGCGCCGACGACCAGCATCGCGTCGGCCTTGGGGGCCATGGCCTTGACCGCCTCTTGCCGGTTTGTGGTGGCGTAACAGATGTCTTCCTTGTGCGGCCCTTTGATGGCGGGAAAGCGCGCCTGAAGCGCCGCGACGATCTCGGCTGTGTCATCGACAGACAGGGTGGTTTGCGTGACAAAGGCCAGCTTGTTCGGGTCGCGCACATCCAGCGTGGCCACATCGGCGGGCGTTTCGACCAGCAGCACATTCCCTTCGGGCAACTGGCCCATGGTGCCGATGGTTTCGGGGTGGCCGGCATGGCCGATCATGATGATCTGATGGCCCGTTTCGGCGTGGCGCTCGGCCTCGATATGCACTTTTGACACCAGCGGACAGGTGGCGTCGACAAACAACATTTCGCGTTTGGCCGCTTCGGCGGGCACGGATTTGGGCACGCCATGGGCGGAAAAGATCACCGGGCGGTCATCAGGGCATTCGTCCAGTTCTTCGACAAAAACCGCACCTTTGGCGCGCAGATCGTCCACCACGTATTTGTTGTGCACGATTTCATGGCGTACATAAACAGGCGCGCCCCATTTTTGCAGGGCCAGTTCCACGATCTTGATGGCACGATCCACGCCCGCGCAAAACCCGCGCGGCGCAGCCAAGTAAAGTGTCAGGGGCGGTTTGGTCATTGAATCCCTCCGGTTGAAAGAGAGGTAAGACGTGAGGGGCGCGGCGTCCAGTGGTGATGTGCTCTAGCCAGTGGTCTGGGCTGTCAGCCATGCAAGCACGATATAACGCCCGGTTTTGGCGATCGTGACAAGCAGCAAGAACAGCCAAGGCGGCGCGCGAAGTATTCCGGCGATCACCGTAAAGGCATCGCCCAACGGCGCCCAACTGAGCAGCAAAGTCCAGACACCCCAGCGGGCATACCATTTCTGGGCACGGGCCAGTTGCGCCGCGTTGAAGGGAAACCACCGCCGATGGCGAAAATGTTCGATCCAAAGACCCAGTATGTAGTTGACCACCGCGCCCAGAACGTTGCCCACGCTGGCGGCAATGACCAGCGCAACCACCGAAATGTTTCCGCCCAATTGCAGCCCGACAAAGACGATTTCAGATTGAAAAGGCAGGATCGTCGCCGCCCCGAAGGCGGCCGCGAAGACCAGCGCAAGTTCGCCAAGAGCGCCGGGATCGACAGCGTTCATGTGCGGCCTGTCCGGGCGTGTGTCCGGGCGTGGGCGTTTCGATCACTGACCGCCGGATCAGTCCTGATTGGCATAGCTTTCATCGCGGGACGGAGAAAACTCACGAGGGGGGCGGCCGATCACGTCTTTGAGATCTTCCAGTTCGATGAAGTTGTCGGCCTGACGGCGCAAATCATCGGCGATCATCGGCGGCTGACTGCGGATCGTGGACACGACCGAGACGCGCACGCCCTGCCGTTGCAGGCTTTCGACCAGCGGGCGGAAATCGCCATCCCCCGAGAACAAAACGATGTGGTCGATCCGCGGGGCAAGCTCCATTGCGTCCACGGCCAGTTCGATATCCATATTGCCCTTGACCTTGCGGCGGCCTTGGCTGTCGGTGTATTCCTTGGCCGGTTTGGTGACCATGGTGAACCCGTTGTAATTCAGCCAGTCGACCAGCGGGCGGATCGGCGAGTATTCATCGTTTTCCAAAAGAGCGGTATAGTAGAAGGCACGCAAAAGTTTCCCACGACGCATGAACTCGGTGCGCAGCAGCTTGTAATCAATGTCGAAGCCAAGCGATTTCGCAGCAGCGTAGAGATTGGATCCGTCGATGAACAGCGCTAGCCGCTCGTCCTTATAAAACATTTATAATGTCCTTCTAAATTAGCTTGCCTTGCCCGGATTTGGGTGTTCAGTGAGTGGGATCCGAACAAGATAGAACATGCAAAATAAGGCTTTTGCGCACAAGCACAACTTAAATTACCGTGTGCGTAAGGATAGGATAACGATGACCAAAGGCCAGCAAGTGTTGATCGCTTTGGGCGGCAATATGCCGTCTGCACAAGGTGAGCCGGCCCAGACATTGCACGCTGCATTGCAGCGGTTGGCGCAGACGGGCGCTGTGATAGAGGCGGTAAGCCGTTTCTATAAAACGCCCTGTTTTCCTGTGGGTGCGGGGCCGGATTATGTGAATGCGGCAGCGCGGCTAATGTGCGACGCCTCTCCGCAGGATATGCTGACCATGCTGCACGAGGTCGAGGCGCATTTTGGGCGCGCGCGCGTGCGCAGGTGGGGGCAGAGGACATTGGATCTGGACTTGATTGCCGTCGGTGACGTGGTGCTTCCGGATGTTTCAACCTACCGCGTCTGGCAGGATCTGCCGCTGGAGCGTCAGACGCAGGTGGCGCCAGATACGCTGATTTTGCCGCATCCACGGGTGCAGGATCGGGCCTTTGTGCTAGTCCCCTTAGCCGATGTCGCCCCGGAGTGGCGGCATCCGGTGTCGGGACAAACCGTGCGACAGATGCTGAACGCGTTGTCCCCAGAGGCACGCGCCGAGGTCGTTCCCCGATGAGTCGTTCCCCGGTGATCTGAAGGCAGGGGCGCATGTCTTTTGGGGCTTGAGTCTTGGTGATCGTGTAATGTAATGCTATAACATTGCATGAATGCCGAGGAGTATCACCAAATGCCGCAACCGGATCAGCGCCTGCCTGTAACTGTCCTTTCGGGGTTTCTGGGCGCGGGGAAGACCACGCTGTTGAACACCGTGCTGAACAATCGCGAAGGGCGGCGTGTGGCGGTGATTGTCAACGATATGTCCGAGGTGAATATTGATGCCGATCTGGTGCGCGAGGGCGGCGCAGACCTGAGCCAGACCGATGAGAAACTGGTTGAGATGACCAACGGCTGCATCTGTTGCACCCTGCGCGATGATCTTTTGCAAGAAGTGCGCCGCTTGTCTGCCGAGGGGCGGTTTGACTATCTGCTGATTGAATCCACAGGCATTGCTGAACCCCTGCCTGTCGCGGCAACATTCGAATTCCGTGACGAGGCGGGCGACAGCCTGTCGGATGTGGCGCGTTTGGACACGATGGTGACTGTGGTGGATACGGTCAATCTGTTGGAAAACTACGCCAGCCACGATTTTCTAAGTGACCGCGGAGAGGTGGCGGGCAATGCGGATGACCGGACGCTGGTGGATTTGCTGGTCGACCAGATCGAATTTGCCGATGTGATCGTTCTGAACAAAGTGTCCGACGCGGGCTCCGAGCGGCTGGATGCCGCGCGCAAGATCGTCCGCAGCCTGAATGCCGATGCCCGCGTGATCGAAGCGGATCATGCGCGGGTATCTTCCGATACGATCTTTGACACCGGGCTGTTCGATTTCGAAAAGGCCCATGATCACCCGCTATGGGCCAAGGAATTGTATGGCTTTGCCGATCATGTGCCCGAAACGGAAGAATATGGCGTGTCGTCATTTGTCTATCGCGCGCGCCGTCCGTTTGATCCGCAAAAGGTGCATGACGTGTTGAACGGCCCTTTGCCCGGGGTGATCCGGGCCAAGGGGCATTTCTGGCTGGCCACACGCCCTGATTGGGTGGCCGAATTCAGCCTTGCCGGGGCGTTGTCGAAAGTTGCGCCATTGGGCACGTGGTGGGCGACGGTTCCGGTCGAGCGCTGGCCCGATCACCCGCAGGCCCGTGATTACCTGGAGCGCCACTGGCAAGACCCGTTTGGCGACCGACGTCAGGAATTGGTGTTTATCGGTACCGCGATGGACAAGGCCGGGATTCGTCAGGCGCTGGATGCGGCGCTGATCGGTCCGGTCAACAGCTATGATCCGGCGCAGTTTGCCGCATTGCCTGATCCGTTTCCGGCGTGGCGCCGGGCGCAGGCGGCTTGATATGCGGGTGAACTGCCGAACAGCCCTGCCGCGGCGGCGGCGCCGTGGAGATCCGATGGTGGAATTTGACCGGCTGCCGCCAGCGGCGCGGCGGTGGTTGGCGCAGGCGGTTTTGCCATGGTCGGCGCGGTCGGTGCGCCGGTTGTGGGGGCGCGCATTGCGCGACGCGGGCGGTGACGAGGGCGCGGCGATTGCGCGTTTGGATCGGGTCGAAGAGGCCCGGCTGGCCCGTGATCGAAGTGTTGCACAGCTCCCTTTGCGGCAAGGCCAAAACGCGTGATTCTCTGCTTGTAAATCCTGACATAAAGTCTTAGATAAGCGACTTCTGCAGACGACTTACCGGAGGTCCCATGGCCCGCGTTACCACAGAAGATTGCGTCGATAAGGTTCCCAACCGCTTTGAGCTTGTGATGCTTGCGGCGCACCGAGCACGCGAGATCTCGGCCGGGGGGCCTTTGACCGTGGACCGCGACAACGACAAAAACCCGGTGGTCGCCCTGCGTGAAATCGCTGAAGAGACCCAATCGGCGGACGATCTGCGCGAGCGCCTGATCGAATCGAATCAGACGCAGATCGAGGTGGACGAACCCGAAGAGGATTCGATGGCCCTGCTGATGGGGGGCGGAGAGCCGGACAAGCCCGCAGCCGACGATGACATGTCAGAAGAAAAGCTGCTGCGCGCCCTGATGGAAGCCCAAGGTCAGGGCTAAGCCTGACGTGTCACCCGGGGATGCGGGCCGTATGATTTCGGCAGATGATCTTGTCGCGCTGATCCGCACCTATAACCCGAAATGTGACGAATCCCTGATCCGCGCGGCCTATGACTATGGCCGCGCGATGCATGACGGGCAGTTTCGCCACTCGGGCGAGCCGTATTTTACCCACCCTGTCGCCGTAGCCGCCATTCTGGCCGAACAACGATTGGATGATGCGTCGATCATCACAGCGCTGCTGCATGACACGATCGAAGATACGCGCGCCTCTTACGCCGAGGTTTCCGATAAATTCGGTGGCGAAGTGGCCGATCTGGTGGATGGCGTCACCAAGTTGACAAATCTGCAACTCAGTAGTTCCGAGACCAAGCAGGCGGAAAACTTTCGCAAGCTGTTCATGGCGATGTCCAAGGATTTGCGTGTCATCCTTGTTAAGCTGGCCGACCGTTTGCACAACATGCGCACGATCAAGGCCATGCGGCCCGAAAAGCAGGCCCAAAAAGCCCGCGAGACGATGGATATCTTTGCGCCGCTGGCGGGCCGGATGGGGATGCA
>Ga0102928_1001925_pt1 | contig 12567 bp, 10 predicted proteins | sample SalPonR1_B_D1_MG_FD_78504 | JGI IMG/M metagenome (GOLD analysis project Ga0102928, IMG submission 78504) | Salt pond soil microbial communities from South San Francisco under conditions of wetland restoration - Salt Pond MetaG R1_B_D1_MG | ecosystem: Environmental > Aquatic > Marine > Intertidal...
AGGAGGACTTCTTAATGAGGTAGGCTGAGGTTCTTCGTTTCCACATCCCAAAGCCTCAACCTTTTCCGATGGGGCAGCGTGGGTCGTATCACACACAGAATTACTATAGGCTGAGGTTCTTTGTAACAACTCTCCTCAACCTCAACCTGCTCAATAAAAGCAATTACATGCGCTGCCATTTAAATATTCCTGAAGGCTGAGGCTCTTTGTTTCCACATCCCAAAGCCTCAACCTTTTCCGAAGAGGCAACGCAGTTCGTGACGCACACGGAATTACTGAAGGCTGAGGTTCTTGGTTTCGACTTTACTCAGCCTTAGCCTTCTCCGAAGAAGCAACATAATTAATTTTTAAACTGAGGGACCAACCGATGATCCGTATTCTGCTCGAAGGAGTATGCTATTTCAAGCAGTACCGGTTCACTCCAGGCACGCCCGAAAAACGATACGCCAACCGGCATTCCATCAATTGAACCCATCGGCAGGGAAATGATGGGATAGCCGGCCCGGGCAGACGGTGAACTGGACGAAAGCTGGAAATTATCGCCTAAAATCAGATCTGTTTTCCATGCAGGGGAACCGGTGGGCGATACCAGTGCATCCAGGTTATTCTCATCCATCACGCGGTCGATTCCTTCCTCGCGGCTGACTCGCAGCATGCGTTCGCGGGCGTCCTGATATTCATCTGAATCAGTACCCTCAGTTTCAGCCGCCGTTAATATCAGGTTGCGATCGAAAAGTTCAGTAGCGGTTGGGGAATTCCTTATTTGCTCTGCCATCTCCTCCATCGAGCTTATGATCGCATCATTATTCAGCGATTCAAGATAATCGTTTACTCCATCTTTAAACTCGTGCAGAAGTACCTGGAAAGCATCACCGCCAATATTTTCCCGGGTAATATCATCAATCTCAATAACGGTTGCGCCGAGACGTTCCAGTGTTCTGATGGTCTCATTCATGAGGGTATCTACACGGAAATGGTTGCCCATTGGCCCGGTGTAAAACCCAATCCGTTTGCCTTGAAGCCCGTCCGCATTCAGGTATTGAGTGTAGTCTTCCTGTACGTGTTCTGCTGCCTCAACAGACAGGGGATCCCCTGTATCGGGGCCTGCAAGTGCTCCAAGAAGAATCGCCGCATCACGGACGGTCCGGGTCATCGGGCCTGCGCTGTCCGTGGTATAGGAAATTGGAATGATCCCCTCGCGGCTCCAGAGTCCGACGGTTGGTTTCATCCCTACGATTCCATTCGCGTTTGAGGGGCAGACGATAGAACCGTTGGTTTCTGTCCCGATTGTGATTGTGGCAAGGTTGGCCGAAGCAGCGACACCTGATCCCGCACTGGACCCGCAAGGATTCCGTGACACTTCGTAGGGATTATGAACCTGTCCGCCGAGTGCACTCCAGCCGCTGGATGAAAAGCTGCTGTGAAAATTGGCCCATTCGCTTAAGTTTGTTTTACCAAGAATGACGGCTCCGGCATCACGCAGCTTTGAAACTATAAATGCATCGTTGGGCGGTATGGAGCCTTCAAGAAAGAACGATCCGGCGGTTGTAGGCATGTCACCGGTATCGATATTGTCTTTCAAAAGAATAGGTACGCCATGAAGTGGTCCGCGAACATTGCCGTCCTGCCGTTCCCGGTCGAGCCGGTCGGCTATGTCAAGTGCATTTGGATTTATCGTGAGGATTGAATTAAGCGCCGGGCCTCTTTTATCTATTGTCTCAATTCTATCGAGATACGCCTGGACAACCCGGCGGGTCGACAGGTCACCCGATTCATATCTTTCACTGAGTTCGGTGACGGTTATCTCTTCAAGGCCCAGGCGGTTAAATTCTGATGAGTCCTGAGATTGAGTACAGCTTATCAGAAGTAAAATGAAAGGAAGAAGCAGGAATCGGGTTTTCATACAGCGGGAGGCATTTGTTAATTGTTCTCCCAAAGTAAGGCATATTTAAGCTGGGGTTCAACTCTGCCCGACTGATATGCATCAGTTTTGATTTGCAATGTTGCACCTCATATCCTGTAAGACATGCTGTTTGTCCTTAAGACGACTTTTCTATCCTGATATCTTCAGCTTTGGAAAAAGATTTAGCCAGCGATTCCTTATTAACCGGCTTTGGAATAAAGTCGATGAAGTTTGTCTTTTCTGCCCGCTCATAATTGTATTTGTCGCTATTCCCGGATATATAAATGACGGGGATCATGGATTTTTCCTGGATAGATTTGGTAGCCATAATTCCGTCAATGTCATCCTGCAGGGAAATGTCCATGGTGATGACATCGGGCTTTAGTTTCAGGGCCATTTCAATTGCATCGGCTCCTGTCGTGACCTTACCAACTACTTTGTAGCCAAGGCTTTTGATCAGCTTTTCAAGAAGTATAGACTGGATCATCTCATCTTCAACGATCAAAATATTCTTGACTGATTTATCAGAACCGCCTGTTGACCCGTTCTCTGAGTGGCCGTTTCCTGAATGTGAAGCAGAATTGCCATTCAGATTCTTGCCGTTTGACCGAACGATGCGGGCAACTTCATCCGGTAAATTTTTTGCCTCAATCAGGCTGATGGATGATCCATTAGAACCTGTGCCTGGCTGAGGTTTTTTTGCAGATCCGTTTTTACCCTGTTTTCTGGACATCGCGTGCTGAAGTTCTTTTACAACTGCGGGGACAAGGTCACCCATTTCTTGTTTTGACAGTGTTGCCTTTGCTCCGTTCTCGAGGAGGTGTGTTGCAATATCACCGGGTAGTGCGTCAGAAATGAGCAGAAAAGGGATGTCTTTATCAGACTTGTTAACGATGCTCAGCGCTTCCACACTGTCGAAGCCGGGCATATTGTGATCGCATAGTACCACGTCCCAGTACTCTTTTTTGAGTGCTGATGACAAGCCGGCTGCTGATTCAACCCTGAGGGCTTTTGGCTTGAACCCGCCTTTTCGCAGGTATCGAATCATTAAATCTGCATCGTCTCTTGAGTCTTCAACAATTAGTACACGAACAGGGTGACCTGTTTTTAAAACTCGTCTGTTTTTCTCCGAAAGCATATGTAAAGCCTTTATAAACGGTTAATTGAGCAATCTTGCCTTAAAAGGCAAATCTTCAATCGCAAATGATGCGTCTGTTTCGGTGGTTATTATCGGAGTGAAACACCAGCAGTTAAATTAGAATTGAAGGAAATAGATTAAGATTTAAAAGATACTCATCTGCCGGTGGAAAGGGGCCTTTTTGGTGCTTTTAAACCCGGGGATTTCAGCCTGTCGGTAAAGATAAGATATTGATAATTAGTTATTTAATTCGATCGATGAAGGGCAGGGGTATTTTGAAAGAAACAACTGGAACTGGATATGTATTAATCTTGAAAATGCGGTGTCAAGCGGAGAGGAGTTACGGGGTTTTCAAATCGAAATGATCATTTGATATTACGTCATCCAGATTGACATCAGTTCTTCAAGTTTTTCAGGTGATATGGGTTTGCTGATGTAGTCTGTTGCCCCGTGTTTCAGGCACTCTTCACGATCGCCTTTCATCGCTTTTGCCGTGACAATAAAAACAGGAAGAGACATCAGGTTCAGGTCATGCCGTATTCGTTTGATTGTTTCGAAACCATCCATGTCAGGCATCATAAGATCAAGCAGCACAACACCGATTTCATCCTGGCGTGCGTCTAACGTCTGAAGCGCTTCTTTGCCATTAACTGCACGGTGCACCACCAGCCCTTCACTTTGAAGCAGCGACGACATCGAGAAATAACTCTGATTGTCGTCATCTACAACAAGAACAGATTTTTGCAAATGTTTTGACTTCGTTTCAGATCTGTGTCCGTCTTTATTCCGGATAGCAATGAGCGACGAAATACGGTGGATCAACTTTCTATGACTGCCGACGTTTTTCAGAATAACATCAGAGGCATGATTCAGGAGCTCCTCTCTCTGGTCAATTCTCAACGATCGCCCTGAATAGATAATTACAGGAATTCCGGCCGTTTCGGGATTATCAGCAAGGTTTTTAAGTACCTCGCCGCCGGATGCATCGGGTAGTGTGAGGTCGAGGACAATGCAGTCTACTGAAGCCGTTTTAAGAATTTTAAACGCTTCCGCGGCAGTCGGTGCAACCAGGCACTCATCCACAATATCCTCAGCAAAGTCACGGAGTGCTTCATTGTGAATTTTATTGTCATCAATAAGAAGCAGGGTGCTTTTACCAGCTGATGGCTCAGCGGCAGGCGGAGGTGAGGAGAGGATGTTTTTAATCTGCGTGACGTCCAGAGGCAGTGATACTTTACCCGATAAACCGGGCATCTCAACTGCAGGCATCGGATGTTCAGCGTCAGTTGCCATCCAGAGTGATGGAGGCTGGCTACTCCCGGCGAGTATGCGTTTTGCCAGGCTCCAGCCGCTCAGATCAGACGTATAAGGGTCAATAAAAATGGTAACAGGCAGCGTCTGCTCTGCAACAGCTGAGACAGCCGCCGCACCGGTCATCACTTTCAGGCTCCTGGACAGAGTATGTATTTTGTTTTTGAGATCATTCGCAAGAGTTCGGTTTTCAGAAATGAGCAGAACATCGGGTATGCTCACATACTCGTCTGCCGCTGCCGCAGATTTACGATGGGGGTCAGTTTCAGAGTCAGTGACATCAGCATTTTCCCCGGCTTCCATGAGTGGCAATGTTAACGTAAAAGTGCTGCCTGTTTCTTCTGAGCTTTTAAGCGTGAGTGTACCGCCCAGAAGTTCCGCAATCTGCCGGCAAATGGAGAGGCCGAGCCCGGTGCCACCGTATTTTCGCTGGGTAGATCCATCAGCCTGCCTGAAGCTTTCAAAGACAAGCTTTTGTTTATTTTCAGGTATCCCGATCCCGGTATCCCTGACCGCAAAAATGATCTGCTTATCAGTTGCACCCTCATCTGCAATAACAAGGACATCAAGATCCACCCGTCCCTTTTCGGTAAACTTCATGGCGTTTGAGAGCAGATTCCTGAGAACCTGCTCGAGACGCAACTGATCTGTGACAATATTCGACGGGCAGTTATCGTAAATAGATATCGAAAAATCGAGGCCTTTCTCCGTCGCTATTGGTTCAAACAGATCGCTGATGCCGGCCACGAGATCTTTCAGGTCAGCCTGTTCCAGCGAGAGCTCCATCTCCCCCGATTCGATTTTTGAGAGGTCCAGGATTTCATTGATAAGGCTGAGCAGATTTTTGCCGGACTGCTGAATAACATTGATATATTTCTGCTGGTTTTCGGTAAAAGTATTGCTGTCTGGCTTTAAAAGCAGCTTGCTTAAAAGCAGGATTGAGTTAAGCGGTGTTCGAAGCTCATGACTCATATTTGCCAGGAATTCCGACTTATGCTTGCTGTGCTCTGCAAGTTCTTTTGCGATCTCTTTCTGCTCCTGAATACGGCGGGCATCCTTCTCACGGTCCGTAAGATCGAACCCGATGGCGGTAAAAAACTGCTGGTCGTTCTGGCGGATGAGCTGAAGGTGTATTTCAATCGGGTAGGTGGATCCGTCTTTGCGGACGTGTTTGGTGAGGTAGAGATCCTTTTCCAGTTCGCCATTAAGGAGAGGCTGGATAATGCGTTTGTAATCCTCGGCAGAATCGAGGTATGGGTTGATATCGATCGGCGTCATATCCTGAACGGTATCGGGGTCGAACCCGAGGTTGCTGCTTGCTGCCTGATTAAGGTACTGAAACTTCAGTGTCTCGCAGTCAAAAATATAGATTTCGTTCAGGCTGTTTTGAATAACTGTCAGCAGCCGGTCGCGCTCAATCTGTGCTTCACGGTGTTTCTCGCGTAATTTTGCCTCTTTCAGCTCCCTCTCAATGGCCGGTACGAGCCGCTGAAGGTTGTCTTTCATCATGTAGTCGTTGGCACCGGCTTTCATCGCCTTTACGGCAAGTTCTTCACCAATAGCACCCGAAACAAGAATAAATGGAATATCTCTGGCACGCTCTTTTAAAATACCAAGAGCCGCCAGGCCATCGAAGCCCGGCATATTGTAATCACAAATGATCAGATCCCATTCGCCATTGTCGAGTGCCTCTTCGAACCCCTCCTTTGTATCAACTGATTTAACATCAGGGCTGTAGCCGCCCCGGCGGAGATTCATCAGGATAAGCTCCCTGTCATCTTCGGAGTCATCAACCAAAAGTAATTTTATCAGTTTTTTGGGAGCAGGCATGTGATGAAAGTGAAATCTGAAAGCCGAGAACAATGAGCATACAGTATACTGAAAATTTAGAATCGTGTGAACACCATTCAGTTAATCAGTAAAAAAGCCTCCTGTGGTTTGTAAGACAGGAGTAAGTCTGAAAATAATGCAAATGATTTAAACTCAACAGAAACAGTACCGATAAATAACAAACCTCTGGAAGAATGGCGACACGAGGAATAGTGTGATAAGCTGCGCCGAAAACAGATTTTTAAACCTGACATGAAAAAGATACCAACGGATCTCGAGATACTTACTGAAATCTATAACCGGTACGAGGATACATTTCGGTCTTATGCTACCGAAGACCCTGACAGAATCGCCAGGATTCGGGTGCCAATAGATATTACCGAAGTAGCGGAAGAGGTTGGTGTAGATGAGGATATGGTATTTGGAAGGCTATACTATCACTTCAACAAAAAGTACAGTTACCGCGACGAAAGCGGAGACAAAATTACATTTTTCACATCGCTCAAGTTTGAAGGAATGAGCGTGAATTTCCCGCTGGTTGCATCGGTGCTTGCTGATCTCGAGACTGAGAATATGAAGTATAAAACGGCGATTTCACTTGCAACCGGCGCTATTGCAATGTCGGTTATTGCTCTTGCTCTGTCGCTTTTTGCCTGAACTGATGTTTATTAGCTGCAGATCGCTGTAATTATTCAGACGGGGTTACGTTCAGTTTCAGCCAGTATTCGCTGATCAACACTGCGGCTTTTTCAAACTCAATAAAGTCAACCGGCTTGCGGATGTAGCTGTTGGCGCCGAGGTCGTAACTCTCCTTAATATCTTTATCCTCGCCCGATGAGGTGAGCACCACCACCGGTATGTGTTTGGTGGAGCCGGCAGACCTGATTTTCTTCAGGATTGTAAACCCGTCAATAATTGGCAGATTTAAATCCAGCAAAATAAGGTCGGGCGGTAGGCGGTCACTACTCCCGCCATGTTCTTGATTATCCCGATTGTATAAATAGTCGAGTGCCTGCGACCCGGTTTCCACCAGCCTGATATTCTCGTATTTGAGTTTTTTCAATGCACGCATCGTCAGCAATCCGTCGTCGGGATTGTCCTCAATGATAAGGATAGATTTGTCTGATGGATGCATGGCTTATATTCTTAAGTTGTGAAAATCTCTTCCCGGCTGATGATAAATATATTTTTTAAATATGGTTCAGCAGCATGTAAATATACCCGATTGGTGCCACAAGCTACTTGACGTTTAAAATTATCGGCAAATATAGAAGTATCTGAATTAATAGTGAACATTCTAATCAATACTTTGTTGCATGTGCGTTCTCAATGTAAAACAGAATTCAGCTCCTTTGGCCGGGTCGCCCTCCGCCCAAATTTTGCCAAGATGGCGGTGAATAATTCGCTGAACGGTAGATAATCCAATGCCCGTGCCTGGAAAATCGGTTTCTTTATGCAGCCTCTGAAAGGGTGCAAACAGCTTTTTAGCATAGTTCATGTCGAATCCTGCGCCATTGTCGCGTACAAAATAAACAGTTTCATTATCAATAGATTTTGAGCCGACTTCTATTTGGGTTTTTTCCTTTTTTGATGTGAATTTCCACGCATTTTCAAGCAGGTTTTGCAGAGCAACCTTCATCAGGTTCTCATCCCCCAGAACATGAAGGTTGGGCTGTATGATAAACTCTGCATCCCGATCAGGTTCCGATTCTGCAAGTGACTGGGATATCGTCCGGGCGATAGTTGAGAGGTTGATTCTCTTCTTAGACAGCTCTGTTCTCGAAACCTTTGCCAGTTTAATCATATCGTCGATCAGGGTAGACATTCTCTGAGCGGCCGATCGTACCCGGGAGAGATAGTTAGTGGCAATATCGTCGAGCGATTCACCGTAATCTTCAATTAACGCCTGACTGAATCCGTCGATACTGCGGAGCGGTGCGCGCAAATCGTGCGAAACGGAGTAGCTGAATGCTTCAAGCTCTTTATTGGCAATTCGGAGCATCTTGGTTCGCTCAATCACTTTATTTTCGAGTTCATCATTCATCCGGGCAATCTGTCGCTCTGTCTTTTTACGATCGGTAATATCTTTAGAAATTCCGCGATATCCCTGGAAAATACCATTGTTGGTAAACAGGGGAATACCACTTGTTTCAAATATGGCTATGTTGCCGTCGGAGTCTTCAAAATACTGTTCCACACCCACAAAGGCTTCCTGTCTGACCGCCAGTTCAGAAAATTCCTCTTCCATATTTTCGCGCTGATTTTTGGGCACAAGATCCAGAAAAGAGCTGCCGAGTACATTATTCAGTTCATAGCCTAAAATCGTCTGAACCTTGAGGCTTGAATAGGTGAAGCAGAAAGTTTCATCAATTTCCCAGATCCAGTCGTTTGTTGTTTCAATAAGGCTGCGATATCGCTCCTCACTTTTCCTTAGGGCAACCTCAGCCGCTTTTCGATCCGTAATATCCTGGATATAGCCCACAATTTCGGTCAGGTTGGAATTCTGATCGTAGCTGCCGGTGGCCTTCAGTATGGTATGTACATTTTCTCCGTTTACCGTAGAAGCCGGCATTTCATGGTTGTTGATCTGTTCTTGTTGCTGCAGACTTTCCCAGAAAAAAACCTGGTGCATATAGTTGGTAAACCGATCATTAAAATTGCTTTGAAGAGCAGCTTTTTTCGATTTAAACCCAAAAAGAGAAATAAAAGCCTGGTTACACTCTTTTATAGAGCCGTCCGGAGAAGTAATAAAACTCGGGTTGAGATCCTCCATGAAAAGCGTCCGGTAGCGCTGCTCAGAGTTACGCATCTCTTTTACGCTGTACTTTTGCTTGAGGAGTTGCTTGATCGGGGGAAGAAGCTTTAAAAGGTCGCGCTTAAGCTTCGTAATCTTTTTTGACTCTTCGGTGTAGAAAAACCGGATCAAGTCGTTCCTGCCGCTGCCAAATGCAACCTGGAGGCAAATAGAGATGAGGAATTCATTTTGCCGGAGAAATTCCGGGAGTGTGGCGTCGTCGGTCATCCGGTGGTCGGCAATCCAAACCTCGTCAATAACCTCAAGGCTTGGTTTATAAAATTCACTTCCGCTGCCAGAAAGCCCATTGACGAATGCTTCCGACCCCTTGTCATCTCCCCGACGGGCGTGCGTGATTATCCAGACCGAACTTTTGGCAATTTTTGAGCGGCATTCGGAGTAAACCGGTGCCATAAAACCATTCAGTATTCGCAAAGTCTCGCCCAGCGCCGTGTGGTAGCTGTCGGCGAGAAATATTTCTCGTGTTAGCTCCGGCAGGAGATCTGATACTCTAACCGCTGTTTTGCCGGACGTTTTTTTCATGTGTAGATTGAGATCATCTGTGTATTTAAAGATGTTAAAATATGCGTTGCTTTTTTATTAGACAAAGACTGAAATGAATATTGAGCGATCTGGACCGGAATTCAATCCCGGTAACCGTTCATATAGGTGTTTATGGTTTTAAAAGCCGGTTCTGAGTCTCGATTCTGCCCTTAAAAATTTAAAGGAATCATCCGATAGAGCTGCGAGGTTTCTGTTAGCTTTGTATCATCGATGATCCGGTCTGAAAATAGCGCTGATTCTAAAGATGATCTCAAAACTTTACGTTGAATTATGAAAAGCGATAGTTTTATAAATGTATCGCTGCCTTTTCTCTTAGTGATGTTAAAATTTTTTAATATTAGAAATTTTTTATATCATGGATGCCGGTAGAAAACGCATCACCATGAAACATGGCTGAATGCGTATATCACCGGAAGTATTTGGAGCAACGTTCTATAAACCGGGATGATGATCAACAGGTACAGATTTACATTTACTCTTTACAGGCGATGATGGAAAGGAAACAGAGCTCAAAACGTCGGGGAAGTATTGAAAGCTTTATGCAGCAGAAAAAGCAGGCATCAGGCGATAGCGATTACTACGAGTTAGAGAGCCTCAGGCGCAAGTACAAGCATCTGAAAGCGGTACATCAGCTGCAAAATCGTACGGTTCGGCACTTCATGCATAATGTTATGTCTCCGCTGAGTGCGGTCTCAGGCTATCTTGAACTGCTCATGAATAATCTACATGGTTCGGAACAACAGGAGAAACTGACGAGGTACAGCGGAAATATTGGCGATGGCCTGAATGAGATTGGTTTTTTGCTCGAACAGCTCCATGATATCTACAAAGAAGACGACTATGAGGGGTCAACCTCAGATCAGCCGGTGGTTGAGCTGAACTGGCTCGTGAATGAGGTTAAAGAAATTATATCGAATTCCACTGAGCTGAAGGCTTCTGATATCACCTTTATTGAACTGGGGGAGCCGGTGTTTGTGAAAGCAGAGCTATTCCAGATAAAGCTTATGATTTACAACCTGATCACCATTGCAGATAGTTTTTCATCATCGAGCGGGGCACTTGAAGTTGAAGTTGACCGTGATGAGTCGGAATTTGCGTTGCTGATCAGAAGCACAGGCGAGCACATCCCGGATCCGTCTCTCAGAGAACTGTTTGAGGCGAGAGAAATAATGCGTCTTACCGAGGATGTTGAAGGTGAGGGCCAGATTCTGCTTGGCCTTAAGATTTGCGCCCAGATCAGTGACCAGATTAATGGCAGAATAATCATGGATAAACGCGACCGAAAAACCCCTCAGTTCATCCTTACGGCACCTGTTGCTGAGTCAGGAGCGGCTTTTTAGAGAAGAGTGTCGTGGCCATCTGTCAGATAACAAAATGGCAGTGAATCCCTTTCGGTGTCTGAAAGAGCTGCATCTGTACCTCATATAGTTTGTCGCGAAGCGATTCAAATTCAGCCGGTATTGAACCTTGAGGCGCAAAAATTGTTAGCTCATCAACATCTCTTTCATTTCTGAATTTAATCTGCAGATCCTTAATCTTTTCCTGATCAGGCACAAGAAAATAATCCAGCATCTCTTTAAAACTCACATTAAACGTAAGCTGTAAAAGCTCCTGAATAGAACTCTTCTCTTCCGGTTCTTCATCGCCGGTCTCAACCTCAGCCGTTTTCTTTTTCTCCTCATCCTCAGGTTTAGCCCCATCATCGGCAAGACTGAACGTCGGCATCAGCTGGGCCAGCTGGTTGTAAGGCGCAAATCCCTGGATGGGCTGCACGCCTTCAACGGCATGACCTGATGATACTGACGCGGGAAGGACAAAATTGTTAAGCATGGTATGTCCGCTTGCTCATTTAAAGGGTGTCGGAAATTGATAATTATGGCTGACTTACTATTTATCGGCCCTGAAAACCCAAATTTAAGAAACGTCCTCTTATTGCCTGTTTTTACAAGAGTTTGAGCGCACTGAGAGTAACCCGGGTCAATATTCAGTGGTAAAAAACGCACCCGATAGTTAAGGAATTTTAATCTATCCCGATAATTGAGAAACTACCTTAAGCAGCAAAAAAGCGGATTCTACGGTAGAAGATGAGATGCAGTTCGCCGCGAAGACATTCGCGGCTCTGTTTTAGAATGTATCTCTCCATAAAGGGTGGGAAATACCGCAACTCAATACAGATTTAAAAGAACGAAAGGAGTAAGAATGGGTAAAGTTAAGGCACTTGTTGTTGACGATTCGAAAATAATGAGGAGTGCCGTAAAGCGTGCACTTGACCAGCTGATGCTGGCAGATTTTGAATATGTTGAAGCGATGGACGGGCAAGATGCTCTCGAAAAGTTCAATGACGAAATAGAGATTATGTTTGTGGACTGGAATATGCCCAATATGACCGGAGTTGAGTTTTCGAGGGCTATTCGCGACAAAGGCGATACGGAGCACATCCCTATCATCATGGTTACGGCTGAAAAGTCGATGGGTAAGGTAGATAAAGCATTAAATGAGGGCGGAGCCAACGAGTATATCACCAAGCCTTTTACGGCTGATAATATGCATAAGACTATAAGCCGTTACTTCGATGATGATGGGAATATTATCGGGGAAGAATCAGAAGAAGAGGAAGAAAAGAGTTTTTTCTCCAGCATCCTGAAATCATAACAACCGAATAAAATTTAAAAGATGATACCTAAAAGTTTACAAGGCGTTCATGAAATTCCGTCCGAGATTACCAGCCTGGTTAAGGAATCGGTGATTAATACATTTGCATCTATTATTGGAAGTGAGCCAAGCTATGTTGAGCAGAATGGTCAGTCAAAATCATTAAATGGAGTGATAGGAAACATCGCTGTTTTCAATCAGCAGCATACGTTATCTCTAATGATTGTGATACCGAAAGAGACAGCGCTAAAGATATCAGAAATATTCATCGGAATGGAAATTCCATTTGAAAGTGACGATATGGGCGACCTCGTGGGTGAGATATCCAACATTCTTGCCGGAGACGTGGCGGCCAGTATTGAAACGGTCGGCTTC
>Ga0102928_1001928_pt1 | contig 12559 bp, 11 predicted proteins | sample SalPonR1_B_D1_MG_FD_78504 | JGI IMG/M metagenome (GOLD analysis project Ga0102928, IMG submission 78504) | Salt pond soil microbial communities from South San Francisco under conditions of wetland restoration - Salt Pond MetaG R1_B_D1_MG | ecosystem: Environmental > Aquatic > Marine > Intertidal...
ACGGTGCCGACGGGTGAACCGTTGTCGTTGAAGAGTTCGCCAGAGCAAGGAAAATTCACGTATTCCGTGATGGTAAGATCTACGGGACAGGTATTGTCGATGGTGTTATCTGATTCGGTTTCCGGCTCTCGTGTCATCTCGGATGGATCTACGATCTTGATAACAACCTCGTTCAGACGGCACTCGGCCGCGTCCACGCTGAACACCAGGCCCGGGTTGACGGCCTGCGTGGGCATCTGGTGAAAGCTTGCCACACCCACCCCGACCGCCAGGACAGTGACCGGGATAACGCGCCGCGCCACCGAATGCCGGCGCAAGGCGCGCAACGCTATGACCGCGAGCAGTGTGCCGGATAACGCGAGCATGAGGGGCGTTAGCGCTGGCACGGCTGCTGTGGCCGTGGGTTCCAGTATCACCGAGGGCGTGCCCGCCATGGCCGCAGAACTGCCGCCTGTAATGAGCCATGTGGCGGCGAGCCCGCGCAGGTTGTTCAGAAGACGTGCGGCGTTATTGAATGGTGTTGTCATCGGTCGTTATTCCCAGGTGATTTTCGCCTCCTAGATTAACGTCGTTTACCGCATATTGCTATTGGGCTTTGCGCCCACGGTGATCTTTACTGACCCGTATTCTCACCTGATTCCGGCTCCAGCGCAGACGCCGGTATGAAACTCCGCACCCGCTGCGCCGCATCGGCATAGGCACTGATCTGCTGCTGCTCTATCAGGTACTCGAACACGCCGCCGCGCATCTCGGTTTCGCCCTGCTGCACGTGGGCGTCATCCTGCATGCGGATAAGTGATTGTGCCCGCAGGTATTCCACAACGTTGGCGCGGGCGTAAGTTATGTCTCCATCCACGGTGAGCAGCTGCTGCAGGTGTGCGGGCCGCCCGATGGCGACGATCTTGAAGAAAGGGTCGCCGTCGCGCGCAGAGAATGGTCCGCTGCCTTCCTCGCCCAGGGTAACTTCATCGGCCCGGATACGGATAGTGCCCTGACGCAGCGACACATCGCCTCGGTACAGGGTGACGCCGACAGTCTCGTCACGAATGACCTCCCGGGTAACGATGTGGATGGGTTGCTCGGTATCGTCGGGGATAGCCAGTGCGTTGGCGCTGAACAGGCCGTTGGCGCTAAGCAGACCGAGCAATAGAGCCGCGGCGGATATTGTAGGATTAATCACCTGTGAACACTTCCTGTAAGTTGCATCGCCATTGGCTCATCGCCACTCATAGACTTCAACGGTATAGCCACCCGGATCCTCGACAAGAAACGCGCGCAGAAACTCAGGGCTCTTTGCATCGTCCAGATGCTTGATGAATCTTACCTCCTGCCCACGCAAATGCTGGTACCAGCTATCCACGTCATCCGTTATGACGCTCAGCATAACAGGCTTGTCGTTACTTACCCGGTGGTAGCCCTTCGTGCCATCCACTATCGCCACCGAGGAGGTTGGCGTAATGGCAAAGAACTTCACCCAGCCGCGGTCGGCGGTTTTCTCAAACCCCATGACGTTGCCGTAGAAATGCGCAGCGTCGTCCAGGTCTTCGTAATAAAAGAAGGTGACCTGCCCTATCGCCGCGGGCGGGGCAGATGCCTCCCCGGCAGTCACCGACCGGCCCGATAGCAGACATAGCAACAGGGCAGGCAACAGAAACCAAGGTGTCAGGGCGTTTATGCGCATGGCGGGTGGCTTCATGGTGAGCGGCATTATCATCTCGGATTTTCCTTTTCGCTTTAACTAGGCAGGTAGCGCGCGACCAGCTCGCGATCGCGGTCACTGACGCCAGCAGCCTCGGCATCCAGTGGCCAGTCCGCAATGGCTTCTACCACCCGATCGGCGATGGCGGCAACGTCGCCTTTTGGCAGTCCAAAAATCCGCCCCAGACTCTTCGCCTCTGCGGGTGTGGGTGGATTTGGCCGCCAGCCAAACCCGGCGGCATGATAGGCGCCGGTGACTATGGACGGGACCAGGTCATAGGCCGGTGCCAGACAGTAGCCGTCGCCGCGGTGGATCAGGCTGATGTTGCGCTCGTGATCGTCTGTATTGTTGATGCTGCTGTTGAAGAGCATAAGGGTCGATATCAAAACGCTCTAGCAAGAGAACCTCGCGACCATTGTTGCCAGGCTCAACGCGTCCATCCCCCACGTCCAGCCCGGTACCTCGTGCCATGCGCAGACAGGCCAGCTCGACGCGGGCGTTGTTGTAGTCATCGCCGTGGCGTCGATTGAATTTGGCCAGTCGGTAGTGGGTGTCGTCATAAAGAAGTGCCTTGGGCCTGCCGCCGCTGGCGCTGCGCCGCGAGTGGCGTGAGTATCCGGCGGCCCCAGAGGTCGGGAAGATAGTCGTGGATGAACGCAGGCGAGCCCGCGCTGCAGCTGAACGTAAATTCACCTTCGCGCAGCGGTAACTGTGCCGGGTCAATGCTGAAGGCGTGATCGTCAGCTACGTAGTCGGGCCGATACCGAAAGCCCACGCGGACAAGCCGGCCGTTATTTTCCTCAAGTACGACATCCGCGGCATGACGAACGCCAAGGGCCTGCGTGGCGAGATAGAGGTCCAGCCGTTGCCTGACCTGTACGGGCGGGGCCATCACCCCCTGCCTTTAACGGCGCTTGTGACAGCCATCATCGTACGTCGTCATCAAACAGGCTCGCGGGCTCATCGAGCAGCGTGTCGAAGGTGTGTGCCAGCCCGAGCACCCGAGCCGCTGCGTGATAGCGGCCCATGCTGACGCTCAGGTCGCCCTTTTCCATTTTCTGTAGCGTGGCGCGACTCACCCCGATACGCAGCGCAAAGGCGGCGAGGTCATCGCGCGGGAAGTGCCGCCGGCGGGCGCGGCGCAGACCTTGGCCCAGGGAGGATAGGTGTGGGTGCATACCATTAAAATAGTAAAAATCGCTGTAAAGCGCAATATTTACTATTATTATGGTATTGCGAATGCGACATAAACAGTCGGCTTTACGCGGAAGTAACGCCCATCAGTCCTCAATCTGAAGAAGCCTACTGGGGAAGCGGTATGTTATCCGCCCGGTAAATCTCGATGGCTTCTTCGACAATTTGACACAGCTCAGTAAATACCGCCAGCTCATCATCACCGTGGCATCCGCCCAGAACAAGGCCAGGCGCACTGCCAACGTAGCAATGATCTTCTTCCGACCACTCAACAATCTTCACGAACCTGGCGCTATCTTTCATTTTTGCACCTCCCTGATTGCTCTCGCTACGGCTTTTACCTGGTAAAGCTTAGCATCATCACCCAATTCTTGAGTTGAGAATCACTGATTCCCAATATCTCGCAGTTCTACGCAAGTAGGTACATCAGTTCCGCTCTTCCCGGACAACGCTATAATTCTTTTCGACACCTGATACGTTTCGGGTTGCGGTAGTTGAAAGATTCGGAGCTTCAAGCACAAAGGCTTGGCCAGATTTTTCAAGTCCGGCAGCACGGCAGGAATACAGGCTGCTCATGCAAAGAGGCTCCGGCTAATTCTCGGTAGATTGAATGCGGCTTCAGACGTCAAAGACATGGATTTACCGGGACTTCGGCTGCATGTGCTCTCGGGCAATCGCGCTGGAACCTGGTCAGTCACTGTCAGTGGTAACTGGCGAGTGACCTTTCAGTTCGAGGACGGAGACGCGGATACAGTGAATTACGAAGATTACCACTGAGGTACCCCTTATGTTGATGCACAACCCCCCCCACCCCGGTGAAGTGCTGCGTGAGCTTTGCCTGGAGCCCATGGGTCTGTCGGTAACGGCCGCCGCCGAGGCATTGGGGGTCAGCCGAAAAACGCTGAGTGCTGTGTTGAACGGCAAGTCCGGCATCAGTCCGGAGATGGCCATTCGGCTATCTATTGCCTTCAATACGTCCGCAGAGAGTTGGCTGAACCAGCAGTCCCAGTATGAACTCTGGCATGCCGAGCAATACCGTAAAGAGCTCAAGGTCAGAAAGCTTGTCGCTGCCTGAAGCAGCCGTAATCGGTGTGCACCATCCCGAGCACCCTTGCTGCCGCGCGATAGCGACCGATGCTGCCGCTCAGCTTCCCACCTTGATTACTCCCGATGATCAACCTGCAGCTCACGGCTCCAGACCGCCTTGCGCGGCTGCGGGAACCAGCGCAGGGTAAGCCCGGCGTAGCTGCCGCGAAAGCCGCGGGCGTCGGTGGCCTGCAGGTGTCCACCCAGCTGCAGATGCGGCGTGACCAGCCAGTGTCCCGCCACGCGCGCATCCACGTTGACGCCGCGGGTCTCCTGCCGCGCTGTGAACCGGGTGGCGTCCTCGGTGATATCGGTCCACGCCACCTCGACGCCAGCGCGCAGCTGCCAGCGGCGCCCCTCGGCGGTAAGCAGTTCGGAGGACAGGCCCACGCGGTACTCGTCCTGGGGACTGAAGTAGCCGCCGCTGCCCCGGGTAAAGACGAACTGGTTGTCGTCGAAGCCGCGCCAGCTGGCGAAGGGACCGAGCTGCCAGTAGTCAAGCTGCTCGCGCCAGTGCTGGCCGGGCCAGCCGGAGCGCAGGTCGACACGGGCCGACACCGCGTGGTTGTCCTCGACGTCATCGCCGCTCTGCTGGCTGACGGCGCCATTCACGCTGAGGTGCCAGTCGCTCTGGGTAGACCAGGTGACCTGGCCGGCGACGCCCCGGTCCATGACGCCACCCCAGGCGACGCCGTCCACGGGATCGACGGCGCCGGTGCGCGACAGCAGGCTGTCGGCGATGGGCTGCTGGAACACTTCTATCAGTGCGCTGAGCGGGTCGCTGAAGATGCGGGCCTGGAACAGCGCGGACAGCCCCTCGCCCGCGGGCTGCCGCCAGAGATCGCGCCCGACGCTGCCATACAGGCTGTAGCCGTCGTTTTCCTGCCGCGCCCACAGGTGCACTGAGGGGTCGCTGACGCCGTTCAGTGGCGTGACGGTATCCACCCCCGGACGGCTGCCAAAGGCAGCATCGGCGGCGGGCAGTCCGCTGCTGAAGTCGCTCCAGCCCAGGGTGCCGCCGAGGCGCCAGCTGCCGCGCATGCCGGACAGGGACAGTGCGGCGCGGTCGTGGGTCAGTTCGCCCAGGCCGCGATCACCGCTGCGCTCGCGCCGGCTGACATCCAGTGCTACCGACAGTGCGTCGCGGTTTTCCAGCGCCGGCGAGGCAGCGAGCGCGGTGGCGCGATCGAACTGCTTGCGGGCAAGCGCCACCGCGGCAGTTTCGCGACGCACCGCGCTCGCCACCGCGGGGTGTGCGTCGGCGGCAGCGTCGAGCGCCGCGGGGTCGTCGCGCAGTACGTTGATGAGCGCCGCGGCCATGCCGGCGTTGTCGGGCTGTCGGGCCAGCTGCCGGTTGAACGCCGTGGCCGCGGCTTCCTTTGCATCCAGCGCGTAATAGGACCAGGCGGCGAGCTCGCTGGCGCTGTCGGGCATTGCCCCCGGCAGCTGCTGTCGGCGCTGGAAGAGGGTGAGCACCTGGCGGTAGTTGGCCTCGCCGTAGGCGGCAGCGAGGGCTTCATCCAGCCAGTCCGCGCAGAGCGTTGTCACGCCTTGCCTGCCGTTGCCGTTGCCGCTGCCGCTGCCGCCCGCGAACGCGGCCTCGCAGGCTACCTCCAGCGCGGCGTCCCGCTGCTCGAGGTCGCGCAATGTCAGTGCGAGACCCTCGGCGGCTGCGGGTTGCGGCAGGGCGGCGCGGAACAGGCGTTCTGCGTTGGCCGGCCGGTCGCTATCGCGCTCGGCCCAGGCGCTGTCGATCAGGAGGTCGGGGCCGCCCGCGTTGCGGGACTGTTCTGACAGGCGGGCCACCCGCGCCGCGTCACCGGCCTGTGCGGCGTCGCGGGCGAGACGCGTGAGGGCGACAAGTCGGCCTTCCTGGTTGCCCGAGGCACCCGCGGCGGCGGCATCTTCGAAGAGCTGCAGTGCGATGCCGGCGTTGTCTCGCGCCAGGTAGCGCCAGGCCAGCATGGCCAGGTTGTCGCCATCGCCGCGCTTGCGGGCGGCCGCCACGGCGTCTTCAAGCGCGGTGGCGGGAAGTGCGCGCAGCGCGGTTTCTTCAAGCGTCGCGATGGCGCGCATGCGTTCACCGTAGGGGTCGACTGCCGGTGCGGGTGCCGGGTTGAGCGCGGCGAGAATATCGGCATCCGGCTGCCAGTCGGGGTAGGCATCGCGCAGTCGCGCCAGTTCCTCGCGGGCGTCCTCGCGGCGTCCGCTGTTGAGATAAAACCACAGGGGGCGCAGATCGAGGGTCTCGCGCCTCGGGTCAGCCCGGGGGATGGCTCCGCGCAGCACCTTGTCATCCGCGTACCGCGTGCCGGGGTCTGGCTGTCGGCTCTGCCCGCTCTGGGCCATAGCCACCGGTGGGGTGGCCAGCAACAGGGCGAGACTCAGTGTGAGACCCACGGCAACGGCGAGGGGTGCTGCCGTCACGAACCGCGTTCTGCGCCGGCGAGGTGGGAGAGCAGCACCAGGGTCTGGCTGTAGTAGTCGGCGTCGGCCGCGGCCGCGTCGTCGGGGGCGTGTCCGATATCGCCCTCGGTGGGCTGCGACGCCACCAGGCGTGCCACGCTTGCCATGCCCCGGCTCCACGCGTATTCCGCCGTGCTGCCGTCGTCAAGATCAACCCAGGCGGGGACGGGATCGCGCTGCCACAGCTGTTTCAGGGGGCGCCAGTTGTCCTCGGGTGCAAGCCCGGCCCAGGTGGCGTACAGGGGAATGCGCACGGCATCAAAGCCGTAGCGGGTGGAAAAGCGGGGACTCGGTCGCAGACTGTCGGGGCCGATTTCCAGCCAGTCGGGGGGTAGCTGCGCGTCGCCGAAGCGTGCGCTGTCGAGCAGGGCCACACCGCTGTCGATCAGCGCCTGCCAGGGTCCGGTTGGCTGCTCGCGATGGAAGGCCTGCAGCGCCGGGAACACCCAGTAGGACAGGTTCACGGTAATGGCATCGTCGTGGCGAAAGCCGACCTCACCCGGGAGCAGCAGGGTGCGGTTCTCATGCGTCAGCACCAGCTTCTCTGCCACCGCCGCCATGATGGTGAGCGCGGCAAAGTGATAATCGGCATTGCCCCAGGCATCGCCGGCGCGCAGCAGTGCCCAGGCCACCAGGAGATCGCCGTCGCTGGCGTTGTTGCTGTCGGTCACGCAGCTCGTGTCCGCCGCCGGGCAGGGGGCATAGCGCCAGCTCAACAACCCATCCCTGCGCTGCAGCACCCGCGAAGTCCACCGCCATAGCCTGTCAAAGGCACCCTGGTCGCCTGCGGCGACGGCCAGCAGCATGCCGTAGCCCTGTCCCTCGGAGTGGGAGATGTCGGCATTGCCGGAGTCAATTACCTGCCCGCCGTGCACGAAGCGCTGCTGGAAATTCTCCCAGCGGGCAGCTTCCAGCGTGGGCGCCGGCCCCGGGTGGCGGGACCCGTCACAGGCGCTGAGCAGCATCAGCACCGCGACCAGCAGTCCTGCGCTGCGTCGTGCCACGGCACTCGCCGTCGCGACGCTGCGGATGTCTGCCATTGTTCTGGCCATTGTTCTGGCCATTGTGCCTGTTGTCTCGCTCATTGTTCCCACTGTGCCTGCTGGCGGCGATTACGCCCGAGCAACAGACGATACAACAGCCAGGCGGCGAGCGTGACAACAACGAGTACGCCGAGCGCCCAGTACCAGGGATTGTTCGACAGCCATACGCGCAGCGTGGCCACCGGCTGCTCCGGATCACCGACCACATAACCACCGGAGACCTGCAGGGTATGTACGGGGGTGTCGCGATCGCGCCAGGCGGCGAGGTCACCGCGCAGCTGGCCCCAGACAGCGGGTTCTATCAGCGCATCCATGCTGTCTGCCAGTTTCGCGTTGCTGTCGGCGGTGAACACGGACACGGTGCCCTTACCGGCGGGATTGGCCAGGGCGGCGAGCAGCGCGCCATCGCCGATAGCGCCGGTCTGTTCGACCTGTCCGGAAAGTGCAGCCTCGTCGCCGCTGAGCAGCGCGCGCCAGTCGTTCAGGCTGCGATAGGGCCAGCGCTGGCTGCGGCCAAGGGCGGCGTCCCAGTCGCGGAACAGGGCGTCGGGCAGTGCCTCGGGCGTGCCCAGCAGCAGGTGATTGCCGGCAGCGGGGGTGTCCCGGGGCCAGTCGGCGAGCACCAGTTCCTGCAGCGCGATGCCGGCGGCCTGGGCCAGCTTGCCGGCCAGTGTGAGGGCGGTGCCGGTGAGCGCGCGATCGGCAATGTACAGATTCACCGGGGCGGTGTCGCCGGTATGCAGGTAGGGGTAGCCGGTGTCCGCCATCAGGCCCAGGTCGGGCAATACCGCAACGCTGTTGGCCGGCGGCAATTCGAGGACGGATGTGCCGTGCAGCGTGAAGATCAGGTGGTCGGCGGAGACCCAGGTGCAGGGCTGCGGCGACTGCGGTGAACGCAGGGCAACCTCAAACGACAGGGTATTGGAGCCGCCGCGCAGCTGCCGCGCCGACACATCCAGCCGGTAGGCGCGGAAGGACTGGCCGCCGGCCTGGTCGAGGGGCATGCCGTGGATGAGCTGGTCATTGAGCATCAGGTTGAGGCTCGAGCCGGGTCCCATCTGTGCCCCGTAGCCGAAGTCCAGATAGAGCTTGAAGCTGGCGCTTTCGGGCACGTGAAAGTCCGGCGGCAGGTCGAAGTCCAGCGAGTGGCGGAAGCTGCCGCTGCCGCGGAAGGTTCTGCCCTCGCCGATAGCGTCGAAGGTATAGCGTCGCTCGGGCAGCAGAAAGCGCGCCGGCAGCAGTTCTCGGGCAGGTTCACCGCGCTCGCGTGACAGGGCGTTTACCCGGCCGGCGCGGTTGAGCCGGTCGTCCATGTCAGCGAGCACCTGCGCCGCCGTGAGCACGTCCGCATCGGTTTCCCCGCTCACCAGCAGGCGAACCGTCGCCGGCACGCGCGTCTCCCCATCGACGATAACCGCCGGCGTTCGCGCCAGTGACAGGTGCGCACCGTCGATGCCTTGCGTGATGTTGTCGGGCAGAATGGCCGCCAGCTGGTCGCGCCGGCCTGCCAGGACGTGCACGGCCTCGTCGCGGGCGCCGGGCCAGTAGGCGGCACTGCGCGGCAGCGCGTCACGGGCGCTGTCGTTCCAGCCGCCGTCTTCCGCTGCGCCGGCACGCTGTGACTCAACCGCCAGGAGGTCAGCACGTTCGGCGTTCCAGGCGCTGTGTCGCAGCTGCAGCGCTGCGTAGTTGCGCCGCAGCGCGAGTGCCTGGCTGATCATCGGCAGGGCGCGATCCAGCGCCTCGCCACCGGCGTCGGGCGCCGTCAACAGGGTTACGCGGGAGGCGCTGCCGATGCCGGTGCCGAATACGCCGGAAAGATCCGTCAGCGCCAGCGGGGCATCGGCACCCTGATGCTCCACTCGCAGCAGTGAGGTATAGAGGTCGATTTCCGTCCACAGCTCCGGGGCGTCCGGGCTGGCGCACTGCGCTTCCACCTGCTGACTGGCGGCAAACTGCAGCCGGTTGAAGCCGGGTTCCCAGAGCGCCGCCGGCAGCGTGACGGTGGCGATGATTTCCGGCTGGTTGCGGCGCAGGCGTATCTGGCCAACGGTAACGCCGTTGAAATTGACCCGCAGCACGGAGCGATCCTCGATCAGGGCAATGGAGTTGACCAGGTGCAGCTCTACCTCCGCGGCGTCGATGCGGCTTGCCGACGACAGGGGGATAAACAGGTCGGCGCTGGGCGCCTGGCCGCGCAGCATCAGCTGGCTGCCCTCGCCGCGGTACTCGCTGAGTCGAACGACATCGGTGCCCGCGGCGCTGACGGTGGGCAGCACCAGCAGGGCGGCGACGAACACTGAAGACAGTCGTGAGAACGCGCGTGAGAACACTCTTGAGGACACTCTTGAGGACAAGCGTGAGAACACGTGAGCGAGGAGCATTATGCGGTGGTCCATAGTTTTTCCATGCGTGTGTAAAGTCGGTTGAGTGCACTGCCCGTATGACTCGCCAGCGGGCGCAGGTCGACAGAGATCACGCGGCCAAAGGCGGCCAGGTAACCCATGGGGCGGCTGCGTCGTCGCTGGAAGCGCAGCCAGCGCTCGCTGTTGGCCATGGTGAACGCGACAACGCGGTTTTTCTCGGCGCTGTCCCGCGGTGTGAACTGCAGTGCCAGGCGAGGCAGACTGGTGGCACCTGCGACCACGGCCACCGAGAGATCCTGCGTGTCGTTGCTGCGTGCCGTCGCTACCCGCAGATGCAGCGGCCCGGTGAAGCGCTCGCCGGGACTGGTGTCATTCTGCAGAACGAGAGCGGCGCCGCGGGCAGAGACGTCGCGCAGGCGCGCCGGCAGCACGCGGCCATCACCGCAGACCAGCGATACCGGCTCATCGGTGGGCAGACGCGGCTGCTGGCGCAGCTGGCGTTGTTCCACGAGGATGCGCATCACCCCGAGCAACAGTAACAGGTTGAACAGATTCCAGAACAGGACCACCGCCGTCAGGCCACTACTCTCCGGGGACGCCCAGAGTTTCACCCCGCCGGACCAGGCGGCGCCAGCAGTACCCGCCAGCAGCAGGTAGAAGGGCCAGGCGAGGCTGGACACCGAGTTCGTCCCCCGGCGGCTTTTCTTGTCGGTGACCTGGAAGGTGGGTCTGCGCGGGTGTCGCAGGACTTTGAGCAATGCGCGGCCGATGAAGATCGAGAGCAGCGTTTCGTAGAGCTCGGCCACCAGCGGCCAGCGGCGACGACCGAACAGCAGGTTGGAAACCATATAGGTTGCGGCCAGGTGAGGTATCGCAAAGGCCAGAATCTGCGCCAGTGACGCCGGGTAGATCTGCATGCCGAACAGCAGATAAAGAATGGGCATGATCATGAAGGCCAGCCGCGAAAAGGGGAACAGCCAGAAGAGCATGGCGTTCAGGTAGCCCAGGCGCTGGTGCCAGGACAGGCCGCTGTTGCTCTGCGGGCGCTTGAGCAGCAGGATCTGCAGCATGCCCTGGGCCCAGCGGCTGCGCTGGGTGACAAACTCGCTGACCGTGTCGGGCACCAGCCCGCTGACCATGGGGCGATCGACATAGACCGATTCATAGCCCTTTGCGTGCAGCGCCAGGGCGGTCTCGGCGTCTTCGGTGACGGTGTCGCCGCTGAAGCCGCCCACCTCATCCAGCGCACGGCGGCGCAGCAGGGCGGCGGATCCGCAGAAAAACGAACTGGACCAGAAGTCCAGGCCGCGCTGGATCTTGCCGTAGAACATGTCGCCCTCAGAGGGCATGCTGGCGAAGCTGCGCAGGTGGTTGCGCTCCACCGGGTCGGCGTTGAGCATGAAGTGCGGTGTCTGCACCAGGAAGTTGCGGGGGTTGCGCACCATCCACGGCACGGTGTGCTCGAGAAAGTCTGTGGCCGGCACGTGGTCGGCGTCCAGCACCAGCAGCAGTTCGCTGCTGCTGTGCGCCAGGCCGTAGTTGAGGTTGCCGGCTTTCGCGTGCTGGTTCTTCTCGCGCGCCAGGTAGGTAACGCCGATGTCACGGCACAGTGCCTGCAGCTCTTCGCGGCGGGCGCGGGCGGCGGCAACGGTGTCCGGGTTGCTGTGCTGCAGTCGCGCCTGCGTGGCGCCATCGTCCAGCAGGTAAACGCGCAGCCGCCCGGCGGGATAGTCAAGCATGCGCGCCGCGCGCAGGGTGGTTTCCAGCAGGGCGGCGCTTTCATTGTACGAGGGCACCAGCACGTCGACGGTGGGTGGCTCGGCGCCGTTCAGATCGGCAAAGCCCAGCAGCGGGCGCTGCGCCGGAAACACGTTGACGACGGAGCCGATCAGGTGTGTGGCGACGGCGTACAGCTCCGCGGCGAACAGGTACAGCACCGCCGCCCAGGTGAGGAGGTCCGCGGCGGTGAGCGTGTGCACGCCGCGCCACCACAGATAGCGCAGGTTCAGCGCGGCGCCGAGCAGCAGCGCGAGCACGCGCAGGAAGTCGCGCTGCTCGCGCTGTCGGCCGGCACTTGCCACGGCCATGACGCCGATGAACAGAAGGGCGGCAAGTCCCTGACCGGCGGCGTCCAGCGGCAGGCACAGCAGCGCCGTGCACAGCAGCAGCGCTATCAGGGCAAGGGGCCAGAGCAGACCCTGTCGCTCAGTGTGTGGGTCAGGCATGGGTCGTCGGTACCCGGAGCATGGCGGGTATTTCACCGGGGGCGTCGAATTCCGGATAGTCCACGCGGTGTCCCTTGCGGAACAGATGCCGCACCACAGCGCGATGCGCATCCCGCTTCAGACGCAGCAGAGCGTGGGATACCAGCAGCAGCGGCAGGGTGATGCTGCCCAGCAGCGCAGCGGCCGCGAAGGGCAGCAAGGGCTGCGCCGCGCGCGCGGTGCCGGCGAACAGCAGCAGCGAAATAGCGAGCAGCAGGCCATACAGCCCCGCCGCGCGCAGTTGCGATAGCGCCTGGATGCTCCGGTCCAGCTGTGCCAGCCGGACAAATCTGTCGGTGATGTCTGCCTGCATGGTCGGTCTGTGGTCGTGCTTACCTGATGGCTGCGATTTGTGGGTCATGCGCGGTGCGGACCGCCCGGCGCGCAGCAGCGGTCTGCCGTGTTTGTATACTGACGCCTGTAACCCGGATGCACGGTAAG
>Ga0102928_1001933_pt1 | contig 12549 bp, 8 predicted proteins | sample SalPonR1_B_D1_MG_FD_78504 | JGI IMG/M metagenome (GOLD analysis project Ga0102928, IMG submission 78504) | Salt pond soil microbial communities from South San Francisco under conditions of wetland restoration - Salt Pond MetaG R1_B_D1_MG | ecosystem: Environmental > Aquatic > Marine > Intertidal...
AGAAAGAACTCATGGTACACTATGGTTTGATGCCGGATAGAGAGGGGGATGTCCATGTGTATCAGAAGTTCTGGATAAATACGAAAGAGCTGGAAACAGCGCCGCCCATCTTGGTGTATGTCGATTTGATAAATACAAACGATAAACGTTGTTTGGAAACCGCAAAGATCCTGTTCAATGAGCACATCGAACCCGAGTTATAAAGATCTGGCAATTCCTCATTTAAAGGATGTCTTTGAGATTATTGATGAACTTTTGAAGGAGAAAAACATTCCCTATTACTTAATCGGGGCGAACGCAATTTACCTGGAGATGTTGAAAAAGGGAATAAAGCCTGCAAGGAGTACCAGGGATATCGATTTTGCTATTATGGTATCAACTCTGGATGAATATGAAGGACTATCCGTTGCCATTCAAAAAAGAGGATTTGAAAAGTTAGATGCGGCATGGCGATTCTATCATAAGAAATTCGACATACTGATAGATTTGTTGCCATTTGGAGAGATTGAAGAGAGTAATACGATTGGGTTTAACGAACGAACAACAGATCTTCACGTGCTTGGCTTTAAAGAGGTTCTTGAAGAGGCTTCAGAAGTAAATCTTGAAGAAATTAAAGTAAGGATTCCGCCTCTACCGGGTATGATTGTTTTGAAGCTTGTAGCTTGGAGTGACAGGCCCGAAGTTCGGAATAATGACCTGTATGATATTTTGTACATCATCGAGCTTTATAATGACATTGAATTTGAAAATAGTATGGAGCAGCATTTTGATGCTATCCCTGAAGATGAAGAGTTTGATGAAACACGATTTTCTTCGCGTATTCTTGGAAGAAAAGTTAAAGTGTACCTAAACAAATCGGCTGATCTTAAGGAACGAGTTATGTCTGTGCTTGATGAAAATATAGCGGCTCCTGAAGATTCATCCATTGCAAGAAATTGGGCAAGGAAAAAAGATTGGGATCTGGAGTATTGTGTGATGCTTCTTAATGAATTTAAAGCTGGAATTGAAGAAGGGTAAAGCAGCAGGTTATGGCCTATGCCCGAATGTAGTTTCACGATGTAACTCAGAAAGAAAGGGATGCCTTATTAAGCTATTGCGAGCTGGATACATTGGCGATGGTGATGATTGTGGAGGCCTGGAAAGAGGCTTTTGGGTAGATTCTCAATAATTCCTCTGATTAATATAAATTCAGAAAATATGGGTGAGTACAACATTTGGGCATTCTTAATAATCATAGATTATTTGAAAATACGCAGGATAATGCCGGGTGTAGCCATATCTTAGAGCGATAACGCCAGGTTGAAAAACTTAAATCATGACTATTTGTGCAACCGGCAAGAATTGATGTTATAAAATTGATAAAGTGTTTTTCACCAATATTTTACATAGTTATATGAAGCAGCAAAATAACCGGAATAATTTCATGTAGAGAAATGCAAAAGGTACGAATTTGATATCACATAATTGAATCATAAGTACTGCCATTGTATTTTATTGGCAGTAAATTTGATTCATATGAAAATAATTATAGACTACATAAAGAGTAAGGGTGGTTATGCCCGAATGTCGGAACTCCGAAGCGTTGGGTTTCAAACCAGGGATATTGCTAAACTTTGTGAACAAGGAAGCCTTGAAAAGGTAAAAACGGGGCTGTACAAACTTAGCAGCAGTGATGTAACATCAGGTTATGTGGACGTCAGTAAAGCCATTCCAGAATCTGTGATTGCTGTAGTATCTGCTCTATCTTTTCATGAACTTACTACATTTAATCCGTCAAAAATTCATATAGCAATACCCCATGATGCTAAACCCAAGGAAATCAATTTTCCTCCGATAGAAGTGTACTATTTTAGAAAGGCACAGTACGAACCCGGAATAGAGCAGGAGGAAATTCAGGGACACATTGTGAATGTTTATAATCGGGAGAAAACCGTTTGCGATATGTTCCGATATAGAAACAAGCTTGGTGAAGACCTGGCATTGGAGGGTCTACAAAGTTACCTGAATCGATCAGATTCAAATCTCAATGAACTAAGTACATACATGACGATCTGTAGGGTTAAGACGGTAATGACACCTTATGTAAAAGCGATGCTGGTTGCAAAATGATTCATATCGTCCCGATTTATAAAAAACGATTACATTTTATTCAAATAGATTAGAATTGGGGGTGTTTTGTAAAAAACGATTAGAAATGAAGTTTTTTATTCAAATCGATTACACAGCAGACAGTGATGTAAAGAACTTATATTTCAATTTATTCTCATCATAGTTTATAATTAATAAATGAAGTCTATATTTAATTGACTATATTTGTATTTTTTAAACCATTCAGTTTAAAGTATGATAGCGTAGTCAAATTTTATGTGACCTATAGTGAAAAAAATAAACCACATATTGCAAGAATGGCCGCCACGAACCGTCATAACCTCTGACTGGTTAAAAGAACATGGTGTTTACAAACAACTGGCGAATAGCTATGAAAAAAGTGGCTGGCTGGAGCGAATAAGCCGGGGAGCATACAAAAGAAAAGGGGATGAAATCTCATTGCCCGGAGGCCTCTATGCACTTCAAGATCTTCAACATCTTGCTGTGCATGTAGGTGGGAAAACAGCGCTTGAGTTGCGTGGATACAGTCACTATATACGAATGGCAGATACCCATCCTGTAATCCTTTGGAAAACGCCTGGTGTCAGGCTCCCGAGTTGGTTTCTTTCGTATGATTGGAATACGCCCGTAGAAGTCCGCTCAGTAACACTTTTTGACACGAATGTACATACACTGTCAGATACCAAAGTGGATAGCATAAAAATAGAGATATCAGCTCCTGAGCAAGCAGTCCTTGAATACCTTCATGATGTGCCAAAAAATGAAGGTATAGATGAGGCGAACTACATAATGGAGGGATTAACATCTCTGAGGCCCTCGGTTCTGCAGAAGCTGCTGGAATCCTGCAAATCAATAAAAACGAAACGTCTTTTTTTGTATATGGCTGATCATCATAATCATGCATGGTTCAACAGGCTAGATCTGTCTTCCATAAATTTAGGGACGGGGAAACGTGAAATTATAAAAGGAGGTAAGCTGGATAAAGCTTACAATATTGTCGTTCCGGAATTAAACAGAGAAGAACGATAAGTAAGTACACGAGCCAAAAAATCTCAACCAATATATTTTTGATTATAGCCTTCTCTTAGACAGTTCTCATTAATAAAGAAATACTCCTTTTCTTTATTAATGAGATATCTTATTTAAGAAAATAACACTTGTCTTAAATAACAAAGTTTCTTATTTAAGTTTTTGCTGTATTTCTTAAATAAGGATGGGTCTATTTAACTTTCAATGAAAAACTTTAAAGCAGGAAAATATCTAAACCAAGGACATTACGAGAGCTTTGAGCCTGAACTTCTGCACAAAGAATGGCAACTTGATGATCTAAAAATCATTGAGCTTTTAAGTAAAGCCGACAGGCAGCTTGGTCGACTGGATATGTATTCCGAATACATTCCTAATATCGATCTTTTTATCAGTATGCACGTAACCAAAGAGGCTACACAAAGCTCCAGGATCGAAGGAACACAAACGCATATCGAAGAGGCACTGATGGACAAAGAGAATGTGCCGAAGGAAAAACGTGATGACTGGGAGGAGGTTCAGAACTATATCGCTGCAATGAGCACTGCCATTCAAGAGTTAGAGAAACTGCCATTTTCATCTAGGCTTATCAGAAATACCCACAGTGTCCTGATGCAAGGGGTGCGGGGAGAACGTAAACAGCCTGGAGATTTTCGTAAAAGTCAAAACTGGATAGGCGGAGCAAATATTTCTGAGGCTACGTTTGTTCCTCCTATACACGAAAATATTCCCAAACTGATGGGAGACTTGGAGAACTTTATGCACGATGATAGTCTGCATCTGCCTGATCTGATAAAAATAGCCATCATGCACTACCAGTTTGAAACAATTCACCCATTTTTGGATGGAAATGGCCGGGTTGGCCGGTTGATGATTACGTTGTTTCTGGTGAGTTGTGGAATATTGAAACAGCCCATCTTGTATCTCTCTGACTATTTTGAAAAGAATAGATTAGATTATTATGAATACTTGATGAGGGTAAGGCTCAAGGGGGATCTTTCGGGATGGATTCAATTCTTTCTCAAGGGAGTGATAGAAACAGCGAAGAGCAGTATTCAAACATTCGATAGCATTTTAAAACTTCAAAAAGAGGTGGATGAAGTGCTGCGCACGATCGGGACAAGATCGGCAAATGCTCAAAAAGTCGTAAATCATCTTTATAAGAGACCCCTAATATCTGCTGAACGGGCAAGTGAGGTGGCTGGAGTATCCATGCCGACTGCTTATAAACTCATAAATTCACTGGAAGAACATAGTATTTTACATGAGGTCACCGGAGCGGAAAGAAACCGACTCTACATATTTAGAGATTACTTAAATCTATTTAAATCTTGATCAGAATTGTATAAACTAAATCAAAAGATTGAACTAATAGAAAAGGAAACGGCCACCGTTATTCTTATTCATCTTTATTTCAATGATGATTAACCTGCAGTGAAACCCATTCACCCGTGATCAATTATTTTGGTGCATCCTGCGGTATAATATTCCAATAATCGCCCTCTGTTACAAAAATTACCCTCCATTCATAATAGAGTCATACACCAACTCCTGTCGAATACTTCAGCCTGGTTATTTAAACAGATGCACCTGTAGAACTCACTCCAACGGCATCTCCACCTCTTCTTCCCAGATGTATTTATTGAACCACATCCAGTTGTGCCAGGTGGCGGCCAGCCGTTCCTTGGGTTTGGTGATTCCGTGCCCGAATCCTTTATAGATGATCAGCTTGGAATCCACACCTACATCCTGCAGCCCCTGGTACAGCTCATAGGCATTCGGCGTAGGCACGCGCCGGTCAAACTCCCCGTGCTGTATCAGTGTAGGAGTAGTTGCGTTGTTGATGTAGGTCATCGGAGAGGTGCGTTCATAGATCTCCTGGTCGTCCCACGGAGTCGCTTTCAGGTATTGACGGGTAAACGGATGAATGTCGGTGTTCACATAGTAGGTCATCCAGTTGGAGATCCCGGCACCCACGCTAACCGCGCTGAAGCGGTTCGACCATGTTGTCAGAAATGCGGAGATGTAGCCGCCCTGGCTCCACCCCATGGATCCCAGCCTTGTAGAGTCCACAATCCCCTCCTCTATCAGGTGATCCACACCGGAAAGGACATCCCATGCGTCCCCGACACCAAGATTTCTCACATTCAGCGAGCGAAACTCTTCTCCGTAGCCTGCCGATCCCCTGTAATTCGGCTCCAGCACCAGCGCGCCCTTGTTCACCCACTGTACGATCGGATAGACGTAAGCAGGTACGGGTGACGGCAGGGATATTCCGGTCGGCCCGCCGTGTATCGACACCAGCAATGGGTATTTCTTATCCGGATCATAATCCCGGGGCTTGTGTAAGACCCCCTCTATCACGGCTCCGTCCCGACTGGTCCAGCTGATCACTTCGCTGTCGGTGGTTTTCCAGTTAGAGATCTGGCCATTGAAATTCGTGAGCCTCTCACTCTCTGATGTTTCCAGCTCTGTCAGGTACACCTCATTCACTTCATCCCCGTCGCGGGCAACCATAGCCGCTTTTGATCCATCTTTCGATAGTGAGAGGCCGTAAACCAGTCTCTTATATTCGGAATGCAGTTCAACCGATCCGTTTTGCGGGTCAAGACGAAATATGGGGCGCCGGGTTTTCTGCCAGGCCGTGGCGTAAATGCCATCGGTTGTCCAGGCAGCCATACTGAGGTTTTCATCAAAGTCCTGAGCAACCTCCTGTGAAGTTCCGGTCTCCAGTTCATATATGAAATACCTCGAATTGGCATAAAAGTTACTGCTGTCGTTTTCAACACTGCTGGTATACACAAATTGAGTGCCATCCGGAGACCAAGCGCCAAATCCGTCTGATGAGGAGTTGGTAACGGCCGGACTGAACTCCTTTTCCGCCGGATCATACAGCGCGATATCCGCCTTCAAAAAACTGGTGATGATGGGATTGGGTTGATAATCGATCGCGATCAACTCCCCTGAAGGTGACCAGGAAATATCGGTGATGGTAAAATCGACATCCTCCAGATGAGCCACGACTTCCGGTGCTTCCGGGTACAGGGCATAGGTTGTATCCTGCTGAGCCGGGTGCTGATGGGAGCGGGCAAAATCGGGATTAAACTCCACTGTGTAGAGGCGGCTCAGCAGATAATCGGTCTCATCCTCTGCAAATTCACCATAGCGCTCTTCCATGGTCTTCTGATCGTCAGGCTGGTCCTGTTCAGCCAAAAAAGCGAGTGTTTTACCATTTGGCGAAAGGGCAAAGCTCTGGACACTTTTATCGATGTATGACAATGGAAAGGCCTCTCCTCCCTCCGGGGAGATCACAAAAATGCTATTATCCCCGTCAACATTCCGGGTAAAAAGGATCCATTTTCCATCATCCGACCATACCCCGCCACCGCTTGATCCGTCACTGTTGTGGGTAAGCGGAAACGGGCTGGCTCCATTTTTTGATAGCCACAATTCAGAATCATATCGATTCTCTGACCATTCGGTTGATGAAACGGAGTAGAGTACATGATTCCCGCCGGGAGATAGCTGTACCGACCCCGGACTTTTTAGCGAAAGAACCTGCTCAAAGGTAGGTTCCGTTTTTTCAGTACTGTTCTGAGAGATAGCCAATTCCGGCAAAAATAAAAGGTATCCTGCAACCCATAGTACATATTTCATATCAGCAGTCTATTTGTTGAACATTCAGAAACAATGAACGTAATTTCAGCCATATATGGTAGTGCTTTGTTGGGGCGAAACAGAAGATAGTCGGCCTGAAGAGGAAGAAATGGTCGCAAGATTTAGACGGTTAAGCAGGTGGGACAAAAAAAGTCATGAACAGAATCAAATTTTGATTCCAGGGAAACTACCGGCCTTGAAGTATTTGGCGGACTGAGGTTTACAGAAACCCCTATATAAATAAATTCGCCCTCAAGAGATCTGTAACAGACATTCCTGCACAACGTTTACTGAACTCAGAATGCAATCACTATACTGCTATACTCTATCTGTTTCTTGGTATGAAAGATTGGCCCTGAAGTTCAATCTGCGTTTGTTGTTGTACTCAATCTTATCTTCGTCATCAATATTGGGTACATCGGTGTAGTGTAGGTCACATTGAACATCTTCATTCAGATAATCACTTACGGTTTTTGAAATAAGGGTTTCGAGTTGAGATTTTGACAGTGTCTTCAGCTTATTACTCATCTTTGAAATATTTGGTTGGCTTTCCTTGGTAACAAATTTTGGGTGTGATGCGTTTAATCAAGGGCTCAGAAAGGGGAATAAACGGATGCAGGCAATAGCGTTAATCCCACATGTCGTTGGTGATGATCTCCAGGCTATTGTTGGCCGGATCCCTGAAATAGAATGACCGGCTTTTATTGGGCCAGTCTACCTCGGATTCAATGGGGATGCTTTTCTTTCGCAGATCCGATTTCAGAGGTTCAAACTCATCCGCCGCTACCCCAAAAGCAAGATGTCCGGGGCCTTTTGCGCCGTGCAGCGGTATCGGGCTACCGTCCATTTCAGTTTGAATATTCAGGGTATGTTCCGGATTAAAAACCAGGAGCATGGAGTCGCCGCACTTGAAAAAAATGTGCCGGTTTTCCTCTTTCATGATCACTTCCAGGCCCAGGATTTCTGTATAAAATGATTCTATCTCTTCCAGGTTCTCTGCATATAAGCATGTTTCCGCAATCTTCATGTCTCATTAAATTTCTTGAATAGATAGTTACACCTTACAATATACCAAATATTGGGTGCGGTAAAGAGAGTTCTGTACAGGAGAATACGGATCAGTATGAGTACAACTCATACCGGCTCAGAAACACCGCTATAAAAAGGACACATATTAGAAGCGACACCGGATGTTAACCCTTTCTGAAAAACACTTTTTTACCCGAAAACTTCCATCGGTTACCAAATATTCGTGTTCAGGGAATAGCTGCGATGCAGAATGGTGGAAATCATCTATCAAAGCAGATATCCCACCCATGTATGTTTCCCGGCCGGCACCTGTCTTCGAACTGGGCATTTAAATAACCGTTATTCGAAAGGCCCTGACTTTTGTATCCCTGATCTGAAGAAACAGTAAATCAGTAAAATCTTTTCGATGGGCCCCGGTATTCCGCGCGTTGAAAACTGAGCTCAATTTGCATGCCTCCCCGGGTTTCAATGTTATATTTTGCATTTAATTGCTCAATAAGAATTCTGATAATCATAGACCCAAAATTTCCGCTTGATTCTAAATCCATGGGTTCCGGCATTCCTTTCCCATAATCACGGTACCGGATGGTTACAATATTCTCTTCTTCAACAACGGTGATATCAATTTTAATGGTTTCGCCTTCATCAAATCCATGCTGAATAGAGTTTGTAATCAGCTCGTTTAACAGAAGGCCACAGGGAATGGCTTGGTCGAGGCTGAGTGTCACAGAATCCATATTCAAACCAGCATTTATCATCTTCTCTTTCAATATCACTGAATTCTCAATTTCATCCAGTAACTGCTCTATGTATCGGTCGAACTCTACCTCGTGCAAATTTTCCTGGCTGTAAAGCATTTCGTGCACTTTTGCTATGGAGATAATACGCATTTGCGTATCGTGAAGGTATGAAACAACCTTGTCGTTTTTGAGATTGGCCGTTTGTAATTCAATCAAACCGCTGATAATTGCGAAATTATTTTTAACGCGGTGGTGCACCTCCTGCAGCAGTACCTGTTTTTGATTCAGTAATGAGGTAAGCTCCATCTCTGATTCTTTCATCTGGGTTACGTCCACCCCCACCGTCTGGACTGCAGCCTCCCCTTCGTACATGATTGGAATCGATTGCATTTTTAGATAGCGGTTATCTCCATTATTATCTGTCATAGTATAAATAATCGGTGGAGCTAGCTTACCGTTTTTCAGCTTCTTTAACCTCTCATTGAGTTTGCCATGCTCAGATTCAGGAAAAAGGTCATAAACTGATGTACCAATGGCCTCTTCGGGATGACTGAAGCCAAGCAGGTTGGCTCCCACTTTGTTAATAAATCGAATTTCCTTATTTACCGAAATCTGGATGAGGTTCGGGCTTTGGGAAACGATACCCTCCCATTGATCTTTCGCACTCTTTAACTCTTTTTGTGCAACAACAAGCTCTGATATATCATTTTGAATACCGACAAAATACTCAGTATCCCCATTTTCAGTCTTGATAGGGGATATTTTCAACTCATTCCAGAACATGCTGCCGTCCTTCCGGTAGTTACGTATGAGTACATCGCACGACTCCTTATTTTCAATGGCTCTGCGAATTACGGCCCTTGCCGGCTGATCCCGGTCATCTCCCTGTAAAAAACGGCAATTATGCCCTAAAATTTCACTTTCAGAGTAGCCTGTAAGTTCAGTAAACGCCTTATTACAAAAGATAATGGGTGTATCCTCCCCGGAGGCATCACTAATAATAACACCCGTTGTACTGGCCTCAATGGCTTTGTAATAGAGCTGAAGCTGCCGGTTTGTTCGCTCCAGCTTTTTTTGATTGGCCTTCACCTCACGTGAATAGTCCCTGATTTTTATCAGCCCTTTTATACGTGTTTGTAAGTTTTTTTTGCCAACCGGCATTACCACTACATCATCGGCGATATCCCACATCTCCTTGCTTCGCATTCGCTCCTTTGAAACCAATACCATCACCGGCAGGTAGGCAATCCCGGCCTTTTTTTTTGCGATAAGCAACTTATCATAGAGTCGAAGCAGCTCTGCATAATCGACGATAACCAAATCGATAATCTTTCTTGATAAATTTCGATCTTCAGACCAAACCTTGTAGTCTTTGCCAAGTAAATTTGCTACGAGTTTTTCATCGGTGGCAGAAGAAAGACGCACGAACAGATTCTTGGATTGGGCATCAACTTTAATCATATGTACTACTGTTTTTTCGGCTCCAACTGGTAGGGCACACCGGATAAAATTCCCCTTAAATTTGTAAGAGGCGGACCCAGCTTAATTCCCTCTCCTGTTATTTCAAACTCCCTGATCGTTTTCTCGAAATTACTAAAACGTTTTTTTAGAATGCCAATGGCCTTTTTCAGCTCCCCATTTAATTCCAGGTAGCGAAGATATATAATATTATCCGCCAAATAACTGGCATTCAAATTTGTAGTTACAAATTCACCCGTAATGCTCTGCACTTCGTTCACTAAAAACGCAGTTACCCCAACATTGCCCAGGTAGGTACACAGGGCATGCAGTCGCTGCAGGGCTTCATCCTGCCGCACGGTAAGCGAATATCCCCCCACAGAATCAATCATCACTAAGCGGGTGTCATTCTCCTCAACATCTTCGCGTATCATCATTGCAAATTCATCGGGGGAAAATGAAAAAGGCTCGATCGATTTTATAACCATCTGCTTATTTTCAATCATCGATTGAACAGGTACCCCAATCATTTGGGATCGTTTTACAATTACATCCCGGGCTTCTTCAAATGTGTACATAACCGATCTTTCGCCGCGGGACGACGCTTCTTTCATAAACTGAATACCGAGATTTGTTTTCCCTGCGCCGGTTGGGCCCGTTATGATTGTAATCGACCCCTTTTCAATACCCCCTTCCAGCATATTATCTAAATCATCGATTCCACTGGAAAGCGGAATATTTCGAAAGTCCTTATCATAATCACTCGGTTGAAGCCGAGGATAAACAACAACGCCATTCCCGGTAATTTTAATAGCGTGATCACCGGGCCTGAAGTCGGATCCCCTGTATTTATGAACCTGCAGCCTGCGCCAGCCGGGCCCTGCTTTAACCTCCATCACCCCGTCAACCCAAAACTCTGCTTCTTCCTCAGCATTAGACTGGTGAGTTTCTGCAATGATAAAAAGTGTGGCGCCTGATGAACAAATCTGATGAATCAGCGACAGAGCCATATTCTTATACTGATATTGATTTTCGTATAAGTACTTCACCATGGTAATAGAATCGAGCATTACCCGCGACGGCTTATACTCTTCTATTGCTTCAATAATATTGTTGATTATTGGTTCTGCTTCCACTTCAAGAGGGGAAAACACCGAATAATTCTGTGTGCTTTTCGCATCCTGATTGCCGGGGCCAAGATTCAGAATGGTTGTGCCGGACAAGTCGATATTTTGTGCTTCTGAGTGAGATCGAATATTTTCCTCCGATTCCCCCAAACTGATCAACATGGTCGGCTCATTATGTTTATTTCCTTCCTCGAGAAAGTGATATCCAAAAGTGGATTTTCCTGTACCCGGCCCGCCTTTAACCAGGTAGGACTTTTTCCTTATAAAGCCACCATCAAGTATTAAATCCAACTGTGAAATTCCAGATGATATCTTATTATTCCTCATAATGTCAGACACATTAATTTTTTAATAAAAACAGAATACTTATCTCTTCTTGATATCAAACAGCTATTAAAAATAAAATTAATATTTTTTAATGACTTGTAAGATATTGAAAGGCAATTTATTACACGGACAAAAACAAAAAATATTGAAAATTTTTAAAACTATCAGAAATATCTCCCGATCATTTTAAAATGATATACCCACAGATAGCCTGCTCTATATTCAGCAGTGTTTAAAGAGACGAATCCAACAATCAAACGGAAAAAAAGATAAGCATCATCCGGCCTGAAAACGGGACTACCCATTAATGCTCGATCCAACTTAAAAACGTCGTTAGATAGCTGCTGATTTTCAGCGGTTACTCTCAGATAGTTTATTAGTCTCCACGATTCCAAAAAGCCTGAAATAAATCAAAGGTTAACCATTTTATTAAATTTTACCGGCATCAACTTCACAGAAGGCAGTTACGGTCATGCGAAAAACTCGGCAAATGATTAGCAGCGAAAGTGCAGTAGTCTGCACAATACAGCAGAGTGGTGTTTTTTAAAAAAAGGCCAGATCGTTATCTGGAGTCTGTTTTTAAAGTGCTAATTGCATTTGAACTGTAAACAAATTTTTAATCGCCGGATTCACTCTGTTATCACGAAACTCATAATTGGCTGAAATACGTGTATTCCCGACAAAATAATAGTTTGCCCCAATCGTAAAGATCGTGAAATGATTGTCATCCAAATCAATATTGGGCTCATAGTATTCGTATCGAATAATGGCCTCCAGTGCGTCCGTTAATTCGTATCCTCCCAAAAGGTAGCCGCCATTCATTTTGATGGTTCCTCCTTCGGGCAGGTCATCCTCCCGAATGATATACTCTCCTCTAAGAAACAGCGGGGTTCCCTTGTAGCTGATATGTGCACCTGTGCGAAATCGGGATTCGTGATCGTCAGCAGACGGGCCCGTTTGGTACTGCCCAACATGGCCAGAGACTCCTATTGTCAGTTCATTCGTCACGTCATATCCAATGTGGCCAATCACATCTTTTGGGTCTATCTGTTCAGACCGGTTCGCTCCGGCTCCAT
>Ga0102928_1001935_pt1 | contig 12541 bp, 11 predicted proteins | sample SalPonR1_B_D1_MG_FD_78504 | JGI IMG/M metagenome (GOLD analysis project Ga0102928, IMG submission 78504) | Salt pond soil microbial communities from South San Francisco under conditions of wetland restoration - Salt Pond MetaG R1_B_D1_MG | ecosystem: Environmental > Aquatic > Marine > Intertidal...
CTTGTGACCCTGCCCTTCGTCCTGATCCTGGCCGTGACCGGCGGGATCTATCTCTTCAAGGACGAGATCAACGATGCGGCCTATTCCAAGCTGCGGCTGGTTCAGCCCTCGCAAACGCAAATGCTCGCGCCCTCTCTCATTACATCCAACGCGCTCACGCAGCACCCCGGCATCCTCAAGGCCTATCATCCCCCCGCCGCCGACAGCCCCACCGCCGAAGTCAAGATCGTCGGCGAGGACGGGCTCAGGAACACGATCTGCGTGAACCCCTATTCCGGCGCGGTTCTGGGCCAGCTCTGGGATGGCGGCGCCGCCGGGCTCATGTTGCCGCTATCCTCTGGATCTGAACGCATGGCAAACATCATGCTTGCAGGGTTTAGTAAAAGCTGACTTCACGCACATCGATCTCGGCGGTGTGGTCACGGCCGAAGGCAACGATCCCGATTGATTTGACACTGCCGGGCCTAGGAACTTTCCGCAGGAGCCGGCCAGAAGCCTCGAATTGGGTAAAAGGCAAACGCACTTCGGACCATTCTCGAGTAACCTCGAAACCCGCCTGGTAGTACTGCCAGGGCAGAATTGTCCCGCTGGTGCGCAAATGCACGAAGTAGCGCTGTTCGTTCCCCCGAACGACCAGGCGCACGCCGTCGACTTCCTTGGATGGCGAAGTTTGCAACTCCCTCCGGATCTGGATGAAGCCACCGTTGTTTTGCGTGCTCACGCTACCTGTCATATGTGCGTGGATCTCTCCGTTCTCGCGAACGAAGTCGACCTGCCCGTCGGAAACCCCTCCCATTACGGTATCAGCGATGAAGCGCCAACGCGTTTCCGGTTGTGTCTCAAAGTCTTCGATCAAGTTATCCTCGGCCACCGCCGCGCCAGCGCACCAGACCACGAGCGCAGCTATGAGAGAAAGCTTAAAGTCCAAGCGCACTGTGTATCCTATCCGCTGAACAAACATCTTTCGCGTTAAATAAGCGCGCAAAAGGCAGTTTTTCAACCGGTGCCACCCGGTTTTGCCACCGCTTGCGCGACAAAAAGACGGACGCGATGTGCTGCCAGCGGGCGCCGACCACGGCCCTTTGGACAGGGTCGTCGTTCGAAATTGTCGGCCATGCCTCCTGTGCGATCATTTCATTGCAAGTGGCGCTGCATCAGCCTGCCAACGGGCAGAACCGCGCCAAGCCGGCTCCCAAGGAGAAACATGCCGCCGAATTTCCGCTGCAAGTACAAAACATCCATTGGAATCGTCGGTGGAACATATCCTGCTTTTGCCAAAGCCATGGCATGTTCATTCATCTGGTCCGACAAGCTACGGTCGGAAAAGTCGAAGGCGTCTGTGTGTCGGACAGCATCAAAGACGGTCTGCATCATTGCCAGGATGCGATCGTCAAAAGCACCATCACCCTCGACAAATTGCATTTCGATCGCCGCTTGCCGCAACGCGCCCATGTCGCCTTCAAGGCCTGCGCGCATCAGTCTCTGATAGCCCCCCACCAGCCCGACATCGAGATCGCGGCTCGCTCCGAAATCCAGAAGAATGATCTTGCCGGTATTCGCGTCGTAGCGGAAATTTGCGAAATTCGGATCGCTCTGCGTCACGTTGAACTCAAAGACCTCACGCAGCGTAAGCTCAATCAGCGCCGTGGCAATGCGGTTACGCTCTTCTTGCGTGGCGTCCGCGGCGGATTCGATGGGTTCCCCTTCAAGATACTTCATTGTCAGGATGTCCGGGGTGCTCCAATCCTGGTGGAACTCCGGAACGTCAAAGGCTTCGCTGTCCTTCAGCAAGTCAGCGAACCGCTGCAAATACGCCCCTTCACGCGCGTAGTTCGTCTCTTCGCGGAGCTGGTTTCGCGCTTCCTCCATATAAGGCGCGAGATCGAAGTCTTTGGGGATCATGCCTGACATTCGGATCAGTCTGCTGACGTTGGCGACGTCACTGTCGATACTGTTGGCGATGCCGGGGTATTGCACCTTGATCGCGATGTCTCTGCCGTCCTTGAGGCGGGCCCGATGAACTTGACCGATGCTGGCGGCTGCGACCGGATGGACGTCGAAGCGCTGAAACGACCCAAGCCAGTCAGACCCCCAATTGCGATTGAGGACCTGCTTCAATTGTTTTGGGGGCATGGAATGCGCTTGATCGCGAAGGCGCGCCATGATGTCGGCCAGTTCCGGCGGCAGCACGTCGCCCGCATCCATCGAGATGAGTTGCCCGACCTTCATCGCAGCACCGCGCATCCGGGCAAGTTCGTCGGCCAGACGGCGCATGTTGCCCGGTGTCATCAGCAACCGACGCATGTCGGGCCTTGTACCGCGTCCGACCTCTCCCAAGGCCTGGACGGCCATCGTCCCGGCGATCCCAGCCGCCGTCGAGCCGAGGCGGGCAAAGCGGTTAAACCGGCTGGAGGGGACTGCCATGGGGCGAGAGGCAGGCACATCTGTCAAAATAGAACTCCCTTTGCCCGGCGCGTTTCAGGAAACGCTTGCGATAAGGCCAATCCGCTCTGTCATGCAAATAAGGCTAAATCGGAGTTCCTCCAGTCATCATCGATAAATAGTGTATCGGCATCTGTCAGAACGGGCTGCCCAAGTGGCAAGCACGTCCGCACCTGGCGCCCGGAGCAATCATGCATATCACTGCAGAATCGGGCTGGTGATCTGATCCGGGCGTGGCGGCGACTGCCCCGCATAAAAAGCTCAATAAAGCCGGTTCATGCTCACCAGCATAACGGCGTCCAGACGCCCGCATGGCCAGACCGGGTTTCTTCGCGGCTGTCGTGAGCTGTGCCACCGGAATCGTCACAGCCGCTATCAGAACGCAGTGCCCTGAAAAGATCGAGGCGGCGCCATGCCTCATCGAGAAAACCCGCGGGGTTGGCGTGGTCATTCATACCCTGTCATCTCCAGGTAACCGCGCCCTTCGTGACTTCCCGAGAAACGCACCGGCCCTTCCCAATAGGGGATCGTCAGATCCATCCACGCCTGAGGGTTCAGCGCGCTGACCGTCACGTCAACGCCCCGGTCCGGCAACAAGACTCGCCACTCGGTTGGAACCGCGCGACCAGCCACGTCCGACGTCGCAAGCGGCTTGGCCGCGAATGCCCCATCGCGATACGCGGTGGTTGTCCCGTCCGCTGTGATCCAGGTCGCGGCGCTGTATTGGCTCCCGTCGGTTTGGCGCAGCTGGAAGCCCATCAGCTTCGCGCCATCTTTGAAGGCAAGGGAAAACCAGTCCCACCCCGATTGCGTGTCTGCAAGAGGTTGCGAGGACCACTCACGATCAAGCCAGGCGTTCCCTGTCACCGCGACTTGGGTCTCGGGCAGGCGCAGTGTCCCTTCGATCCGGAAAAACGGTTGCGAATAATAATAGCTGGCCTGCCCCTTCGCCGATTTCACCGAAAAACCCTCCGCTCCGTGAAAGACCAGCGGCCCTTCGGCGCTCAGGCTCATATCGTAGCTGAAGTCCGGTCCGCTGGCGCGCAGCGTCAAAGTGTCGAAATCCGGCCCTTCCAGTGTCCAGTCGTCTATCCATGCGCGAAACGGTGCCGCCTCTACTCCCGCCTGCCCGATGCCACCCCGGGCAAAGCGTTCTGTCGCCATATGCTGCTCGGGCGTTGTGACGGCGGCGTGGGCGAACCAGATCTGCGGCGATGTCCAGCCTTCGGCCTCGCCCGGTGCGAGCGCTGACCGGAACAGCGTCCATTGCAAGCCGTAGGGCGTGCCGTCCGGTCCGTCGAGATTGGCCGTCAGATACCACCACTCGATCCGATATTCGGGATGCGGCCCGTGATCGGCGGGAAAACGGAAAACCGGGTCGGGCCGCGGCTTCGCAAACCCCTCCGCATCGGTTCCCAAGCCGGAAAACCCCTGCGCCATCACGGCGAACGGGAAGAGGCACAGACAAAGAAGCAGTCTAACGTTCATTGGCAAACACCTTCAGCAAGGTCGCTGGCGGCGTGCGCACCAGCCGCAGCGCTGGCCATGTCGCCGCCAGCATGGCCGCAACAATGGCATAGCCACCCAACACGATGTAGTCGCCGGGGAACAGGTACATGGGCAAACGCCAGCCGAAGGCCTCGACATTGACGATGTTCAAAAGCACCCATGCCAGTGCAAGACCCAGCGGAACAGCGCATATGAACACCAACAAGGACAGCGCCACCGCGCGCAAAAGCTCCAACCGGGCAAGCCTGCGCCGGGTCAGACCAAGCGCCCAGACCGGGGCAAGCTGCGGCACGCGCAAATCCGCCAGCGTCAGCAGGCTCGTCAAGATGGCAAAGCCCGCCACTCCGAGCGTCAGCACATTCAAAGCCTGCGTCACGGTAAACGTGCGCTCGAAAACCTCCATGGAGATCGCCTTGACAGCCGCCTGATTGGTCATCGCGTTCTCGGAAAGCCCCACCTCCTCCACGATCTTCTGACGCAGCCGGGGCACGTTGTCGGAGCGCACCCCGAATTGCGCAGGATAGCTATCGGGATACAGATCCCGGAACACTGCCTGCGAGGTGATGACCTGTCCTTTCGGATTGCCATAGTCCCCCACCACCGCCGCGATCGGCAACGTGAGTTCCGGCGCCACATTCACGACATCGCCAACCCAAAGACCCGCGCGGCGTGCAAGTTGTTCATTGACCACCACCGCCGACCCGGCATCCACGCTATCCCAGGCATCGGGCGCGGCGGCCAGAAAGACCCAGTTGTCCCGATATGTCGGGCTTACGCGCAGGCCGAACAATCGCGCCGGTTGCCCTTCGATTTGCCGGGATGCCGTCAGAAGGGGCAGAACCTCAAGACCCTGATCGCTCAGATAAGCCTCCAACGCGGTGCTTTGCCTGGCGCTGTCGACCTCGATGAACAGTTCCGGCGCAAGGCGCTGATCCAGAAAACCGGTAAAGGTCAGGCGGAAACTCGACACCATGGTCGACACACCGATATTGGCGGACACCGCCAGCAAGAGCGCCATCAGCGCAAGGCTCAGCCCGGGAAGCTGCTGGCGTGTATCGGCCCAGAACCAGTTCCAGACCGGCGCGGTGGTGCGCGCTTGCACGAGACCAAGGACCACCCCTGCCAGCACGGGTAACGCCAGGGCCGCCCCGACCAGCAAAAAGGCCAAAAGCGTGAACGCCGCCAGAAGCCCGCTTCCGACAACGCCCAGGACCGCTGCGCTGCCCAGAAAAAGGACCGACGCGATGGTCAGCCACCGAACCCGGCCCGCGCCCGCCATCGCCCAGGCGCGGGGCCGGACGCTGGCCAAAAGCGGCATGCGCCGGATCTGCCATATCCGGCCCGCCAAGGCCGCGCCGGTGCCAAGCAAGCTCATCAACAGCCCCGAAAGCCACCATTCCGCGCGCAGCTCCAGCGTGCCAGATATCTGCGCACCGTAAAGCCCGCGCAGCGTGGCCGCGACATCCGGCAACAGCAGGCCCGCGATGACATATCCCAGGAAAATGCCCACTGCGGCCGCGATCAAAGCAAGGCTGAGCATTTCAACGATGATGACACCGGTCAGCAGGCGCAATGGCACACCCAGAGACCGCAGCGTTCGGATCATCCCGCGCCGCTGCTCGAATGCCAGGCCGATCGTGCTGTGCACGATGAACAATCCCACCGCGAAACTGAGCAGGCCAAAGGCCGTCAAATTCAGGTGAAAGCTATCGGTCAGTTGCTCCAGGTCAGCAGCCTGCTGAGACGACTGCACCCGCAATTGCGGCGCCACACTGGCCAGATCGGGCCGCCCCATCGGCTGTTCCGGCAAAACCAGCAAGCGGCTCAGGTCGTCGCGTCCCAACAATCGCTGAACGACACCCACGTCGCCAACTGCAACGCCGGGCGCAACACCGGGGTCGGCCTGCACCTCTGCCACACCTTCCAGCGCGCGGGCGGTTTCGGCATTGGCGAAAAGCAGCGCCCTGGCTTCAGGATCCGCAATCGCCATCGCTCGGTCCATCTCGGCCGCCCCCAGCCCGCCCGGCGCGGTCAGCACGTCGATGCCCACCAGCCGGACATCCGCCAACCGCCCCTCGATGACAGGCGACACCAGCCAACCTGCCCGGCGCAACCCGACATACACATCTTGCGCAATCGCGTTGCCCTGCCGTGGCACCAACTGATCGTATTGCCCCTCGCCCAATGTGGTGGCCGCCGCGTCATAGCTTGCCCTCGCTTCGGCATTGATCGCCTGCACCCCAGACCACAAAGCGGTGGCCAGCGCCAAACCGGCAAGGAAGGCAAACAATTGCAACGGATTGCGCCACCAATGGGACAGCAGCGCCACAAGGCAGGCCCGCATCATGTCAAAATACCACCATGCAGGCGCAATTCACGGTCCATGCGGGCGGCGATTTTCGGCGAATGGGTGACAACCATCAACGCCGCCCCCGTGTCCGCGACAAGGTCCAGCATCTGATCGAGAACCCCATCCGCCGTCGCCTCGTCCAGATTTCCGGTCGGCTCGTCCGCCAGCAAGAGCTTGGGTTTCGCGGCCAAAGCCCGCGCGATGGCCACGCGTTGTTGCTGCCCGCCCGACAAGGCCTCCGGATACTTCTGCAACTGCCCAGTCAGGCCCAAGGCCTTCACCAGCTTGCTGATATACGCCTGTTCGACGCGCCCGGACAGGGCCGCGTGCAACGATATATTGGCCTCGACCGTCAAGGATGGAACCAGATTGAATTGCTGAAACACCAGCGAGACCTCTGTCCGGCGCAAGGCCGCGCGCCCGGTGTCATCCATCGCTGTCAGATCCTGTCCCGCCAGATACACACTGCCGGATGTGGGCGCCTCAAGCCCGCCGGCAATGTGAAGCACCGTGCTCTTGCCACTGCCCGACTCTCCGGTCAGCGCAAGCGTTTGTCCGGGCTTGAGTTCGAAACCGATGCCTCGCAGAACAGGCAGCTTGCGATCATTTTCGAGATAGAATTTTTCAACCTCGTCAAACACCAACACCATCTGACCTCTCCCTTTGGGATGAACCTATTGCCAAACACCAGCATTAAAAGGCCTGCCTTGACGGCGATGTTCCTCGCATCTTGGCGTCGGTCTTGGCGAAGCTGCCAGGTATGATGTTTCTGCGGGCGCAGAGCGCATTGAATCGACATTTCCGGTTTGCACTGAAAAGAGCCGGCAAGCGCCCGTTCATTTAACGACTGCTTCTGTTCGCCCAATGGCCCCGCGTCGCGCCGACCCGCCCAAAAGCGCGGATTATCCGTATCCTGCATGTCTGCATCCGAACCACGGTTCAACCTTGCCCCGCGGCACCACCGCAAAGCGGCTTCAACCCACGAATGACACGCGTGTCGGGTCGCATTCCGGTCATTCCCCACAGTCGCCAGAGGCTCTTGTCAGCGAGTGAAAACGGCCATCGACCGCCAATAAGATCACGACCTCAATGCTCTACATGCATCAAAATCAGCAATGCGCAGGGTGCGGGGTTTGCGACGTTTCAATGATTTTCCGGAACCCGCCGTTCAGCCCAAACGCGGCGAATACCCGGCGTGAGCCCTCTTGTGACATTCGATCCCGAAGTTCCTGCGCGGCCTCAAGGCCGAAGGCCGCCGCGCATCGCCGGGCCGCCCCCGGCACGGCGAGGCGCGTCTATTGCAATTTCCACTTCGTCCCGCAGATTCCCAGTTTGCCGACAGCAAAGCGAAGGATAGCTATCGCAGTTTCGACACGAGGCCCTTTGGTCCGCTCCTGGACTGAAACCGGTCATGTGCTGCGCCGTTCACGCCCGGCTGGTGCAAAATCCCTGACCGGGCAGAGCGCTCTGTCCTGTTGGGTCGGGACATGCGCGCGATGGATGAGCGCGCGCCTCACGGGATTTTGGGCAATCAGCGATTCAAAAGAAGCTCTCGAGTCCAAGATCGCGCTGTCGCAAAGCCGCACGCAATCGTTCCATACCCCGTTCACGCAGCTGGCGCACCCGTTCCCTCGAAATTCCGTATCGCAAGCCGAGCCCTTCCAACGTCACCGGAGGATCGCTCACTTGTGTCGCAACAATGATGTCACGTTCCCGGTCGGGCAAGGTATTGAGCACATCTACAAGCACTCGGCGCAGTCCGGTTATCTTCAGGCTCTGCAATGCGACTGGCTCTTCGAGGCTCTGCGGATCGACCAGAAGCGCCATGCGATCGGCGCCATCCTCGTCACGCACAGGCACATTCAGAGAACTGTCGCTGCCGGTGACCTGTTCGCGCAAATCCGCGGCCTTTCGCAAGTCCACACCCAACAGATCAGCAAGTTTCTTGTCCGCATCAGCCGAATTTATGCCGGAACCCGCCTCTGTCTCAGCGTTGAGAGCGGCGATTTGTCTGGCCGCCGCCCGCGTGCGTGCGGAATTCGGGCGCCGCACGACCGAGGTGTTCGAGCGCACATATTCCTGAACCTCGGCACGCGCCCACCACACCGCATAGGTCGAGAAACGAATACCGCGTTCCGGATCGAAACGATCGGCGGCCTTCATAAGCCCGATCCGGGCCTGTTGCAGCAGGTCTGGGTCGACCTCACCGCCCCCGCGCTTGAAGCGTTTCACGATCGCGCCAGCCAATGGCGCGAAAGCATGGATCAGCCGATCGCGTGCGCGCCGGTCGCCTTGCTGCTGCCAGGCGCGAATCAACGCCCGCTCCTGTTTCGCGGATAGCATCCCCGGAGTGCGGACGCGCCGGGAGCTGTGGGTGAAGTTCGTGACAGGCTTGTTCATATCCGAGGCTCATTTGATTTTGAATCGATACTAATTCCTGAATTCGGTGATTGTCAAAGTAGTTTCGCTTCGATATCAAATGGCCATGAGCAATGGACCGCAGACACCGGACCTGATCGCAGAGCTGCTCGTTCATGTCGGCCGCGCGGCCCGGAGCGAAGATGCAGGCTCCGCGTTGACGGCTGCGCAATGGACCTGTCTGCGCTTTTTGGCCCGTGCCAACGGCAGCACCCGCACCCCTTCGTCATTTGCCAACTTCCAGGTAACGACGCGGGGCACGGCATCGCAGATCATCAAGTCTTTGGAGCGCATGGGGCTCGTCATCGGGACCCGCTCGGACCGTGACCGGCGCAGCGTATCTTTCGACCTGACCGATCAGGGGCACGCCATGCTCGCGCAGGATCCGTTGCGCGATCTGATCGGCGTGATTGATGGCTTCGGGGCAGTAGAGCGCGATCGCTTCCTGAAGACCCTCTCCCGCCTCGCGTCCACCCTGGCGATGCATCGGGATCTGCCCGTGTTCGGGACCTGTCAGGATTGCGCGCATTTCGCGCCGTCCGGCGGCACGGCCTATTGCGCCTGCATGGCGGAAGAGCTGGCCGCGGTTGACCTTCCAAAGCTCTGCGCAAGCTATGCGCCAAACCCAGGATCACGGAGCCAAGGAGACTGAAATGACCAAGACTGAACAGACCGCTGGCCCCAGCATGATCGCGATAAGCAGCGGCAAGGGTGGTGTGGGCAAATCCACGGTCACCGCAAATATCGCCGTTGCCATGGCCGATGCCGGCCTGTCCGTTGGCGTGGTGGATGCCGACATTTACGGCCCGTCGATCCCGCGCATGCTGGGCATATCGTCCGGAAAGCCCGCCATGTCGCCAGAACAGAAGGTCATCCCCGCCGAGGGACATGGCGTAAAGGTCATGTCCATGGCCATGTTGTCGGACGATGACAGCCCGGCGATCCTGCGCGGGCCGATGGTGACGAAATACCTGCAGATGTTCGTGCGCCAGGTGGAGTGGGGCGCGCTGGATGTCTTGCTGCTCGACCTGCCGCCTGGCACCGGCGACATCCAACTGACCCTGGCACAGGCGTTCCCGCTGTCGGGCGCGGTGGTCGTCAGCACGCCTCAGGATGTCAGCCTCAAGATCGCGCGGCGCGGCTTGCGGATGATGGAGCAGGTCAGCGTGCCCATCCTTGGCGTGATCGAGAACATGAGCGGCTTCACCTGCCCCGATTGCGGAACGGTGACGCATATCTTCCACCAGGGCGGCGGAGAGGCGATCGCGCAGGAACTGGGCGTGGATTTCCTCGGCAAGGTGCCACTTGACCCGACCGTGGTCGATTGCGGTGACGAAGGCCACCCACTGGTCCGGGCCGCGCCGGACAGCGCGGCGGCTGCGGCCTACCGGAGTATCGCTGTCGCGTTGGCCGGGACCGGCGGTGACTTCGCGGGGATCGCGACGCCCTTTGCCTGGACGCTTGCCGAGGACGCGGGAAAACCGGCATCCGCACCGATCACCGAAGCAGGCCCGGCTGACCGCCTCGCCGCTCTGGACCATGCCGACGGCGCGCTCTTTCTGCGATGGGGCGACGGCACAGAGCAGCGCCTGACCGACCGCGACCTGCGCCTGGCCTGCCAATGCGCGCAATGCCGCGAAGAGATGAGCGGCAAGCGGCTTCTGAACCCCGAAACCGTGCCATTGGACATCAGCCTGACCCGTGTCTGGAGTGTGGGCAACTACGCCTTGGGCATGGCTTTCAGCGACGGCCACGACACCGGTATCTACACGTTCAAGGCGCTTCATGCCCTGGCCGGGACGGAGCTGGAGGATGTCTGACACCGCCACCCGCCGCCGCATCCGGGCGCAATCCTCGGCGGGCGATCCCGATGTCGTGGGATTTATCCTGGACGCACCGATCCAGGACGGCGCATCCGTCCGCTTCGAGGCGGCAGGCGACGCCCCGCTGGCCGGTGCGCTTTTCACGCTGGCGGGCGTGGTCCGGGTCGAAGTGAGCGGTGCGACGATCTGGGTGAAGAAGCACGCCGAAGCGGACTGGGGATCGTTGAAACCCGCCATCGCCGGCGCGATCCGGGAGGTGCTCGACGAAACCGACGCACCACTCGGGCAGGACAGGCGTATCAAGACCACACCCGATCAGGATCTGCTCGGGGCGGTCGAGAATCTTCTGAACCAGCAGGTCAATCCGGCTGTCGCCGCGCATGGCGGCCATATATCGGTGGACCGGGTCGAAGGCGGCACCGTCTACCTGCGCATGTCCGGCGGCTGCCAGGGCTGCGCCGCCTCTGCGGCTACGCTGCGCGAAGGGGTCGAACGCATGCTGCGCGCCGCCCTGCCGCAAATCGACAAGATCGTCGATGTCACCGACCATGCGGCAGGGGAAAACCCTTTCTATGAACGCGATCATGGTCCCTCACCGGTGCTGAACCGTCCCGTCCCGGAGGGCGTCATCGGATGGGAAGACGGTCAGATCATGGTGGACCCGGACTACCTGGCCCCAAAGCTCGGCCTGACGCCGGAAACCTTTCGCGCAGGTCTGCACCGGGGTGATATCGTCGGCGTGACAGAGACCGGCAAAGACGATGACAGCGGCAAGACCCGGATTATTCTGCGCACCACCACCCGCGCCTGGGCCGCCGAAGTCGACGCCAACGGCACGGCGCGCGAGATCCCGCCCCCGCGCATGATCGAGGCGGCCTCCGCCAAGGAGAAAGACCTGTCCAAGCGCGTCCGCGCCCATCTGGAAGGTCTTGCCGAAAACGAGGTGCCGATCACCTATGGCGCTTTGGCGCGTGCGCTCGGGTTGTGGACACCGGGCTCAGTCGGCAAGGTCACACGGGCTCTGGAAACGACAATGCGCGAAGACGCTGCCGCCGATCGCCCCTTCATCGCCGCCCGCGCGGTCAGCCGCGGCGGCGAACACCTTCCCGGCAAGGGCTATTTCGATCTCGCCCGCGCTCTCTCGCGGGGGCCACGGAGCGGCGAAAGCGAACCCGATTTCCACGCCCGGGAGCTCCGTCACCTGAACGCAGCGCTGGCCGAATAGACAACGACCCGCGCAATCCCCGGATTTCGAGCATCCTACCACGGCAGGCGTTTGGCATTCCGACTGCTTGGCGACAGATTGACGCGCCGGGCATCCACACATCGCTCATGCTCGTATCATGAATAAAGGAGCGCAAAATGTCGGATGACGTCAAAAGCAGAACGATGGTCATTGTCGAGGATGACGATGCTCTTCGCGAACGCCTCGCGATCGCCATGCACAAACGCGGCTTTGAGGTCCGCACGGCGTCCGGTGTGGCCGAAGGTCTAAAAGCAATTGAACAGGAAACCCCCAATTTCGCGATCATCGACCTGCGGCTGCTTGATGGCAGCGGCCTCGATGTCGTGAAATCGCTGGAAGAACGAGACCCCGAGGCGCGGGCGATCATCATCACGGGGTATGGAGACATTCCAACCGCCGTGGCAGCGGCGCGCATCGGGGCTGTGGACTACGTGGCCAAGCCAGCCACCGCCGATGAAATCGTCGACGTTCTGCTGGCGCCGAAGGATCAGAACCCGCCGGCACCGGTCAATGCCATGTCGCCCGACGAGGCCAAGTTCAAGCATATCGAGCATTTTTTCCACAAGGCAGACCAAAACGTCTCGGTAACGGCGCGCCTCCTGAACATGCACCGGCGCAGCTTGCAGCGCATCCTCAAACGTAAGGGCGTATCGGCGAATGCAACGCGATGAGCAGGCTCCGAACGCATTACAGAGTGCACCGTCTGTGCCATGCGCTGATGACGGGACCGGGGGGCCGACAATTTACTTCGAC
>Ga0102928_1001944_pt1 | contig 12526 bp, 15 predicted proteins | sample SalPonR1_B_D1_MG_FD_78504 | JGI IMG/M metagenome (GOLD analysis project Ga0102928, IMG submission 78504) | Salt pond soil microbial communities from South San Francisco under conditions of wetland restoration - Salt Pond MetaG R1_B_D1_MG | ecosystem: Environmental > Aquatic > Marine > Intertidal...
TCCGCGATCAGGCGTTCGGGATGCAGATCGAACCTGGCCTTCACCCTATCCAGCATGGTCTTGGTCGATCCGACCTCGGCCTGTCGGATCGACCGCGTCGCCTCGACATCGACGATCACGCCATGATCCGTGTCGGTCAGGTAGTTGTCGGAATAGCTGAAGAATGCGTTCGCCAATGTCACTCGGAGTCGCCGATCGTGGCGCCATCGGTTCGAGCCCGATGGGCGACGGCGTTCCATTGGCTCATCCTTGCGGGCCGCGGTCCACTGGCTCGCCGGCTCGGAATGCGAGGTGAACTTGGGCTGGACCTCGCTAGCCGCCCCGAATGCGGCCTTGTCCAGCGAAAACTCGTAGAACAGCGCCGCCTGCACGTCCTATCTTGGCCACATCATCGTTCAATCCTCCCGCCCGCCAGAAGAATTGAGTCAGCGACTTACACCTCGACCAAGCCCAAGTTTTTCGCCAAAATTCGTCCCGGCCCGCGTGCGCGGCCATCGGATTCAGGTGCAGAACAAATGTCCCCTCCGGGGCTGGAAGCTATCAGTGCTTGCGGGGGCAAATGGCACCCGTTTTGGTCGGCATTCCAATCAACCACCCTCGCCAAACGCGCGACACTCGGCGCACGCCCTTTTATCCTTCTGAAAGCGGTGAAAATTATCGCCGTGCAACAGATCGAGATGTCGCGTTTTGACCAAAGGGGTGCTCATTATTCGTCTCAGCCCCTTTCAAATTGTCCGAAATCCCCTACCCTGGCCCTTACTTCATCCCGGCGAGGCCCATGCAAAAAGTCATCGTTCTTACCGATCTGCATATCCTGCCCAAAGGCGACAGGATCATCGGGTTGGACCCGGCGGCGCGCTTTGGCCATGTGCTGGCCGATGCCCTGCGCCAGCACCCCGATGCGACGCATGTCATCCTCACCGGCGACCTGACCCACAATGGCACGTCGGTGGAGTATGCCCACCTGCGTGCCCTGCTGGCCGATTGCCCCGTGCCTGTCAGTCTGATGCTGGGCAATCACGACCGCCGCGCGCCGTTCATTGCCGCCTTTCCAGACTCACCGCTGACCGACGCGGGCTTTGTTCAACGGTTGATTGACTTGGACCATGCCCGGCTGATTCTGTTGGATACATTGGATGAAGACGCCCCGGACCTACATAGTGGCTACCTGTGTCCTGACCGCCTGAACTGGTTGGACCATGCGCTTGACACCGCACAAGACCAACCCTGCATCCTGTTCACCCATCACCCGGCTTTTGTGACCGGCTTTGGCGGGATGGACAGAATAGGCCTGCGCAACCGTGCCGAATTGATCAAGCGGTTGCACCGCAATGGCGCGGTCGTGCAGATCGTTTCGGGTCATATCCACCGCAACGTTCAAGGGGCCGCTGGTGGCATTCCCAATGCAGTATTCAAAAGCCCCTGCCACCAGATGCCGCTGATCCTTGGCGAGCAAAGCCCGCACTTGTCGATCGACGAACCCGGAGCTTACGGCCTTTTGCTGATCGGCCCCGAGGGCGTGGTGGTACACACACAGGATGTCGGCCTGCCGACGGTCACACCCGACATTTACGTTTGATCACAGAATAACGGCAGCTTTCCGCACATCATTTCGCACAAAACCGGCGATATATCGCGCGCGAAAACAAGCGGCTTGCCGCAGTCACACGCCGCATCTACCTTGAGTTGTGCTTGATGAGTGCTGCTTGCTGTTTTCCGATGTTTTGATCTTGGCCACAACCGGAGCCGCGCCCGTGACACGCCCCACGCGTCCACCCTCTTTCAATCCGCGAACGCGTGCCCCACGCCGCCAATTGGTGCTGCTTGGGGTGCTGGCTCTCTCGACAGTGCTGGTTTTTGCCGAGCTGGCCTTGCGATTTGACCCCTGAGGCGCGTTGTGCGCGTTCGCGGAAAAACTTTTTCATGAATTTCCTGAATTTTGGCCTTGCAGCCATCGCCAAGAGTTTATAAATCCCGGCCTACCCAAGGACGCGGGTGTAGCTCAGGGGTAGAGCGTTACCTTGCCAAGGTAAATGTCGTGAGTTCGAATCTCATCACCCGCTCCAATTACTCTTCCCCATTCAGGTCTTTCTGACCCGCCTGTCACACAGGCGCCGCAGGATGGCGCAAACGCGCCTCGACCTCTTGGCGCGGCCTGTCGTCCCCCCTATAAGGACGCCGAACACCATAAAGGGCAGACCAATGCGCAGCGCCACGATCACACGCAAAACCGCCGAAACCCAGATCAGCGTCGAGGTCAATCTTGACGGCACCGGGGCTTATGACACCCAGACCGGCGTCGGCTTTTTCGATCACATGCTGGACCAATTGGCGCGTCATTCACTAATCGACATGACGATCCGCTGCGATGGCGACACCCATATCGACGATCATCATAGCGTCGAGGATGTGGGCATCGCGCTTGGTCAGGCCCTGACGCAGGCGCTTGGCGACAAGCGCGGCATTCGCCGCTACGGCGCGTGCCTTTTGCCGATGGATGACGCGCTGGTGCGCGCCGCGCTTGATTTATCGGGGCGGCCCTATCTGGTGTGGAATGCCGACATGCCCACACAGAAAATCGGCAGCTTCGACACCCAACTGGTGCGCGAGTTTTTTCAGGCCCTCAGCACCCATGGCGGCATCACCTTGCACGTTGATGCGCTGCATGGGATCAACAGCCACCACATCGCCGAGGCCGCGTTCAAGGCCGTCGCCCGCGCCCTGCGTGACGCGGTGGAAACCGATGCGCGCAAATCCGATGCCGTGCCATCGACCAAAGGGGCGCTGTGACCGGCATGACCACCGTTATCGTCGATTACGAATCCGGCAACCTGCATTCGGCTGAAAAAGCGTTTCAGCGCATGGCGTCCGAGGTGGGCGCAGGTGCGGTCACTGTCACGTCAGACCCCGACACCGTGCGCAGCGCCACCCGCGTCGTTCTGCCGGGCGACGGGGCGTTTCCGGCCTGCCGGGATGAACTTTACGATCATCGCGGATTGTTCGAAGCCATCGAAGAAACCGTGATCACCCAAGGCCGCCCCTTCATGGGCATTTGCATCGGGATGCAGATGCTGGCCACGCGCGGCCTTGAATATCGCGAAACCGACGGGTTTGACTGGATCGGTGGAACGGTGGACCGCATCGCCCCCTCCGACACCGCGCTGAAAGTGCCGCATATGGGGTGGAACGATCTGGTGATCGACCAGCCGCACCCGGTCTTCGACGGCATTTCAACCGGCGATCATGCTTATTTCGTGCATTCCTACCATTTCCGCGTGAGCGATCCGGCCCACCTATTGGCGCATGTCGAGTATGGCGGGCCGATCACCGCCGTGGTAGGCCGAGACAATATCGTCGGCACGCAATTCCACCCGGAAAAAAGCCAGTCCACCGGGCTGCGGATCATCGCCAATTTCCTGAATTGGAAACCCTGACACATCAAGGCACTGCGCGCCGCGCTTACATGCGCGGCCGCCGGTCACGGCGGACAAGCGGCCCGCCGCTTGGCAGATTTACTGCACCCGCATCCATGTCTGCTTGGCGCAGATCAAACCGCCTGCCACACAGCCGCGCAGCTTGAGCGCATTGCCCTGCAAATCGATCTTGCCGATGTAAATCTTGTCATTGGACGGGCGCCAAACCTTGCCCTCGTATTGGCCCTCTCCCTGCGGGGCCATGTTGCGCACCAGCATCTTGCCGAGATTGGACGATTTGTACTCAGCCCCGTCCTTGAAAGTGCGCGCGATAGTACCACAGATATTAGCGCCACATTGTTGCATCGCCACATGCGCATAAGATCCATCATCCACTTCGGTCTTCCACGTGCCCAATACCGGATCGGCATGGGCCACACCCGCACTTGCAACAACGGCCATCGCCACAGCAAACAGCTTGTTCATCTTGGTTGTCCTCCCTGACATCTTTTGCCGAAGTCTGGCGTGGCCACCGTTTCGAAATCAAGTCTTACGTCGGGTCGCGTTGCATTTCACGCGGCCCCATGCCAAACGACCCGCAACGCAGCCAACAAGGATTTGGTCCTATGATCCTCTACCCCGCCATCGACCTCAAAGACGGTCAGGCCGTTCGCCTGTTCAAAGGCGAAATGGAAAAAGCCACGGTCTTTAACGACGATCCCGCCGCACAGGCGATGGAGTTTGTCGAGGCAGGATGCGAATGGCTGCATCTGGTCGATCTTAACGGCGCCTTCGCTGGTGAGCCGGTCAATGCCGCCCCTGTCGAAGCCATTCTTGAACGCACCAAGGTGCCCGCCCAACTGGGCGGCGGCATTCGCGACATGGCCACCATCGAACGCTGGCTGTCCAAGGGGTTGGCCCGCGTGATCCTTGGCACCGTGGCCGTGGAAAACCCCGCGCTGGTGCGCGAGGCCGCCCGCGCTTTCCCCGGTCAGGTCGCCGTCGGCATCGACGCCCGCAAGGGCATGGTCGCCACCAAAGGCTGGGCCGAGGAAACCGATGTCACGGCCACCGATCTGGCACAGTCGTTCGAAGATGCAGGCGTGGCCGCGATCATCTACACCGACATCAACCGCGATGGTGCCATGCAAGGCCCGAACATCGCGGAAACCGCCGCGTTGGCCAACGCCGTGTCGATCCCTGTGATCGCCTCAGGCGGGGTCAGTTCAATCGACGACCTCAAGGCGCTGAAAGCCTGTGGCGCGCCCTTGAACGGCGCAATCTCGGGCCGGGCGCTTTATGACGGCGCGATTGATTTGAAAGAGGCGCTGACAGTGATGAAAGCCTGACCCGCCTTTGGGTCAGCCGCCCGCAGCCTTGGCCGTTAGATTACCCAACGCACCCTTCATCTCGGCAATATAGCCCGCATCGTCATTGATGCCGGGCAGATCATCCAGCGTTTCCTCGGGGTCTTCATAGGCCAGCCAAACCTGACCCTGCGCATCCTCATAGACCAAAACCTTTAACGGCAGATACACCCCCGCAAGCGGGTTATCCTGCATCGCGGGCGTGCCCAACATGGGATTGCCGAAAATCAGCAATTGAGACGGCGCCAGCTCCATATCGACGCTGGCCGCACCGCCCGCATGATCGACACGCGCGAAAACGGTGGCGCCTGCACCGCTTACCGCAGCCTCCAGCGCATCCATGGTCCCCGCCACATCGCCGCCTGCGCGGACTTTCAAAATATCATCGTCCGAGGCCCACGCCCCTTGCGCCATCAGCGCCATGGCAAAGGCTGCAACAATAGACTTCATACCAATATCCTTTCGCGTCAAGGTTTACGGGGGGCAGTGTCTGGCAACCCAGTCGCTTTGCCCATACACAATACCGTGACGTCCCAAACCCGGCTTTACCATGCCCAACCCACAGCCATTGCAGACTACCACCGACCGCCCGACACAGGCGGTGGTGCCGGTGTGGATGACCCTTGTCATGGTTGTCACAGCGATGTTCAGCATCGTGGCGGGAGACACCGCCGGAAAGGCCCTCAGCACAGAAGGCGCCCATCCCTTCTTTGTCGCATGGGCGCGCTTTGCCATGGCCGCATTGGTGCTGCTACCGTTCAGCGGCCTGCAAAGGGCCGAACTGCCGCAGCTACTGGATTGGCGCATTCTGATGCGCGGCGCGCTGATCGCCGGGGTCATCTCATCGATTCTGACCGCGCTGCGCTATGCGCCGATGGCCGATGTGTTCGGAGCCTTCTTTATCGGCCCGATCATTTCCTTCATTCTGGCCGCGCTTTTGCTGGGCGAACGGATCACGCCGCTGCGCTGCGTGCTTCTGGCGCTTGGGTTCTGCGGTGTTCTGTTGGTGGTCAAACCGGGGTTTGGCGCGGGTCCGGGCATGGGCTTTGCCCTGCTGGCGGTGGTATTTTTTTGGCAGTTTTCTGGTGACAACGCGTTGGCTGGCCGGGTCGTTTCGGCCCCGCTTTCTGGTGATCTCACAATTGCTGGCCGGCAGTATTTTGCTGGCCCCGCTGGCGTTTGCAGTGGGCGCGCCTGCGATGACCGCTTGGTTGTGGCTTTTGTTTGCCATCAGCGCCTTTGGGTCAGCGCTTGGCAACCTGTTGCTGGCCATGGCCAACCGCCACGCCCCCGCCTCGGTGATCGCGCCGCTGATCTACACGCAACTTCTGGCCGCGACGGTTCTGGGCTGGCTGGCCTTCGGCGACTGGCCCGATGCGCTGTCGCTCACCGGTCTGGCGGTGATCCTTGCCTCGGGCCTGTGGTCGCTCAGGCTGTCGCGCCGCTGATCACGGCCCATGCAAAAACGCCGCGCCATGCAGGTCAGACCTTTTCAAAGCCCCATGTTTCGGGATACCTCACCGACATGTTGAAGATCCGCATCATCCCCTGCCTCGACGTGGCCGATGGCCGCGTGGTCAAAGGCGTGAATTTCGTCAACCTCCGTGACGCGGGCGATCCTGTCGATGCCGCCCGGGCCTATGACGCCGCCGGCGCGGATGAGCTGTGTTTTCTCGACATTCACGCAACCCATGAAAACCGTGGTGTGATGCTTGATGTCGTCACCCGCACCGCCGAGCAATGCTATATCCCGCTCACTGTGGGCGGCGGCGTGCGCACGGTGGATGATGTCCGCGCCTTGCTGCTCGCAGGCGCGGACAAGGTCAGCTTCAACTCCGCCGCCGTGGCCGACCCTGACGTCGTGCGCCGCGCCGCCGAGCAATTCGGCAGCCAATGCATCGTCGTCGCAATCGACGCGAAAACCGTCAACCCCGGCAAGTGGGAAATCTTCACCCATGGCGGGCGCAAACCCACCGGCATCGACGCCGTGCAATTCGCCAAACTGGTCGAGGAAAAAGGCGCCGGTGAAATCCTGCTGACGTCGATGGACCGCGACGGCACGCGTGCAGGCTTCAACCTGCCCCTGACACGCGCGATCTCTGACGCGGTCGATATTCCCGTCATCGCCTCGGGCGGTGTCGGCGATCTGGATCACCTTGTCGATGGCGTCACCAAGGGCGGCGCATCGGCAGTGCTGGCCGCCTCGATCTTTCACTTCGGCGATTACACGATCCAGCAAGCCAAGGATCACCTGGCCGCCGCTGGCGTGCCCATCAGGACAGGCGCATGACCCTAGAACAGCTTGAACAAATCATCGCCGCCCGCGCCGTCGCCGACCCCAGCCAAAGCTGGACCGCCAAATTGCTGGCCAAAGGCCCTGAAAAGGCGGCCGAAAAATTCGGCGAAGAAGCCATCGAAGCCGTGATCGAAGCGGTCAAAAACGATCCCGAACGCCTCACCTCCGAGGCCGCCGATGTGCTGTTTCACCTTCTCGTCATGCTGCACGCCCGTGGCGTCAAAATCGCCGACGTGATGGAGGAACTCGCCCGCCGCCAAACCCAATCCGGCTTGCAGGAAAAGGCATCACGCCCAGAATGATCCGTCACATCGTATTTTTCACCGCCCGCAACCCCGACGATCTGGATCGCATCCGTGACGGTTTGGAAACGCTGTCGAACATCCCCCATGCCCGCCATTTCGAAGTGCGCCGCAACCTGCACGCTGACCGGCTGACCGGGGCCGAGGTGGATTTCGTGGTCTATGCCGAGTTCGACAACCAAGCCGATCTGGACGCCTACAAGGCCCACCCGATCTATGCCCGCGCCATCGAACTGGTCAAACCCCTGCGCGACATGCGCATCGCCGCCGATATCGAAAGCGGCTGACCACCCTTGCACAGGGCCACACCTTCATTGTTCGAAAAATACTCCGGGGGAGTCGCGCCCCGCGCGACGGGGGCAGCGCCCCCAACACGTTATAATTTCGATGAAATCACGCCCGTATTGAACCCGCCCATGCGCAATTCACCAAACAGGCGCTGGTATTCGATCTTTGGGCAGCGATCCATCACCACGTCCACACCGCGCGCTCGCGCCAGCTCGGCGGCCTCCTCATTGACCACACCGATCTGCATCCAGATCGTCTGCAGTGCGGGAAAAAGCTCCAGTGCATCCCCCACGATCGGCGACACATGTTCGGGGCGGCGGAAAATATCCACCATGTCCACCCCGCCCTCGATCTCGGATAAACTGGCCACCACCTGCGCGCCGAACACCTCTTGCCCCGCATGACCGGGGTTGACCGGCACAACGTCAAACCCTTTCAGTTTCAGATAGCGCGCCACGTAATAGCTGGGGCGCACCGGGTTCAGCGACATGCCGACAACCGCCACACGGCGGGTGCGGGTCAAAATCTTTCGCAAAAAGGCATCCGAATAGGTTTGGGTCATATTGTGCAGCCTATCCCGGTTCCTCAAAAGAAAAAAGCGCCCAAGGAAAACCTTGGGCGCCAGTCGCGGAACGAGGGACAGTGAAGTGAAACGCCGATGTTCCGTATCGGCGCCTCTGTCAAACAGATAGGTGCGCGTTTAAAAATATAAAGGGGATGATCAACAGGATGTGATCAGACGCCGCAGGGGCCGATCAATCAAAGATATCCTCGACGACATCCCACACTTCCTCCAGCATTTTCCGGGCAAAAGGCTTGCGCCGTTTTCTGGATTTTTGCGGCTTGCGCATGGCCCGGTCGCCCAAGGCAAAGCGGCGCTCTTCCTCCCAATCCACCTTAACCTTGCGGCGGCGCGGATTGGCCGGGCGTTCGGCCGGCGCGGGTTTCACGGCCTTTGCAGGGGCTTGCGGCATTGCCTTCATGTCGTGCAAGGGCGCGCCACAGCTTGAACACGTCAGCTCGTGACGCGCTTGGTCAAACACCAGCGCCGCGCGCGTGCCGCAATAATTACAAGTGGCGATCTTGTGGCCCATATTCCCTCAGCGCGTAGTCTGCCCTGTATCCGTTCTTGATCCATATAGGGCGACCGCCGCCGCGTTGGAGACGTTGAGCGAGCCAAATGCGCCAATAAACGCGATTCGCACCAATTGGTCGCAGCTTTCGCGAGTCTTTTCGCGCAAACCCGGCCCCTCTGACCCCAAAACCAGCGCTATGGGGTGATCGCGCCGCCCATCCAGCGCGGCATCCAGCGTCGCCTCGGCCTCACCGGCCAGCCCAAGCACGGTATAGCCCATATCCTTCAACGCCGCGATAGCGCGGGCAAGGTTGGTAACGCGCAGATACGGCTGACGCTCCAATGCGCCGCTGGCGGTTTTGGCCAGCGCGCCGGTTTCCGGCGCGGAATGGTGACGCGGGGCGATCACGGCACAGGCCCCGAACACTTCGGCCGAGCGCAGGATCGCGCCCACGTTATGCGGATCGCTGACCCGGTCCAGTAACACCACGCGCGGCGCGGCATCGCAGGGCGGTGCGGCGCAGATATCCTCCAGCCGCCCCCAATCCAGCGGCTTGACCTCCAATGCGGCCCCTTGATGCACCGACTGCAGATCAAGCGGGGCATGAAACTTGCGCGGGTCGGCCATGTCGGGCTCGATCCCGGCGGTTGCAATCGCGTCGGCCAGTTTGTCAGCGGCGTTCTTGGTCACGATCAGGCGCAGTTTTATGCGCGCCGGGTTCATCAACGCGTCGCGCACCGCATGCAGCCCGAACAACCAAACGGTTTCGGCTTCGGCCACCTTTTTGGCTTGCTCTTTCTCGATCACCCAACGGGGTTTTTTCTGGGCCATGCCAGTCCTTTCCTTGCGCGGCGCGACAATGCGCGCGCGCGTGTCGCGGTGCAAGGCATTTTCCGGTTGACGCTGCACCATGGCTTTCCTAAATACGCCCTCACGCTTCGAGGTATCTTGGATGCTTTGGGCAAGTGGGCGACAGGCCGCAAGGTGTGGCAGGGGACTGTAACTCCCTCGCGGAGACGCACGCTAGGTTCGATTCCTAGGTCGCCCACCACTTTACCCCTTAGAATGAGACATCATGGGCGATGCCGGCACGCATCTAACGCGCAAAAACCGTGCTGGCGACGCTGATCAAAGCCATCGTCGCGCTGCTGACCGCCAAGGCCCAGCCGAACGACGTCAATGTGCCAATGATCACGTATTCGCTGGCTTTTTGTTCCTTGGTCGCCTCGAATCGCAGCAGTGATTTCGCCGCAATCAGAAATCCGATGCCCGTGGGCTGGCCAATCACGACCAGCAAAAAGATCAACGCCCGCTCCAACTGGCCAATCACCTTGCCTGCGTTGGGCAAGCCCTGCGCCCGAAAGTCTTCGAACCTGTTCGCATAAGGCGCCATGAACAAGGCCACGACATGGCCCCCTGCCAGCACGGCCACGACAAAGCCTGACAGCATCAGTGCAGGCTGGCTCAGTTCCGGCCACCACGCGGCCCACAGCCCGGTTTGTGCCGCGTTGGGCCAATAGATCACCACTGCAGCTATGGTGAGCAAATGCGCGGCCTGATCGGCGATGAACGCCGTCGCCGTGCCGCGCATGGGCGCAGGCACACCATAGGTTTTCACCGCATCAATCCCCAGATGGGCCACCGTTGCCGCCAACACAGCAGGCCATGCCCCGCCCAACGCCGCCGCGCTTAACATGAAAACGATCGCGATATGCAAGAGGAACACACCGGGATGGCGCTTGGCCTTGACCATGCCAGCCGTCTGAAACACGAAATCCGCCAAGACATGCGCCAAGAGCAGCGCGGCAAAGCTCTGCACCATCTCCGAGGTTAGGGAAAGCATTTGAACTTGCTTTTACGAATTGAAAGCTTTCTGGCTTGCATTACTCTCCCTCCCACGCGCTCAAAGCGGCCTCAAGCACTGGAAATCCAGCCGCCCACAGCGCTTGGTCCACGGCTTGCCGGGTGATGCCCAGCCGGGCGGCGGCCTCGGCCCTTGGTCCGGCCTGCGGTTGCACCTGCTCGGCCACGGCGCGGGCTTGGGCCTGTGTCCAACCTTGCGCGATATGTCCGGCCAAACGCGCCGCCGCCGCCTTGGGCCCGCCGGCTGCATGATCGAACAACAAGGTGCTTTGCATCCCCTCTAATGTCCGCCCCGACGCGGTGAACCCCGCACCATGGGCGGCGTTGGGATCGTGATCGGGCATTCGCCCAGCGCCTTCGGCGATGGCAATACGCGAGGCGCGGGCCTTGTGCAGACGCCGCAGACTTGCATGCAGATAGAGTGCCGATCGCAAACCCAAGCGGGGCACATCGAACGCCAGTTGCCAAGCATCCCCACCGCGCCGGGCAAAGCCGCACTGCGTGACCCCCGGCCAAGCCTGCAAAGTCTGCGCGACCTCACGCGCAGCTTGCAAGGTGGCATCCACGTCGGATGCGCTTAGGTCCGAGGAGGATACGATATCGCCTGTTAAGATCACAAACATGCCCGCAAGCATAAACCCTTGCAAACCACAATAGCAAGCTAAATAACTTGCACATGGCCAGAGTATAAGAATACCCGCCTACCCCCTTCTGCCTGCCTGCCATCCCCCCTATACTGTGCCAAAGGCACAACTGGGCAGAGTGTGAGTGATGGCCGCAAAGGCAGGGACAACCCCCAAACCCTACAATATCGTCGTTGTCGGTCAGGCGGGCCGCTTGCAATACGAGGCTGTGCTGTTCGCCGCCTCGCTGCGCGCCAATTCCCCCGATTTTGCGGGCCGCTTGATCGTGGCCGAGCCACAACCCGGCCCGCTTTGGCAAAACGACCCCACCCTGCGCGGTGACGACACTCAACATCTGCTGGCCGAGCTTGGGGCCGAGATCGCCCCCTTCGCCACGCGCCATTTTGGGCAGGCCTATCCCTACGGCAACAAGATCGAAGCGCTGTTTGCCCTGCCCAAAGGTGAGCCGTTCGTGTTTTTTGACACCGACACGCTGATCACGGGCGATCTGGCCACCGTGCCATTTGATTTTGACCGTCCCACCGCATCCTTGCGGCGCGAAGGCACATGGCCCGAGATTCAATTATATGGGCCGGGCTATACCGCCACGTGGAAATCGCTCTATGACAAGTTCGGGCTTGAGTTCGACAGCTCGCTCGATCCTAAATACCCTGATGAATTCTGGCGTCGGTATTTGTATTTCAACGCCGGGTTTTTCTTTTACAAATGCCCGCATCTGTTTGGACAACGCTTTCTTGAATATGCCTTGGCGATCCGTGACGATGCGCCGCCCGAACTGATCTGCCAGTCGCTTGATCCGTGGCTTGATCAGGTGGCGCTGCCTTTGGTCATCCATTCCCTTGGCGGGGGCCGTGACACACTGCCGCCGGGGCTCTTGGATGGGGATGTCAGCTGTCATTACCGCCTTTTGCCGCTGCTATACGCCCGCGAATCGGACCGCGCGGTCGAGGTATTGGAACAAGTGACCGCGCCCAACAAGATCAAGAAAGTGCTGAAAGCCTACGATCCGATGAAATTCATGATTTACCACGGGCGCGGCCGAAAGGTGCGGGCGCTGTTTGATCGCGATAACCTGCCCCGCAAGGAACAGGCCATTCGCAACACGATCAAGCGTAATGGCTTTTGGATGCGCTAACCTGCGCAGATCGTCATGGCGCGGCGCGCTTAGGCGTCGAACACGCCAGCCATATCGGCAAAGCCCTTGATCTCGATCGGGTTACCTGATGGGTCGCGGAAAAACATCGTCCATTGTTCGCCCGGCTCTCCTTTGAAGCGCA
>Ga0102928_1001948_pt1 | contig 12510 bp, 10 predicted proteins | sample SalPonR1_B_D1_MG_FD_78504 | JGI IMG/M metagenome (GOLD analysis project Ga0102928, IMG submission 78504) | Salt pond soil microbial communities from South San Francisco under conditions of wetland restoration - Salt Pond MetaG R1_B_D1_MG | ecosystem: Environmental > Aquatic > Marine > Intertidal...
AGCAATGCCAGATGGAATCGTTTCAACATCCGGTTGATTCAACACCAATACGGCCCATTTCAGAGACGTGGAATCCGGCCTTCAGGCCAAGCCGGATCCGTTTCGACTGAGAGACTGCAAGGTGGATGACCGCGGTGTCCGCTTGACCAGATCCCGCTTTGAGTTCATGAGCAATGCAAAGGCAGCCGAGCCTGCGGTAGTCTTCTCCCTGGTGGTCATGCCGTAATTGCCGACCAATGAAGGTTGTCGTCAAGCGGGAGTCTTGACTACCTCTTCTTTGCAGGCCCCGGAAGAGCCGTCGCAGACAAATTCGGAGAATACTGTAGTTTCATGGCGCAGCAACATTCCAACCTCGAACAACTGCTCGATCAGCTGGAACTGTTGTCGGAGCGCCGGGAGCGAGTCTCGCTGGACGATCTGATCGAGGCGGCCGGCCGCCGCTCTTTCGGAACCTTGCTGCTGATTGTCGGTTTAATCCTGGCTTCCCCGCTCAGCGGTATCCCAGGTGTGGCCACCACCATGGGGGTATTCGTGCTGCTGATTGCCTTGCAATTGCTTGGCGGTCGGAGACGGTTCTGGTTGCCGCGCTGGTTGCTTCGTCGGTGGGTATGGCGGGATCAGTTGCTTAAGGCTGTTGGCTGGTTGAGGTCGCCGGCTCGCTTTATAGACGGTTTTCTGCAACCTCGCCTGACGTGGTTGGTTTACAGCACGGGAACTTACCTTATCGCGCTGGTCTGTGTGCTGCTTGCCATGGTCATGCCCACGATGGAGCTTGTGCCTTTCTCCGCCACCGTCGCTGGATTGGCTCTGGTATTTTTCGGTCTTTCGCTGGTAGCCAACGACGGCCTGCTGATGATCATTGCCATTGCGATAATCGGTGCAAGCTTCGGCACTCTTGCTTACAGTTTCGTTCCGGCCGGATGAGAATGAGCCCGTAGTGCGGAGAACGTGGAGCCCATTTACTGATTCTGGATATGGATTGGAGGCCGTGGCGAGTGCGGTACGATTGGGCTCGGCTGGGTCGAGTTGGGCGGCGCGCTCCAAGATTAACCGGCCTTTATATCCTTCAATGTCTGAAGCCCCGAGCATGGAACCTGGATAATTGAATATGACGCTGCCTGTGTGGTTGTTGCCGTTCGTCGTGGCGGTTGTTTATCTGACGATGTTTTCGCTCGAGCGGCGCTTCCCGCTGCGCGAGGCACGTCGTTCCCTTTGGCCGCGGGTGTTGGTCAACGTCGTCATTACCGGTCTGGCCGTGGCCACGGCCGCGATCACCGTCAGGCCGGCCGTCGAGCATTTGCTGGCGTTGTCGCCCGAGCAGAATTTCGGCGCGCTGGCCATGCTGGAGCTGCCGCTGGCGGCTGAATTCGTCATTGCCTTCCTGCTGTTCGACTGGTCGTTTTACTGGTGGCATCGATTGAACCATCGCGTTCCGCTGCTGTGGCGATTCCATAATGTGCACCACGTCGATCCGGATCTTGACGTGACCACTGCATTCCGCTTTCATGTCGTCGAGATCGGCTATTCTTCGGCATTTCGCGCCACGCAGGTCCTGCTGATCGGGCCGGCAGCCTGGATGTACTTCATGTACGAACTCTTCTTTCAGGTTGCGACCTTGTTCCACCACAGCAACGTGAAGTTGCCGCTGCGCGTCGAGCAGGCCGTGAATCGGGTGTTCGTGACGCCCCGCATGCACGGTGTCCATCACTCGCATTTCCACCACGAAACCGACTCGAATTACTCCACCGTGTTCTCCTGGTGGGACCGGCTGCACCGTTCGCTTCGGCTGAACGTGCCGCAACACGCCGTCCGGATCGGCGTTCCGGCTTATTCCCGGCCATCCGACAATCGGCCCGGCAAGCTGTTGCGCATGCCGTTTGTCCAGCAGCGGTCTTACTGGCGGCGCCGGGATGGCACGACAATGGAGAACCGTCCGGCATCACGAACACCGGGGTCGACAACCCGGATGCAGGAATAGTCCAAAAGCGGGCTGTCGCCGGCATGTGCTGCGACGGGGCCACGCCTTCCTTGCGAACAGGAGAAAGACTGCGCGCAATATTGCTGGAAGCGCGTGTTGCCTGGTGATCTGCTAATCTGTTTCCAAGTCCCGGCAAGTCGGAAAATATGCCTGCTCACCACATTGCTGTGCTCGCCTTCTTCCTGTCAATGTCGCTCGTGCCGCCGGCTCCGGCACAGTCGGAGGGTATCGACTGGCTTCCTGTGGTGCGCGCCGCATTGGTCGAAAAAGTCCGGCTGGACGGCTCGGTAAAGGCTGTCCGGGAAAGCACGGTTTCGGCCCAGACCGCTGGCACCATCATGGCGTTGGCGTTCGACGTCGATGACCGGGTCGAACGTAGCGCCTCGGGCGGGCGTGTGAATTCTGAATCGGCTCTAACAACCTTCAAGTGTGGACGATGAATTCGAGACTGTTTCTCGCAGCGATGGTGCTTTTGCCGGCAGGCTTCATTGAAGCCGATCAGCAGAGCGCTGATGCCGACGCTCGGTCGGAACCCGTGACGCGAGTCGATTTCTGGAACGGCAACCGTTCGGTGGCGCGCCAGGTGTACGAGCGCGAGGTGCTCGAAGCGGTGCTCGCGGCAACCGAGGACGAGATGGGGCCTTGGCAGATAGCCGAAACGCTGGATGATTATCCAGGCGACGAAGAGTCGCGGGTTTTTTCCGGGAAACGCCACGACTTGTTCGTGACGATCGCCGGCAACCGGAAATTCGAGGATGGCGACATGATTGTCATCCCGCATCCGATGACACGCAATCTCCTGGGTTACCGAATCCCAGTCATTCGCGAGCAGGATGCGGATGCCTTTGCCGCAGTCAGCACCGAGGCGGAACTCCAGGTGTTGCGCCACGGCATCCCCGCGACCTGGAGTGATGCAGAAATCTTCAGGCGCAACGGATATACGGTAGTCGAAGAGGGTAGTTTCGACGATATATTCCAGCGGCTGGAGGACGGCCTTATCGACTACAGCGCGTTTGGTGCCAATGAGGTTCTCGGTGTATTCGAGAATCGGGCATCGAAGCAGGCCGGGCTGGTGATCGACGATCACCTGTTGATGTTCTACCCGTTTCCGCTGGTCTTCTACGTCAACCCCGGCTTGCCCGCGCTTGCCTCGCGCATCGAAAACGGCATGCTTGCAATCGTCGCCTCGGGCAGGCTGAACGAGATCTTCAATCGTCATTACGGCGATATCGTCGAGCGCCTTGGCCTCGAACAACGAACCCTGTTCATCCTCGAAAATCCGTTCATACCCGAGAATTTCTCCGGGCTGAACCCGGACCTCGAGAAAGAATAGGTGATTCTGCCGGAATCTCCTTCAGTGATTCATCATTCACCCGGGATTCAAATGGATATGCCGGGTTAATACCCGTTCGGCACAGCCGGCCCGGCGCTCGACTTGCCCGGTCGGGATCAGTCGTCGCGACCGCTCTTCCAGATCGAGATCAACAGCCAGATCCCGCCGAGGGCGGCGCCGATGAAGCCGATCGTGCCGAGCAGCGGCAGGCCGGAGGATTCAGGATCGTACTGGACGTTCAGCGCAATCGCCGATCCGATGATCAGTGCGGCGGTGACAACGCCGACCGTCAGCCGGCTTGCGGCCTTGTCGAGCCGGGCGGCGACTTCCTTGAGCGAGTTGATGTCGATATGCACTTCGACGCGTCCGCGCCGAGCCATGCGCAGCAGTCGGCTGAGGTCTTCGGGCAAGGCGCCGACGATGCGCAGCGTATCCATGAGGCTTTTCTGCAGCCGTTCGGCGACCCGCGACGGCGAATAATGGCGCTTGAGAACGCCCTGGACGACCGGCGCGGCTTCCGACGCCATGTCGAATTCCGGATCCAGTGATCGGCCCATGCCCTCGAGCGTGATGAATGCCTTGAGCATCAGCACCAGATCGGCGGGCAGAATCAGATGGTGTCGGCGCAGCACGCCGGTCATGTCGCCGATCATCGCCGACATGTCGAGGTGCTCCAGGGGTACGCCGTGATATTGCTCGATGAAATCGACGATGTCCTCTTCCAGTTGTTCCTTGTCGGTATCGGCCTCACTGCTCCAGGCGAGCAGGATTCTCGCGACGCGGTCGGGATCGCGCTCGACCAGGCCGTGCAGCAGATCGGCAACTTCGTGTCGGCGCGTCTGCGACAGCCGACCCACCATGCCGAAATCGAGCAGGGCGATGCGATTTTCGGGCAAGAACTTGACGTTGCCTGGATGCGGGTCGGCGTGGAAGAAACCGTGTTCGAGGATCATCGACAGGATTGCATGCGTGCCCCGACGGGCAATGCGGTGACGGTCCAATCCGGCAGCCTCCACGCCGGCGATGTCGCTGCCTGCGATGCCTTCGATCAGGCGCTGGACGTTGAGCCGTTCGCCACTGTATTGCCAGAATACCTCCGGCACGACGATGCCTGATTCGGCGTCCAGCTGGCCGTCGATCCGCTCGGCGTTGCGGCACTCGGCGGCGAAGTCGAGTTCGCGGCTCAGCGAGCGGGAGAACTGCTTGACGATTTCACCGGGCCGGTACTGGCGCATTTCGGGGGCTTCTGACTCGAGAATATCGGCCAGGCGCTGCAGCAGGCGCAAGTCGGACTCTATCGTTGGTCGAATTCCCGGACGCCGGACTTTGAGTACGACCTGGCGGCCGTCGGTCAGTCGCGCGCGGTGGACCTGGGCCAGCGATGCGGCGGCCAGCGGTTTGCTGTCGAGTTCGATGAACAGTTCCTCGGGCGGTTGCCCCAGGTCTTCGGTCAGCTGCGCGCGGATTTCGTCCCATTCGACCGGTGGCGCCTTTTCCTGCAGCCGCGCGAATTCTTCCAGCCATTCCGGGCCGAATACATCAACCCGGGTGGCCAGTACCTGGCCGAGTTTGACGAAGGTCGGCCCCAGGTCTTCGAGTACCCGCCTGAGCCGCTCCGGCGTGCGCATCGGACCCGGTTCGTCGCCGCTGCCCCAATGCAGGGCCTTGCCGGCCTTCTCGAGCGCGCCGGCCATGCCAACGCGCTGGACCACGTCACCGAAACCGTAGCGGATAAGTACGACCGCGATTTCCTGTAGTCGGCCGAGATCCCGGGCCGCGCTGATTGCCTGCCACAACATTGGCAGATGCTCCGTTGAACGATATATACCTAGTGTACTCTGCCACTCGTTCTGTAACTTTCAGAGCTGACCGAGAAGACAGTGCAAGGCGAGACATGCCGTGAATGGCAAGCCCGCTGCAAGGGTCGCCGCGCCGCGCTGTCGACCCGGCCGCGCTGCCGCAGGGCGAGCCGGAAAAACGTTGATATGCGGCGTTATGCCTTTTGCAAAGGCCTGCCATTGCCTGGGCTAAATGTCTCGCGGCCAAGCACTCTCCGGCTCGCTGAATATGTGCCCGCATTCGGTGGCGGTTTGCTTGTCTGCCGTCGCCGCGTTATGTTAACAACATGCAAGCGGCCGTCGTCGATGGCCGCCCAGGCCCATCCGCCAATTGTTCTCGGTATTTCCCCGGGCCTGTCCATAACTCATATGTGGAGGTAAAAATGGCGTCGAAGACGATAGATCTATTCGTGCTGGGCCTGGACGACTCCAACCGCAGGAAGCTGGAAGCGGTAGATCTCGAAGAGTCTTTACGATTTCATCCGCTTCTGGATCTCAAAGGCGTGACCTCGACCCCCGATTTCGACGTGCATGCCGCGCTCGACGAGGCCGAGGCGCAGCTCCGGGGCTTCGACGGTACCGTCGACGGCATCATCGGCTACTGGGATTTCCCGGTCAGCCTGATGTTGCCCATCCTTGCGCAGCGGCTAGGACTGAAGGCGCCTTCTGTCGATTCAGTGATCACCTGCGAGCACAAATACTACAGCCGGCTGGTGCAAAGGCAGGTGGCGCCGGAAAACGTGCCTCGGTTCCAGGCCGTGGACCCGTTCGATGACGCGGCCCTGGATGCCATCGACATCGACTATCCGTACTGGATCAAGCCGGTCAAGTCGTTCGCTTCGCACCTGGGGTTCCGGGTCGGCAACCGCGATGATCTGAACGAGGCGATCACGGAGATCCGGGCCGGCATCGGTGAACTGGGCAACGCGTTCAGTGAGTTCATGGACTACGCCGATCTGCCGGGACGAGTCGAGAAGGTCGGCGGCAACCACTGCATCGTCGAGGCCTTGATCGGCGGGCGGCAGTGCACGCTGGAGGGCTTTGTCAGCAACGGCGAGGTCGAGATCTACGGCATCGTCGACTCGTTACGCTTTCCCAACGGCTCGACATTTTCGCGTTACCAGTACCCCTCCAGCCTTCCCCGGCCCGTGCGCCAGCGAATGATCGAACTCGCCCGCGGGGTGATCTCCGAGACCGGCCTGGATCATTCGGCATTCAACATGGAATTCTTCTGGGACCGACGCAAGGACCATGTCTGGATCCTCGAAATCAACCCGAGGATTTCAGAGTCTCACGGCGATGTGTTCGAGAAAGTCGACGGCTACCCCCATCACCGGATCATTGTCGATCTTGCGCTGGGCCGGAAACCGCGTTGGGAGACTGGCAAGGGTGAGTTCGGTGCTGCCGCAAAGGTCTTCCTGCGTGCGTTCGAGGACGCCCGGGTCAAGCGGGTGCCGACGCCCGACGAAATCGAGGAACTCAAGAGCCGGCATCCCGGACTGGAAGTGAAGGTGCTGGTCGAGGAGGGCATGCACCTGTCCGACCTGCAAGACCAGGAGCAGGACAGCTACAGCTACGCCTACGCGGTACTGTTTGTCGGCGCAGGTGGGGCGAAGCGGTTGCGTGACCGCATTGCCGAGATCAAGGACATGCTTCCCCTTGAACTGGAACCGCTTGCCGGTGCCGCCAAGACCCGTCGGACCAAAAACGGATTGGGAGTGCACCAGTCGGACCTTCAACCTCGTACAGAAGCGGAACGCAAGAACGTGTTCCTGATCGGCCTGACACCATTTCATCGCGAGAAGCTGGCCAGTATCCGCGGTGCCGGCAATTATCGCTTCCACGGGCTGCTCGACGAGCCGCACGGCTACGACGTGCCCGGCATGCTCAAGCAGGCCGAGCAGGAATTGAAGGCCTTCAACGGCCGGATCGACGCCGTCGCCGGCTACATCGATTTTCCGATCAGCACCATGCTGCCCATCCTGTGCGGTCGTCTGGGCCTGCGTTCGCCGTCGCTGGAAAGCCTTCTGAAGTGCGAGCATAAATACTGGGCGCGGGTGGAGCAGAAGAAGTCGATTCCCGAAGCGATTCCCGGTTTCGCCGCGATCGATCCGTTCGACGACGATGCGCTGGACAACTTGGCATTGAACTATCCGTTCTGGATCAAGCCGGTCAAGTCCAGCGGTTCCTTCCTGGGTTTCCGTATCGGCAACCGCAAACAGCTGGAGCGCGCAATCGGCGTGATCCGGCAACACATACGCGAACTGGGCGAGCCGTTCAACTTCGTGCTCGACCAGGTCGAGCTGCCCGAGGAGATTGCGCGGGTCGACGGCAACCATTGTGTGGCCGAGGAAATCATCGGCGGCCGGCAGTGCACGCTGGAAGGCTTCGTGCACGAGGGCGAAGTGCATTTCCACGGCACCGTGGATTCCATTCGGGTGCCGCGTTCGTCCAGCTTCGCACGCTATGAGTACCCGTCCAGATTGCCCAAAAGCGTACAGACGAGGATGGAGGAGATCGCCGCCCGCGCACTCACGCACGTCGGCTTTGACCAGTCGGGTTTCAACGTCGAATTCTTCTGGGACGAGGATCGCGACCGGATCTGGCTGCTGGAGATCAACACCCGGGTGGCACAGCACCACAGCGACCTGTTCGAGAAGGTCGACGGCACCAGCAACCACGAGGTGCCGGTCAAGCTGGCGCTGGGCGAACGGCCCGGGATTCCGAAACGCGAGGGACGATTCCGCCGTGCCGCGGCATTCTTCCTTCGTGCCTGGGGCGATGCCAAGGTGACGCGGATTCCCAGCGAGGAGGAGATCGAGGCGCTGGCGCGCCGCTTCCCGGGGACCATCGTCCATCCTCAGGTGAAGCCCGGCATGCAGCTGTCCGACCTGCATGAGCAGGACAGCTACAGTTATAATCTCGCCATCGTTTACATGGGCGCTTCCAGTCGCAGCGCGCTGCGTGACAACTGGACCGAATGCGCCCGTTCCCTGCGATTCGAGTTCGACCGGGAAATTCCGGTTCACTGATCCGGGCCGGCAGGCTCCTGGCAACGTCGCCGGACCGCCCGTGTCCGGCGCCGCCCTCGCGAAGCCTTACGGCTTCTCCGACACAATCGCGCTTCGCGCTCAACACCAGAGGTTCCCTGGAAGTGAACTACGTCGACAAGTTTCCGAATGCGGTCAAGGTCATAGAGAACGCCTGGATTCCCATGCCCGATGGCGTCCGGCTGGCGGCGCGCATCTGGATGCCTGAAGATGCCGAGCAGCGTCCGGTGCCGGCCCTGCTGGAATTCATTCCGTACCGCAAGCGCGACGACGAAAGGCTCAAGGCCGAGTCCATGCACGGTTACCTGGCCGGTCACGGCTATATCTCTCTGAGGGTCGACCTTCGTGGTAGCGGCGACTCCGAGGGTGTGCTCGAGGATGAGTACCTTGAACAGGAGCAGGACGACGGTTTGGCGATCATGGAATGGCTGGCCGATCAGCCATGGTGCAACGGTCGGGTCGGCATCTTCGGCATTTCATGGGGCGGATTCAACGCGCTCCAGATCGCGGCTCGCAAGCCGCCCCAGCTGGGTGCCATCATCACAGTGTGCTCGACCGACGATCGCTACAGCGACGACATTCACCACATGGGCGGCTGCCTGCTGGGCGACAACCTTTCGTGGGCCTCGACGATGTTCGACTACAGCGCGCTGCCGCCGGATCCCGAGATCGTTGGTGAGCGCTGGCGCGAGATGTGGTTCGAGCGCTTGCGCGGCAGCGGCTTGTGGCTGGCGAAATGGCTTGAGCATCAGCGCCGCGACGCCTATTGGCGGCACGGTTCGATCTGCGAGGATTATTCCGACATCGAAGTACCCGTCTACGCGGTCAGCGGCTGGGCCGACGGGTATTCGAATGCGGTGTTCAGGCTGATGGAAAACCTGGACGTCCCGCGCAAGGGCCTGGTCGGCCCCTGGAGCCACAAGTATCCGCACCTGGGTGAACCCGGTCCCGCGATCGGCTTCCTGCAGGAGTCACTGCGCTGGTGGGACCGCTGGCTCAAGAACGAGCCCAACGGCATCGAAGACGAGCCGATGCTTCGTGTCTGGATGCAGGACAGCGTGCCGCCGACGACCCAGTATTCCCATCGTCCGGGCCGCTGGGTGGCCGAGGAGAAGTGGCCGCAGCCGGATCTGGAGGCGCGTGAGTTCGGCCTCGCCGAGGGCGGCCATCTGGTGGCCGGCGGCGTCGAGGCGGACGATTCGCTGCGTATCCTGCAGTCCCCGCTGTCGGTGGGGCTGTATGCCGGCAAGTGGTGTTCCTACGCCGCCGGTCCGGACCTGGCCTACGACCAGCGCGAGGAAGACGGCGGCGCGCTGGTGTTCGAGACCCCGCCGCTGGAAGAGGCCGTGGAGATCCTGGGCCGGCCCTACGTCGAGCTGGAATTCAGCGTCGATCGTCCGGTTGCGATGGTCGCCGCGCGCCTGTCCGACGTCGCGCGCGACGGGCGCGCCACGCGCGTGACCTACGGGCTGCTGAACCTGACTCACCGCGACAGTGCCGAGCATCCCGAACCGCTTGAGCCCGGCCGACGCTACCGGGTTCAGGTTCGATTGAACGAAATCGGCCAGAAGTTCCCGGTGGGTCACCGGATTCGGCTGTCGCTGTCGACCTCGTACTGGCCGCTGGCATGGCCGCCGCCGGAGCCGGTCGAGATGCACGTCTATCCGACCCGCAGCGCGCTGCGGCTGCCACTGCGCCGGCCGCTGCCCGCCGATGCCGAACTTGCACCGTTTCCGTCGCCCGAGGCCGCGCGCCCGGGCCGCGCGAAACTGATCGAGCCGACGCATCATACCTGGGTGGTCAAGCGTGACCTGGCCACCGACGTCTCGACGCTGGAAGTCGTCAACGACCACGGCTGCTGCCATCTGCTGGACATCGATCTGGTGATGAAGACCTGCGCAGCCGAGTACTACTCCACATGCGGCGCCGATTTCGAATCGCCGCGCGGCGAGGCGGTCTGGAAACGAACGCTCCGTCGCGGCGACTGGGAGATTCACACCGAAACCCGGACCGTGCTGACCTGCACCCGGGATCATTTTCACCTGACCGCGGAACTCGATGTGCGCGAGGGCGACACCCGGGTATTTTCCGAAAACTGGAACCTCCGAATTCCGCGCGACCTTGTTTAACCTGCGCGAATACAAGAATCACGGGGAAAGAACAATGCGGGCACTTACCCCCTGATAAGTCCAACAGCTGTCGCGATAGATCCTTCGACGGTGGGCGGAATTCATCCTCAGGCCGTCACCTTCTGTACCCATGGCCCACCTCTGGCCACGATAGTGAATTCAGGACGTGTTGGAAGAAATCCTGACTGGGCGTCACGCAATGATGCAATGCCTGGAGACGTTGCAGCGCTAACGCGGAGAGCTGCAGAAGGCTGGTGACCCGGAACGGGCCTTCCTGCAGTCGCTTGCCGATTGGGTGCGCGATCAGATGCTGGGCGATACCGAGGGGGCCGTCCGGCGTTTGCGCGAAGCGCATAAGGCGTGGCTGGAATCAATCGATGAAGCGCTGGAACTGGACTGGCACGGCAAGGAACAGCGCGCGCTGTAATCCCGTACGCGAGCATGTTGTGCAAACGCTGGATCGACTCGGGGCGCTGGAAGGAAAGCGACTCGGACGAAAGAGCGCTCGGCGCAGCCCAAGCTCACATTCACATCGCCCTCGACTGCACCTGACCGTAATGATTGCGCCTCCAGCATTGGGAAATTGAAATCCCTTTGCAATTTTGCATTGTAGTGATAAAGTGCTTGAATTCTATATTTGAATGCCGTAATGTGAGGTTAATCACATCTATGCCGGCAGCAGGAATTTGCTCGGCCAAGATCGAGTGTGAGCCGACCCTGTTGCGTGGAGCAGACAGCTTATTGAATTGAAGGATGCGATCCGACGGCCGCTTTTTTGAACTTCCGCCAGGCGTGAGTCCGGAACCAGAGGCAAAAGGGTGTAGCCGCCATTTGCAGTCAGTCGCGGCCGTTTGCCGCTATCTATCCATAGGAGCAACAATGAAATACGCAAAGACAGTCATTTTCAGTTCGATTCTTCTCTTTTCGGTCGCGGCCTTCGCCGATCTGGATCCGTGGGAGGACTATGACATAAGCGATGCCGTGTGGTCGATATCCACGATCAAGGTGGATTCCAACATGGGCGACGCCTATCTGGAAGGCATCCGCGATACATGGGTCAAGGGTAACGAGATTTCCAAGAAGCTCGGCCATATCGAAGACTACGCGATCTATCGCAGCGAACTGCCGGAAAGCGGCGACTTCAACCTGCTGCTGGTTGTCAAGTTCGCCGACAATTCGTTCCTCGCCCCGAACAAGGCGCGATACGATGAATTCATGGCGGAATGGGGCAAGGAAAATGCCGATGCGGCGACCGAACAGGCCCAGAAGGACTATCCGGGAATGCGCACCATTACGGGCGAGTATCGCCTGCGTGAAATTACCCTGAAGTAAGACTTTAAATCAGGAGCTCACTTTCAAACCCGGGATTTGGGGATCGCCCCGATTGGGCGGTCTGCATTTCCCGGTTTCAAGTTATGGCTATTTTAATCATCAATACAGGGCTTACAAAATGAAATACGCAATTCGATTTTTTTTGGTTCTTGTCGCGATCACCTCCAGCAGTTTTGTGCTTGCGGCCGGACACATGAGTGAAGACCAGCAAGGTGTCTGGAAGACCGTGACCGATTCATGGGCCGACGAAACGGCCGAGAACGGCAAATGGCCCAGCGAATATGTGCACGAGGACGCCCATTCCTGGGGCGCGACCTGGCCGGCACCCCGGGATTCGGACTCGATCGCATCCTGGTCCCGCTTCAATGATGAGTCCGGCGGGACGGCGAAATACGAGCTGTTTCCGATGACCGTGACGGTCGCCGGAGATACAGCCGTGGTCTATTACGGTGTCGTTTCAGTGAGGACCAATTACGAAGACAAGCGCGAGCGCTCCAGCGAAGGGCTCATCGAAACGCTTGTCCGTACGGATGCCGGTTGGAAATTCATCGGACTGACGTCATTCGAAATGGGCTCTGACTGAAAGTCAAACTGCTTGGATCGGCGGGTCCGTACTGAACAGGAGACGGGATCCCCGTCTCCTGTAACCCAGAGCAAATCGGGTTGTATTTGTGCCAGGCGATGACGTGTAGAACCCGAATTTTCAATCTCGGCGCCGGACTGAATAAAGCTGTCGATAAGGTTTTCTGGTGCCCGGTCAGATCGTGTCGTTGCGCTTGCGTGCGACGATTGCGTCGACTGGGTGTCTGCACAGAAGCCGGTTCCCCTGTTGCCGACAGATCGAGCGCAG
>Ga0102928_1001954_pt1 | contig 12493 bp, 7 predicted proteins | sample SalPonR1_B_D1_MG_FD_78504 | JGI IMG/M metagenome (GOLD analysis project Ga0102928, IMG submission 78504) | Salt pond soil microbial communities from South San Francisco under conditions of wetland restoration - Salt Pond MetaG R1_B_D1_MG | ecosystem: Environmental > Aquatic > Marine > Intertidal...
GACGAATATCAGGCTCACCAGGAGGCCATTGAGAGCGCCAATGGCGAGATTTCTAAGCGCATGCTTTCCGCGCATTTTAAAAGAGCCCGTGAAGTAGGCATAAAACGGATGGACCGATTCCCATAAAAAGAGAAGAATTAACACCAAACTCATGGTGACGATCTGCCCCTGCTGTAATGAAGTGAGAATGGATTCCATTGGCTGTCTGTGTCTTTAACCTGCAAAATTAAGATCAATAGATGCTTCAGAAATATAGCAGGGCGGAGCATCAAAGTGAACTTTTAGATTATTGAGATCCTGTTCTTTTTGTGATGAAGATAGTTACACCGATAATGTTGAATATCAAAAATAATGAGTGCCGGCAATACATTGCTCCTCCTTTTCTTATCTTTGGCGCCTTATGAATGAATATTTCAAATCGGTTATCGTACAGGCAACAGGCGCGTCCGCTTTAAGCGAGCAAGAGATTGTTCAGGAGCTATGGAGCGGATACGGACACATTACACGGGTTTTTCTGAAAGGAGGCTCCCGCAAGAGTGTAATGGTGAAGCATATTCAGCTTGCTTCAGATACGAATCATCCCCGCGGGTGGAATACAGATATCGGGCACCAGCGGAAGCTGACATCATACAGGGTTGAAACGAAATGGTACGACAGCTACAGTGGGCAGAGTCTTGCCCGCCTGCCGCACTGCCTGGCCATTGACCACCATGAGGATGACGTTTTCATTGTGCTCGAAGATCTGGATGAGGCGGGGTTTCCCATCCGAAAACATTCGGTGAACTGGGAAGACGTTGTTATCTGCCTGAACTGGCTGGCAGCGTTTCATGCGTCTTATCTTGGGAAAAATCCGGACGGGCTATGGGATATTGGCACATACTGGCATCTGGATACACGCCCCCAGGAGCTGAAGGCATTAAAAGATCAGCGATTGAAGAGGGCGGCTCCTCTGATTGACGAAAAACTGAGCAGCTGCACCTACCAAACCATTGTTCACGGGGATGCCAAGCTGGCAAATTTCTGTTTTTCCCTAAATGACAAAGTCGCAGGGCTGGACTTTCAGTATGTGGGTGGCGGCTGCGGTATGAAAGACGTAGCCTATTTTATTGGTAGCTGCCTCGATGAAGATGATTGCGAACGACTCGAGGCAAAGATTCTGGATACCTACTTTGAAAGGCTTCATAAAGAGCTGGGTGAACAGAATGAGGCGCTTGAAAGGGAGTGGAGATCGCTGTATCGTGTGGCCTGGGCAGACTTCCATCGGTTTCTGAAAGGATGGAGCCCAGGGCATTGGAAGATTAACAGCTATAGTGAACGCGTTACAGAAGAAGTGATAAAAAGTCTATAACAATGGATTTACAGAAACTTGCCGATATCTCTATCAATGCAGCGCTCTCCGCGGGAAAAATTATCCAGCGCCATCAAAATAAAGACGTTGAGGTTGTGAAAAAAAATGCGGGATCGAGCCGGTTTTCAAAAGTCGTTACCGCTGTAGATAAGGAGTGTGAAGCCGAAATAATTTCCCGGTTACTTCCATCCTCTGAAGAATATGATCTGGCTCTGCTTTCCGAAGAGACTGAGGATGACGGCAGCCGATTCGAAAAAGATTATTTCTGGTGCATCGACCCAATAGACGGTACGCTTGCTTTTATCAATAAGCAGCCTGGGTTTTCTGTATCCATCGCGCTGGTCGCGAAAGACGGTACGCCCTGCATAGGTGTGGTATTCGATCCCGTTTCCGGAAACCTGTACCACGCTATAAAAGAGGATGGCGCTTATAAAAACAACAAGCCCTGGAAAATTAAACGCGCAGGTGATCGTCTCACATATGTGACAGATCGAACGCTGGAGGAAACTCCCCGATCCGATGAGATTAAAAAACTGATTGATGGTTACGTTCAGCAATTCGGGTTAGAGGGAATCAGGGTAATGAGTGGTGGTGGTGCCGTTATGAACGCTATTCGTGTGCTCGAAAACGGGCCGGCATGTATGATGAAGTTTCCGAAAAAAGAGACCGGCGGCGGTTGTATCTGGGACTATGCCGCCACAGCGTGCATCTACCGGGAACTGGGTCTGCCGGCAACAAACTTCGAGGGCGGACGCCTTGATCTGAACAGGCGCGACGGTGTGTTCATGAACCATGAGGGTGTCTTCTTTTCGAGCTTAAAGCCTGGTTGATCAATTTCTTACTGTGAACAGAACATCAGCGGAGAGCTTCCCGGGTTCTCGGTCTTATATTCACCTTATTCAATCTTTGCTGTCCGTTAATCGGGGAACTGATTTAAACGGATATAGGTAAGAGTTTGTCCTCTGTTTGATTCAGAATATCCGCTGAGAATCATATTATATTTCTCATTGATGGATACTTGCCAGCTTTGAGGCTCGTTCCCATTGGAATGACTGATTAGCGTCATCTCAGGCCTGTGGCCATTCATATGCCAGTAACCTGTTTCCCGGTTCCCTTCTGCATCGCGCGCCACATAGATCCGATCCCACCGAAGGAAGAGGTAGTGAGCGTTCATAGGATCAATATGATTCAATATAGAAGCTTCACCATTTGTAGCCTCAACCAGGTCCCATACACCCTGCACGCTATCAGCCGGAGCTTTTGGCAGTTCATGGATCGGTTTCAGCGTTACGACCACCTCCATTCCATCCTCGTAACGGTTCCAGGTCATTCCATTTTCGATAAATTGAACCGTAAAGGCTCCAAATGGATCGATCAATCCATTTGTCTCTTTTGGCAAAAAAGTTTTCTCTGCTTTATTGAGTGCCCAGATTCCTTCGGAGCTCTTCAGCCACCCGTTGCCCGACTCATACGTGCCATCAGGTTGAATTTTCGTCCATCGTGCAACCGGCGTCATTTCCTGATCACCAACCTGAACGTGCTCCATCAGCCATAGCCCGTGTATCGATTCCGTTTGAGCAAAACAGTTTATCGTAAAAGAAAACAGGATTACAACTATCAACATCATATATCTTGAATGCATCATAAACATAACTTATATCTTTATTCTGTTAATTATTGGCGAATTCTCATCTAAACAGAATAAATTGGGTACTAAAAGTAAACTGTGACCGGAAACAGGAAATATTTCAGTACTACAACAGTCCATTCAAAGCTCCAATGACAAGATTTCGGAAAGCACGCTCTCCACGCGCCTTAAACGATCCATTAAAATAGGCATAAAACGGATGAATGGATTCCCACAAAAATAGCAGGATGAGAACCCCGGCCACTAAAAGAACATGGGTTTGCTGCAGGGATTTAAAAAATGGCGTTTCCCATATTTAATGGCTAAAGAAGATAGATCAGCAAAATTCGCTATGGTTTTAAAGGTGGGACGTCTTGAAACAAATAGAAACAGCTCCTCGTAGTGCAACCTACCGACACAACTCTAAGATCAAATATATTATGACATCCTTACGCTTAAACCTTGTTCTATTTTCACTTATTGCAGCAGTTATTTCACTTTCGGCCTGCAACGGCGGCAACGAATCAGTAGGGAGTGCTGATGATGACGTGCCTGTCATCCCGGTTGAAGTAAGTGACGTTAGCCGTGGAAATATTTCAGCTTACTACACCAATACTGCAACCCTGGATGCCGAGCAGGAGGCTACAATCGTCTCCAAAGTTCGCGGTATAATAGAAAGGTTAAATGTTGAGGAAGGTGATAAGGTCCAGGCTGGCCAGGTGATCGCCAAGATTGAAGACGACCAGTACCAAATTGAAGCCGACCGTGCCAAAGCTACCCTGGACCGTTTGGATAACGAATTTCAGCGAAACAGACAGCTTTTTGAAAGAGATTTAATTTCAGCCGAAGTGTTTCAGAATTCCCGGTTTGAATATGAATCTCAGAAAGCAACATATGATCTGGCTATGCTAAATCTTGAGCACACGAGCGTACGCTCTCCGATTAGTGGCGTCATATCCCGGCGGTTTGTTAAAGCAGGAAATATGGTTACCACCGACCAGCAATTGTACCAGGTTACTGATTTCAACCCGCTGCAGGCGATATTGCATATCCCTGAGCATGAGATGTCAAAAATCAAAAAGGACCAGCGTGTAGAGCTTCAGGTAGATGCCATTCCCGGAGAGATGTTTGTAGGCCGTGTTGAACGCACAAGTCCGGTTGTAGATGCTGAAACCGGCACGTTTAAAGTAACCATTTATGTAACCGAAACCCGGGATCAGCTCCGCCCCGGTATGTTTGCCAGGGTAAAAATTGTTTATGATACCCGACAGAATACCCGTATGATTCCAAAATCAGCCGTTATAGCTGAAGATCTCGCCCAAAGTGTCTACGTAGTTAAAGACTCCCTGGCGTTTAAGAAAAATATTCAGACCGGATATACCAACGGAACCAATATAGAGGTGATTGACGGCCTGGAGGATGGAGAAATCGTTGTCACTATTGGCCAGGCAAGCCTGCAGGACAGCTCCAAAGTCAGCGTTATCGAACGCATCTAAAGCGAATTCTCTATGAAAATTATTGATGTTTCCATCCGCCGCAAAGTTACCATTGCAATGTTTACCGTCGGAGTCATTCTGTTTGGGATGGTTTCTCTCTCACGGCTGAATGTAAACCTGCTTCCCGAACTCAGCTATCCGACTCTCACCGTTCGTACTGAATTTCAGGGTGCCGCGCCGGTGGAAGTTGAAAATCTGATTACCAAACCGGTTGAAGAAGCGGTTGGTGTCGTAAAAGGAGTTCAGCAGGTACGCTCCATTTCCAGGGCCGGTCAGTCTGATGTGGTCCTTGAATTTGCCTGGGGAACAGATATGAGTTTTGCCAACCTGGATGTGATGGCTAAGCTTGATGCCGTTCAGCTCCCTCTTGATTCTGAAAAACCGGTTACGCTTCGGTTTGATCCCACACTCGATCCTATCCTTCGCTATGCCCTCTATTACAGTGATGATGCAGGCACTCCAAGAGACTCTGAAAACGATGCCACACTTGATTTTGCAAACTACCAGGGCCTTACAACCCCCGACGCTATTTCGCGACTTAAGGGCCTCAGAATTTTGGGAGATGAAGAGCTTAAAAAGAGTCTTGAATCTTCCCAGGGTGTGGCATCGGTCAAAATAAGCGGAGGCCTTGAAGAAGAAGTCCAGGTAAATATTGATCAACAGCGTCTATCGTATCTCAATATTCCGATCGAGTCTGTTACCCAGATTTTAGGGGCCGAAAATGTCAATTTATCCGGTGGCCGGCTGGAAGAAGGGGCTCAGCAATACCTTGTTCGGACACTGAATGAATTCAGGACAGTTGATCAAATTCGAAATGTCGTTGTAGCCAGCGACTCCGGAAATGTGATTTACCTCAAAGATGTCGCTGAGGTGGTTCAGTCCTATAAAGAGCGAGAGGCAATTACCCGCTTAAACGGTGCCGAAGCCGTGGAAGTTGCTATCTACAAGGAGGGCGATGCCAACACCGTTGCAGTTGCAAATGCTGTCAACCAGCGGATGGATGAAATTCGCTCTATTCTTCCGTCAAATATGAAGCTGGAAAAAGTGTATGACCAGTCGGTATTCATATCATCAGCCGTAAACGAGGTTAGAAATGCGGGAATTATCGGGGGGATCCTGGCTGTACTTGTTCTCTACTTCTTCCTCCGAAATTTTTGGACAACCGTTATTATTTCTGTGTCAATTCCGGTCTCAATCATCGCTACATTTAATCTAATGTACGGCAACGATATCTCGCTGAATATCATGTCGCTCGGAGGTATTGCGCTTGGTATCGGTATGCTGGTGGATAATTCGATCGTTGTGCTTGAGAATATTGCCCGCCACAGGGAACAGGGAAAAGGAATTGTGGAAGCTGCACGCGAAGGCGCCGGTGAAGTGGGAATGGCCGTTATCGCCTCCACCCTTACCACCATTGCGGTATTTTTTCCGCTCGTGTTTGTACAGGGTATTGCTGGTCAGCTTTTTCGTGATCAGGCGCTAACCGTTACATTTTCACTGTTGGCATCCCTGGTTGTAGCCATCACGCTGATCCCCATGCTCTCTTCAATTGGAGGTGAAAAGAAACCGCTCGAACCGCTTGAGCTGAAAGAGCCGAGAACTAAATTTGGCCGCGGATTGCGTGCTGTCAGGATGTTTCTTTTTTATACCATTCCGACTGCAATTACCAGAATATTTAAATTCATATTCGGCTGGATCGCTAAAATCACCAAAACCATTTTCTCGCCGTTCGTGTACGCTTTTGATAAAGGTTATCAATACACCGAAAGAAAATATACATCGTTACTTAACTGGTCTCTGAATCATAAGGCAGTGGTTTTAGTGTCTGCACTTTTGATCTTTGCCGGATCAATCGCCCTGATTCCAAGAATCGGTGTTGAACTGATTCCTCAATTATCTCAGGGCGAGTTTTTTGTTGAATTCAAGCTTCCTCCCGGAACACCTATTGAACAGACGGACCGGGCCCTTCGAACAGTCCAGAATTCCGCCAAGAGTTACGATGGTGTCAGAACTACATTTGCCGTAGCCGGCACCGGAAACAGAATGGATGCAAACCCTGATGAAGGCGGTGAAAACTGGGGGCAGCTGAATGTTACACTTGCGTCCGGTGCATCATCATATAACGAGCAGCAAGCAATGGAGAAGATGAGGGCATCGCTTGGGCAGGTTCCGGGATTACAGTACAAGTTCGGTCGGCCAGAGCTCTTTAGTTTTAAGACCCCGGTTGAGATTGAAATCAGCGGGTTTGATCTGGATAATCTAAAAATAGCGAGTGATGCTGTCTCCCGACGGCTTTCGGAAAACGATCGCTTTGCCGATATAAAAAATACGATGGAAACAGGCAGCCCTGAACTTCAGATTCATTTTGACCGGGATCGCGCCGCTGCTTTTGGGCTGCAGGTCCACGAAGTTGCCGATCGTGTGGTAAGCAACGTTCGGGGGGATGTGGCGACACGATACTCCTGGAGAGATCGGAAAATAGATGTTCTGGTGCGTGCACAGGAATCAGACCGGGCGTCTATCGACGAAATTAAAAGATTGATTGTTAATCCGGGAAGTGAACGGCCTATTCCGTTAAGTTCCATCGCCACTGTTAAGGTTGCAAACGGTCCGGGTGAAATTCGGCGCGTATCACAACAAAGAGTAGCCATTGTGTCTGCAAATCTGAGCTACGGCGACCTCGGTGAGGCTGCCGATGCGGTTCAAAAAATACTGACTGACGTAACGATGCCACCGGGCGTATTTGCTGAAATCGGCGGACAGAATGAGGAGATGTCAGACTCCTTCAGGTCACTCATCTTTGCACTTTCCCTGGCCGTATTTTTAGTCTACCTGGTGATGGCATCTCAGTTTGAATCATTACTTCATCCGTTCATCATCCTATTCACCATACCTCTTGCACTGGTCGGTGCAATTCTGGCGCTTTATCTCACCGGATCCACGATCAGTGTTGTGGTATTTATCGGGTTGATTTTACTTACGGGGATCGTAGTAAATAATGCCATTGTTCTGATTGACCTTATCAACCAGATGAGACGGAAAGGGACGGACAAAATTGAAGCGATTATGGAAGGGGGGAAGTCTCGGCTGCGTCCTATTTTGATGACCACTTTAACCACTACACTCGGTCTTCTTCCGCTTGCAATCGGCTTTGGCGACGGCGCCGAACTTCGGGCTCCGATGGGCATCACCGTCATTGGCGGGCTGCTCGTATCAACCCTGCTAACGCTGGTGGTGATCCCGGTAATGTACTCTATTATGGACCGAAAGAGATACACTACAGAAACGGAAACAACCTAAGCGCAATACTATGCATATTACAGATCTTTCGATGCGTCGGCCGGTTTCCACACTGATGATCTTCGTCAGCCTTATTGTGGTGGGCATCATTGCTACCCGCTTGGTTCCGCTTGAATTTATGCCCAACATTACGTTTCCGGGTGCGTTTATTCAGCTTCCGTATCCCAACTCAACTCCTGCCGAGACCAATGAGAATATCGCGCGGCCTGTCGAAGAGGTGCTTGCCACGTTGAGTGGTGTAGACCGCATCAATTCCAACTCCGGAGAAGACAATGCAGGGGTAGTTGTTATATTCAATCAGGGAACCGACATCAACCTGAAGGCGATCGAGATCAAGGAGAAGATTGAGAGTATCCGCAATCAGCTGCCGGATGACTTTGAGTATTACACGATAAATAAATTTCAGGATGGTGATGCACCTACTCTTCAGCTTCGAATCTCCAGCGACCGCGACCTTTCGAATGCGTTTGAACTGCTAAACCGCAATCTGAAACAGCGCATTGAACGAATTCCGGGGGTAGGACAGGTTACACTTTATGGCGTGGAGAAGAGGGAAATCAGGATTGAACTTGACCCGGCACGCATTACAGCTTACGGTATCAATCTAAATGAACTGAGCAGCAGACTGAGTGAAGCTAATTTTTCAATATCCGCAGGTAAAATTACGGATTCCGGCCTTCGGTATATGGTTCGGCCGATGGGTGATCTGAACGGGGTAGAGGATATTGAGAACATTATTATTGCTCAAAACAACATCCGCGTAAAGGATATTGCAAGCGTAAAATATACAACACCTGAGCGCAACTATGCACGACATCTTGACCAGAAATATGCCGTGGGGCTGGACATCACCAAAGAGTCGACGGCCAACACGGTAGAAGTTGTGGATCAGGTGCTGGCTGAAATCGATGAGATAGGCAAGCGTCCCGAAATGCATGGAATTGAGATTTATCAGATGTTCAATCAAGCTGAGGGAATTCTGAGTTCGCTGCGTGAACTATTTAACGCCGGTATGATTGGGGCCTTTCTCTCCATTTTTGTGCTCTATATTTTCCTCCGGCATGTTGGCACTACCTTAATTGTCGCAACAGCTGTTCCATTCTCACTGATTGTAACCCTTGGCTTCTTCTTTTTCCTGGATATCAGTCTCAATATTTTATCGATGATGGGGCTCATGCTTGCAATCGGTATGCTGGTTGATAATGCCGTCGTGGTAACGGAAAATATTCACCGATACCAGCGACAGTTAAAGGATCCGAAACAGGCCTCTATTCTTGGAACGAAGCAGGTTGCCATCGCTGTAACTGCCGGCACACTTACATCCATCATTGTCTTTTTGCCAAACGTTGTGAATGAAAGTTTTATCTCGCAGCATATGTACTACATCGGGATGGCGATCATCATTTCGCTGATTGCCTCATTGGTGATTTCACTTACGGTTATTCCACTGCTGGCATCCAAAATCAAACCGCCGGAAGAATCAACAAAAGAAACCTTTATAGACAAGATGTCTGTTAAGTACTCCCTTCTTCTTGGATGGCTATTAGACCGCAGAAAACTTTCCGTTCTTTTTATTACTCTTCTATTCTTAAGCGGCATTATACCTCTCTCATTCATGAGCGTTGATATGTTCCCGAGAGTTGAGGAGCGAAAGCTGGATCTGCAGTACAACCTGAATGCAGCCTATACACTTGAAACGGTTAAAGAGTCGGTCGACCGGATTGAAAAATATCTCTACGACAATCAGGAAAACTTCGAAATTGAATCCGTCTATTCGTTTTACGAACCAGAATATGCAAACTCATCCATAAATCTTTTACCCGATGATGATGCCGAAAAATCGGTTACTCAGATTAAAGAAGAGATCGAAAAGAATCTGCCGGAAATAGCGATTGGTGAACCGGCATTTGAATACATAAGCCGAAACGGTGGTGAACAGGTTCGGGTGTTTGTGCAGGGTGAATCAATGGATGTGCTGGAAGAGCTGGCTGAACAGGTAGAGTGGCGCCTGGGCCAGATTGAAGGTTTTGCTGATGTTCAATCAGAGGCAGAAGCAGGAAGCGATGAAGTACGGCTGACCGTTGATCATAACCGGGCACGTAATTTTGGCCTTACATCCGGAGCCGTTGCCAACATGGTATCCGGTGCCTTGCGCGGCCAGACCATACAGCGCATTCGCGGCCCTGAAAGTGAAATTGATGTGGTGCTGGCTTTTCAGGACGTTAATCGACAGACGCTGGACGATCTCAGGAACCTCCCGATTTCCGTTGGAAATAACCAGACTGTTAAACTGGCAACGCTGGCAGACTTTGATCAGGGACCCGGATCGGGCCGCATTTTCCGTGAAAACCGGAAAACATCTCTTGGCGTTGGAATCAATCTTGATGGTATAACATCCGATGAAGCGCGGGAGAAGATCTCCGTGGTGATGGATCAGATTATATACCCGACCGGCTATTCTTGGAGCTATGGACGAAGTTTTGGTAACGATTTGGAAGCGATGAACGTGATGCTCTTCAATATCGGCATCGCATTTTTTCTGATTTACCTGATTATGGCATCACTGTTTGAGTCGCTGCTCTATCCAACAAGCGTTATCTCCTGCATCTTTTTCGGCGTAGTGGGTATTTTCTGGTTCTTCTTCATTACCGGCACAAACTTTGATTTAATGGCTTTCATTGGAATTCTGATACTGATGGGAATCGTGGTGAATAACGGTATAGTGCTGATTGACCATATCAACCACTTGCGAAACGAAGGGATGTCAAGGCATGATGCGGTCATCCAGGGCGGAAAAGACCGAATGCGCCCCATATTGATGACAGCCGCAACCACAGTGCTCGGCCTTATACCGCTTTGCATCGGTACCACTCAAATCGGCGGCGAAGGGCCGCCTTACTTCCCTATGGCACGCGCCATCGTTGGCGGGTTGACCTTTTCAACCATCGTGACGCTGATCGTACTGCCATCCATCTATGTGATATTGGACGATATCAGCATCTGGTCGAAGCGGGTGATCCGGGCAGCCGGAGAGTAGATGACTTTATGTTTTTCATACGTTTAAAGCACTGCTTCTGAAGAACTACATTTGTATTAATATTCTTACAACTTAGTCAGCCATAGATTTAAATTCCTTTCTTTTAGCTTCGGTTAAAAGCGGCCAGAAAGGTAAGGATTGTCGCATACGGGTAGAACGTTCGGAATCTGATTGCATGAATTTTTTTAACCGCTGAAAAGACATGCTTTCAAGCAGCCTGTGCCACTCTTGTAGCTCTTTTTTAATGCCTGATTTTTCTAACCGAATCTTATCCTTTAGATACGTTTTTGTTCTTTCTATCACCTCAGGATGACTTTTTAAAAAATCGAGCCAAACGTCTGCATTTTGTAATGATTTTTTATCAAACTCCTGATGGGACTTATTATAAAGCCCCTTTTCATTGTTGGGTTTAAAATATGCTGGATCTGTTCCCCACAACAAAAAATTTTATCCTCCTTCATTACCAAATCTTCTTTAGCAATCATTACACCCGTTAATTCAATGGTGACGTCAAACTGTTTTTCAAAACCGGATTGATAAATTGGTTCTCTGAATTCCAAAACCATTTCATCTACAGTCTTTACTTTTCCTAATAACGCTATTTTTAAAGGATCTCCATATTCATCCTGTCCGGAAGCTGCACTTCCAGAAATTCAGGCTGAAATGGGTTTTACTTTTAACGCATTAATCTCGCCTTTAAGATTCTTAAGTAATTGATAAAATTAATCTTGTTCTGAACTAAATAATTGAACTATAGAATCATACAGAGGATGTTCTTTTCTTAACTATATCTGCTTTCCGCTACCCACATAGTTTATTACACCTAACTTATATAACCGATCAATTCCGTTATAAACACCCTGTTTAGATAAACCTATACGTTTTATGAGCTTTTTTGGAGTTACAGGCTCATTGACAAAAATCATTACTCTGAGCAACTGAACATGGCTCTTGGCTCCCAAAATCTCAGTTAAGGGTGTTTTTAGTACGCTATTTTGAATAACAGAATCCATAGACTAATTATATTTATACCTTGCTTTAGAACAAGAGCACACAGATCACATACTTTCACACCGAGGCATAAAATAAAAGCCCCGGTCTCAAGTAGAAATGGAGCTTTATTGTGTACACCCGGAAGAAAGCAAAATCTTCACTTTATTGTTCATAAATGCATTTTAGTGATGATGCCCGCCTTCTCCTTTCCGCATCTCGGAAAGCACAAAGAACGCGCCTTTGGTTACCACCTCGCTTTCTTCAGCTACTTCTTCAAGTAAACGAATTTCCACGTAGCCTTCCTCACTCGTGCCGGTTACCACGGGTACCGCTCTTAAATGTAATCCATGATGTTCTTGTTCACCGGAATCAGCTGCCTCTTCCATTTCGACATGCCCTCCTTCTTCTTCCACCATGAAGATATACGACTGACCGCCATCTGAAACCACTGCTTCTTCAGGAAGAGAAAGAACGGTTTCCTCGTCCGTTACGATCATGGCTTCCACATACATTCCCGGTAACAGGTTCGATTGCTCTTTCAATAAATGGGCATGAACGCGTACCGCTTTCGGGTTCTGCTCAAAGGCCTTTCCAACGGCAAAAATTTCACCTTTGTATAGTTCTGAAGTAGGCTGATTGGCATACCTGAAATACAGCGACTGACCTTCTTTCACCCGGTGCAGGTCTTTCTC
>Ga0102928_1001956_pt1 | contig 12485 bp, 7 predicted proteins | sample SalPonR1_B_D1_MG_FD_78504 | JGI IMG/M metagenome (GOLD analysis project Ga0102928, IMG submission 78504) | Salt pond soil microbial communities from South San Francisco under conditions of wetland restoration - Salt Pond MetaG R1_B_D1_MG | ecosystem: Environmental > Aquatic > Marine > Intertidal...
TACCAGCCGGGTGCGGGGTCGCCGGGGCGCTCCACCTCGTAGACCGGGAAGTCGGGCGGCAGGCATCGGAACCAGTGGTCCTGCGATTCGTTGCCTCGTTGCAGACGCACACGCAGGAGATCGTCGGTGGCCATCGGGCGCGTGCTCGTGCCCGCCGGAACTGCCACGCCGTCGACTCTGGCGGTGGTGTTCGGCAGCAGGTCGAGGTCGAGCTCGAGCGAGTTGGTGGCAGCCGGACAACGGATGCCGTAGTCGGTGCCCTCGGGATCGAACGGTGGCCACGCCGCCACCTCGCCGAACGACAGTCGTTCGGCGAGCGATCCTTCCGGTGCGGTCACCACGGCGAACAGATCGATCACCACGTCGGTCGGCCGGGATGCGTACACGCACACCCGCCGGCTCGACGACAGACTCACCGGCACCAGGTTGGCGGCCGCGCCCTCGGCGGTGAAGTTCACCGCCGAGGTCTCGGTGACCGCAGCCGGCGACGTGGTCGTGCAGGGGTACACCCGGAGGTTTCCTCGCCCCGGCGCCTGCGCCGACGTGACGTTGAGCATCACCCCTGCGGCCGACGAGGCCAGCGGGCTGCCCGCAACGGGGTCGAACGAGCGGATCTCTCCGGCCCGGAAAGGCGTCGACCAGCCGCCGGTGCCGAACCGGCTGTCGGCCAGCCGGACCCCCACCTGCGGTCGCACGGCTGCAGAAGGACCGAACACGGGCGCCGGCGCGTAATAGCCGTTCACGTCGACGATGACGTGCGACGTGATGTTCGACTGGATGCACAGCTGGCCCTTGGCGGGCCCCGAGCGGCCGAGTCCGATGATCGCGGTGACGGCACGGGCCTCGCCCGGTTTCAGGTTGAGGTTCGACGACAGAGGCGGTGTGTTCCCGCACGGATAGACCGACACCCAGCCCTGCGCCTCGGCGTCGGTGGCTGTGAGGTTGACGATCGCTGCGGTTGCCTCGTCCGGTACGACCGGACCGCCGATGGGCACGTTGCGGATCGCGTTTGCCGGCAACTTCGGTGAGCCCGGCAGCTCTCGGGTGTCGTAAGCACGCACGGGATCCATGTTGGTGATCCGATCTCCGCCCGGCGACCACCAGCCTGCAAGGTCGACGATCACATGACTACCGGCACTGCTGTAGATGCACAGCGTGCGGGAGCTGTCGAGCAGACCCACGACGAAGTTCGGCGTGCCGATGCCCACCCGGGCGTTGAGGTTCGACGTGCCGGGCCGGCCGGCGGCACACGGATGGGCGGTGAGGTAGCCACGGGTCTCGGCGCGGCTCGTGAGCGAGATCCCGACGGCGTCGGCGTCGTCCGGCACCACACTGTCGGTGAGATCGAGGCGGAGCGTGCACCCGCGGCCCAGCGCCCCGGTCACGCCTCCGGTGCCGTCGCGGGTGTCCACCAGACGAGTCGGGTTGATCGCGGTGTAGCTGTCGAGCGCCGGCGTCGGGGCCGGCTCGGTGCCCGGACGGTCGTCACAGACGACCGAAGCGGTCGCAGCAGCCTCCACCGGAGCGGCCGGCGGCGGCGCCACGACGGCCACGGCGGCACCGAGCAACAGTCCGACCGCCACCGACCACGTCGTCACGCGCATCCGCGCAAGATAGCCCCGTCCTGTCAGAACCTGTGGTCGCTCTCGACCGAGGGGCCACATCGCAGGGACGTCCGCCGAGCGACCATCACGATCGGGGTCTGACCCCGATCGTGATCCAGGGACACCGGTGTTGCATCCGGTGTCAGACACCGGATGCAACGTCAGGGCCGGCGCTTCTGGATGTTGGCCCACTCGTCGCGGAGGCCGACGGTGCGGTGGAACAGCAGTGGCTGGTCCGGGTCGGCGGCGAAATACCCGAGCCGCTCGAACTGCACCACCTGTCCGGGTGCAACCTCGGCGAGCGCCGGTTCGAGCTTCACGTCGGTGAGCAGTTCCCGCGAACCGGGATCGAGGTCGTCGAACACGTCGCCGGTCGCCTCGCCGGGCACCTCGGCGGAGAACAGGCGCTCGTAGAGCGCGACGGTGCCGTCCACGGCATGCGCCGCCGACACCCAGTGCATGGTGGACTTCACCTTGCGACCGTCGGGAGCCGTCCCTCCCCGGGTATCGGGGTCGTAGGTGACCTGCACCTCGACCACGTTGCCGTCGTCGTCGGTGGTGAAACCCGTCGCCGTCACGAAGTACGCGCCCCGCAGGCGGACCTCCCGACCCGGCGTGAGCCGGAAGTACTTGGGCGGCGGCTCGGCCTTGAAGTCGTCGTGCTCGATGTGGAACACGCCGCTGAACGGCACGCTCCGGGTGCCGTCGTCGGGATTCTCGGGGTTGTTCACGAGATCCACGTACTCCACCACCGGGTCACCGGAGTCGTCGGTGGGCCAGTTGGTGACCACCACCCGGATCGGCCGCAACACCGCCATCCGCCGCTGGGCCGTGCGGTTCAGCTCGGTGCGCACGAACGACTCGAGCAGCTCGATCTGGTGGCGGCTGTTGGTGCGGGCGACGCCGATGAACGAGCAGAAGTCACGGATCGCCGACGCCGGGTACCCCCGCCGCCGCAAGCCGCGCAGCGTGGGCATCCTCGGGTCGTCCCAGCCGTCGACGGTTCCGTCGTCGACGAGCTTGGCCAGCTTGCGCTTCGACGTGACCGTGTGCGTCAGCTCCAGCCGGGCGAACTCGGTCTGACGGGGCGCCTCGAACGGCAACGGGAGCTGCTGGAGAAACCAGTCGTAGAGCGGTCGGTGGCTGTCGAACTCGAGCGTGCAGAGCGAGTGGGTGACCCCTTCGATGGCGTCGCTCTGCCCGTGGGCCCAGTCGTAGGTGGGATAGATGTTCCACACGCCGCCGGTGCGGTGGTGGTGCACCGCACGGATGCGATACATCACGGGGTCGCGCATCTGCATGTTCTCGTGCTGCATGTCGATCCTGGCGCGCAGCACGGCGGAGCCGTCGGCGAGTTCGCCGGCGCGCATCGCCCGGAACCGTTCGAGATTCTCCTCCACCGAGCGGTCCCGGAACGGGCTCTCCACGCCCGGCCGGCCGTAACCGCCGCGTTGCGCGGAGATCGTGTCACCGTCCTGCTCGTCGACGTACGCGAGGCCCCGCTCGATCAACACCACCGCCCAGTCGTACAACTGCTCGAAGTAGTCGCTGGCGTAGAGCGGCTCACCGTCGATCGGATAGCCGAGCCACGCCAGGTCGTCGAGAATGCCGTCGACGAAGCTGGTGTCCTCGGTGTCCGGGTTCGTGTCGTCGAAGCGCAGGTTGCAGACACCACCGAACTCCTCGGCGATCCCGAAGTCGAGCGTGATCGCCTTGGCGTGCCCGATGTGCAGGTAGCCGTTGGGCTCGGGCGGGAAACGGGTGCGGACGCGTCCACCGAACGTGCCCTGCGCGATGTCGGCAGCCACGAGATCGCGGATGAAGTTGGACGCAGCCGATCGGTCGCGGCCGGAAGGAGGTGTCGGGGACGCAGCCATGGAGGGCCCAGTATGGCGCCGGGTCGGCGGCAGCGGCCCGATGGAATCGGATCCCGGCGAAGCTCCGATACGGGATCCGCCGGGGTTCCCACGGCACGGCTCACCCCCGGATGGGCCACGTCCAGTCGAGGATCTCGGGCATGTCCTCGCCGTGCTCGCGCACGTAGACGCGATGCCGGGCCCGACGGTCCACCATCTCCTGGCGGACTCCGGCGGCACTCGCCCGCAGCGACGGCACCCGATCGATCACGTCCATCACCAGGTGGAAACGGTCGAGATCGTTGCGCACCACCATGTCGAACGGCGTGGTCGTCGTGCCCTCCTCCTTGTAGCCGCGCACGTGCAACTGGGCGTGCCCGTGCCGGCGATAGGTGAGGCGGTGGATCAGCCACGGGTAACCGTGGTAGGCGAAGATGATCGGGCGGTCGGTGGTGAAGATGGTGTCGAAGTCGGGATCGGACAGGCCGTGGGGGTGCTCACGTTCGTCCTGCAGGCGCATCAGGTCGACCACGTTCACCACGCGCACCCGCAGGTCGGGAAGATGCTCGCGCAGCAGGCGGGCAGCGGCGAGGGTCTCCTGCGTCGGTACGTCACCGGCGCAGGCGAGAACGACGTCCGGATCCGCACGGCCGTCGGGGCCGACATCGGTACCGGCCCACTCCCAGATCCCGATGCCACGGTCCACGTGGAGGTCGGCCTGGTCGGGTGCCAGCCAGTTCATCGTCGGCTGCTTGCCCGAGATCACCACGTTGACGAGATCCCGGCTCGCCAGACACCGGCGCGCCACGGCCAGCAGACAGTTGGTGTCGGGTGGCAGGTACACGCGGATCACGTCGGCCGACTTGTTGACCACATGGTCGACGAACCCCGGATCCTGGTGCGAGAAGCCGTTGTGGTCCTGGCGCCACACGTGCGAGGTGAGCAGGTAGTTGAGCGAGGCGATCGGCACCCTCCACTCGATGTCCTGGGTGCTCTTGAGCCACTTCGCGTGCTGGTTGAACATCGAGTCGACGATGTGGACGAACGCCTCGTAGCAGGAGAAGAGCCCGTGGCGACCGGTGAGCAGATACCCTTCCAGCCAGCCCTGACACAGGTGCTCCGAGAGCACCTCCATGACGCGGCCGTCGGCCGCCAGCCCGATGTCGGTGTCGACCGTCGGCAGCTGCCATGCCTTGGCGGTCACGTCGTAGACGGCGTCGAGGCGGTTGCTGGACGTCTCGTCCGGACCGAACAGGCGGAAGTTCGCCTGCTCCCGATTGTCGACGAACAGGTCGCGGAGGTACCGCCCGAGCGCTCGTGTCGGCTCCGACCGTTCGACACCCGGCGTGGCGACGTCGACCGTGTGGCGACGATGGTCGGGCAACTCCAGCTCCACGAGGAGTTGCCCGCCGTTGGCGTGCGGGTTCGCCCCCATGCGCCTCGTCCCCCGGGGGAGCCACTCCGTCACCACGCCGCCGGGTCGACCCTGCTCGTCGAACAGGTCGTCGGGGCCGTAGCTGCGCATCCACGCCTCGAGGGCACGAAGGTGATCGTCGTTCGAACGCACCTCGGCCAGCGGCACCTGATGGGAGCGCCACGTCCCTTCCACGGCGTCGCCGTCCACCTCGGCCGGGCCGGTCCAGCCCTTGGGTGTGCGCATGACGATCATCGGCCACATGCGCTCGTCGGCGGATCCCGGATCCTCCTTCAGGGCACCGATCCGGTCGAGGCATCCGTCGAGAGCGGCGATCATCTGGCGGTGCACGTCCTCGGGATCGTCGCCGTCGACGAGCACCGGATCCCACCCGACGCCGCGCAGCATGGCAGTCAGCCGCTCGTCGCCGATCCGGGCGACGAGGGCGGGGTTGGCGATCTTGTAGCCGTTGAGGTGGAGGATCGGCAGCACGGCGCCGTCGCGCACCGGGTCGAGGAAGGCGCTGGTCGTCCAGCTGCCGGCGAGGGGGCCGGTCTCCGCTTCGCCGTCGCCGATCACGCAGACGACCACCAGGTCGGGGTTGTCGAACGCTGCACCCGCAGCATGAGCGAGCGAGTACCCCAGCTCGCCGCCCTCGTGGATCGAGCCCGGCGTCTCCGGTGCGACGTGGCTGGGGACACCGCCCGGGAACGAGAACTGTCGGAACAGCCGCTGCATCCCGCGTTCGTCGAACGAGACGTGCGGATGGATCTCGCTGTAGGTGCCCTCCAACCACGTGTTGGCCACCATCGCCGGGCCGCCGTGGCCGGGCCCGGCAATCATGATGGCATCGAGGTCACGTTCGGCGATCACACGGTTCATGTGGGTGTACACGAGGTTGAGCCCGGGACAGGTCCCCCAGTGGCCGAGAAGACGCGGCTTGACGTGGTCGGCGCGGAGCGGCTCGCGCAGCAGCGGGTTGTCGAGCAGGTAGATCTGCCCCACCGACAGGTAGTTGGCGGCTCGCCAGTGCGCGTCCAGCCGGGCCACGGTGTCGGCGGACGCGCCGGACGTGGAGGGAGCACGATCCATGGGTCGGGCGTTCCCGGGGCCGACCGGCTAAAACGTGGCCCATGACACCACTCGAACTGGTCCAGTCCACGTCGCCGCCGGTCAACGGCGCCGGCGCCGCCTTCTACTTCGATCCGGCGACGCTGGCACGCGGCAAGGAGCTGGGGCTCGACGGCTTCCGGTTCTACGTGCTCGGCCGGGGTGGCGTGCTCGGCGACGTCGAGCCGGCGGTGGTGGCCTCTGCTTTCGGCTACTTCGCCCCCGGTGTGATGGAAGCGATCTGGGGCTCGGCCAAGGAGCGGATGGCGCCTCGGGACGCTGCCCGCGAGTACCTCCGGTGCGCCGAGGACTTCGGCCGCGCGCGGCTGTCGGGCCTCGAGGGCCTCGATGCCTTCAACGAGGCCGCCGAGGCGGTCGTCGACGCCGTCGACGTGTCGGCGCTCGCGCTGTTCGCCGGCGTCGCCGCCGAACCGCTTCCCGACGACACCCCCGCTCGCGCCTACCGCAACGTGATGACGCTGCGCGAGCTGCGCGGCAGCGTCCACTTGCTGTCGGTGGTGGCGTCGGGTCTGCATCCGGCGACCGCCCACGCCATCCGGCGCCCCGACGACGTCGCGTCGTTCGGTTGGGACCCGGCCCCACAGGTCACCGACGAGAACCGGGCTGCGCTCGCGGCGGCCGACGAACTCACCGACCGGCTGTTGACACCGTGGTACGACGTACTCGACGCCGAACAGGCGGCGGCGCTGGCGGCGGGCGCCGCGGCGATCTCGACGGCGCTCGTCTGACTCGACGGGCCGGCAGGTCCAAGGACACGGCCCCGGCCGACAGGCGGCCTCCGTCACGGACCGACGGCACCGGCGCTGCACGGGGGTCCGACATGGCACGGGCCGTCGCGCCCGCCATGCTGGTGGCGATGATCGACGCCGCCCACGACACCAGAACGGCTCCGGCATGACGTCGCTCCCGTCGTCGGAGGCGCCGCTGCCCCCAGCGCCGCTGCCGGCCGCTCCGCTGCCGGCCTGGCTGGCGATCGCCCTCGTGGGTGGCACGTCGGCCGCCGTCCTCGTGCTCGAGATCCTGGCGGCCCGGTTGCTCGCGCCCTACGTCGGTGTCAGCCTCGAGACCTACACCGGGATCATCGCTACGGTGTTGGCCGGCATCTCGGTCGGAGCCTGGGCCGGCGGGTGGGCTGCCGACCGGATCGACCCGCGCCGCCTCCTGCCGCTGCTGTTGGTCGTCGGCGGCGGCCTCGCGCTGTTCACCATCCCGACGGTGCGGGTCCTGGGTGACTCGGCGGCGGTCGGCCCGTCCGGTGTGATCCTGCTGGCGTCGTTCGGTTTCCTGCCGTCGGCGACCGTGCTGTCGGCGATCCCCCCGGCGGTGGTGAAGCTGCAGTTGCGTGATCTCCACGACACGGGGTCGGTGGTCGGACGCCTGTCGGCCTGGGGCACCGCCGGAGCGATCGTCGGCACGCTCGTGACCGGTTTCGTGCTCGTCGCCGTGGCCGCCGTGACCACACTCATCGTCGCCGTGGGGCTGCTGCTGCTGGCCACAGGGGTCGCCTTCTGGGCCGCGACATCACCGGCGGCCCGGCGGGCGACCGGTCGCACCATGGCAGCGGGGCTCGCCGTCGCTGCTCTCGCCGGCGGCGCGGTGTTCGCCACCGACGACCCGTGTGACACGCAGACCCGCTACTACTGCGTGTCGATCGACGACGACAGCGGACGCACCGACGGGCGGGTGCTGGTGCTCGACGATCTGCGACACAGCTACGTCGACCTCGACGATCCGACACACCTCGAGTTCTGGTATACGCAGCGCTTCGCCGAGGCGATCGACGGCCACAGCACACCGGGTCCGATCGACGTGGTCCACGTCGGTGGCGGCGCTCTCACGGTGCCCCAGTGGGTGCGGACGACACGGCCCGGCAGCGAGCAGTTGGTGCTGGAGATCGACGGCGACCTGGTCGACATCGTGGTCGACGAGTTCGACATCGCCGTCGGAGTGGCAACCGGTGTGGACGTTCGTGTCGGCGACGCCCGGTTGGCCGTCGACGACCTCGCCACCGACCGCGCCGACGTGGTGGTGGGCGACGCGTTCGGGAGCCGCTCGGTGCCGTGGCACCTGGCCACGGTGGAGTTCGTGCGCGACGTGGAGCGGGTGCTCACTCCCGGGGGCTTGTACGTGCTGAACGTGATCGACAACCCCGACCAGGACTTCCTGCGGGCGGAAGCGGCCACGCTGGCCGACGTGTTCGAGCACGTCACGGTGATCCTCGGACCCGGTGCCGCCGACGGCCGTCTCGGCAACTCGTTGATCGCCGCATCCGACCGGCCGTTCGATCCCGCCGTCGTCGATCCCGACGGCGGCCGTGTCGTCGACGACCTCGACGCGTTCGTCGGCGGCGCCGACATCCTCACCGACGACTTCGCCCCCGTCGACCAACTCATCTCCGGCGGCACCTGATCGGCCCGATCCGGCCGGGGCGACGTTTCGCCTCACGCCGGCCGGGAAGGGTGATTCCCATGCCCACCGAACGCGTCCCGGCACCCGAGGGGAACGACACGCTCCATCCCACCACCACGTTTCCGAGCCGCTCGTTCGCCGGGCAACCGGTGGTGCATTCGGCTGCCGGTGCGACGATGCCGGCGCTGGGCCTGGGCACGTGGCGACTCGACGACCAGGAGACCGAACGCGTGACACGCCAGGCGCTCGACATCGGCTACCGCCACATCGACACGGCCCAGATGTACGACAACGAGGCCGGGGTCGGCCGGGGTGTGAGCGCCGCCGGTGTCGATCGCAGCGACGTGTTCATCACCACGAAGATCGCCAACGACTGCCACGAGCCCGAGGAGCTCGTGGCGTCGGTGGAACGGAGTCTCGAGGCGCTCGACACCGATCATCTCGACCTGCTGTTGATCCACTGGCCCACGGACTACGACCGCATCGGCGCCACGGCTGCGGCGATGGCCAACGTGCACGCCGGAGGCCTCACACGACACATCGGTCTGTCGAACTTCACGATCGAACAGCTCGACGAGGTCGAGCACATGGCACCCTTCGAGGTCCTCCAGGTGGAGTGTCATCCGTTCCTGCAGCAGACCGAACTGCGTCGGTGGTGCGACGAGCGCGGCTGGATCTTCACCGCCTACTCGCCCATCGCACGTGGCGACGTCCTCCACGACGACACGATCCGCGACATCGCAGCGGCGCATCGCACCGAACCGACCTCGGTCGCTCTCGCCTGGTTGCTCGCCCACGGTGTGGCAGCGATCCCGAAGTCGGGCGACGCCGACCACCTCGCCGCCAACTGGGGAGCCCGGAGCGTGCAGCTCACCGACGACGACCTGGCCCGAATCGACGACCTCGACGAGGGCCGGCGCCTCATCGACCCCGACTCGGCACCCTGGTGACGGAGCGGGACTCGGATCGCGGCGTGCGGCCGCCCGGCCCCGTGGGCGGTACCGACGAGTGATCGTGCGGCCGACGTCGCCGCTGACCACTCTCCGACGTTGTCCGGTACATTCCGGCCGTGACCGGCCCGTGACCTCTCGCACCCCCCACCTCCCCGCCATCGCCGCCGTCGCCGCGGTGGCCACCCTGCTCGGACTCGCCGTGCCGGGGTTCGCCGCGCCGGCAGCCGCCACGTCATCGGACGATGCCACCGCCCCCTCGACGACCCAGCCGAGCCCCGAGCCGTTCGAGGAGCCCCCGGTCGGCACCATCGAGACGCGCGACACCGAGAACACCGTCGCCGAGCCCGACGACCAGCCGGCCACGACGCTGCCCGGCGATGCCCCTGCAGACGAGCAGACGGACGACGAGGAGACCGAGGCCGAACCCCGACCGAACATCGCGCCGCAGGTGCGCTCGTCCGCCATCGACAGCGGCTCCATCGTGTTGGCCCTGCTCGTCCTCGTCGCCATCGGAGCGGTCTCGTGGATCCTGATCCGGCGACCGCGCCGGCTGCACCAGCCGGGTCCGGTCACCGGACCGCGCGTCCACCCGGCACCGCCGCCACGATCGGCGACGGCCACCACGGCGCCCGACGTCACGGCGACGACCCCCGCCGCTCCCGGCGACACGGCTGCGACGGACGCTCGAGCGGCGGCCGCGGCGGCCGTCGAGACCTCCACCCTCGATCTGTTGATCGACCTGGGAGAAGCCCTCATCGACGCCGGTGACGCCGTGAGCCACGTGGAGTCCACCCTCCGCAGCCTCGGCAACGTGTACGGAATCGACGGGCTCGGCGTTCTCGTGCTGCCCACGGCACTCGTGGTGTCGGTGCCGGGAGTCGGCGACGTGAAGACCGAGGTCAGCACGGCCGGACGGCGGACCCTCCGGCTCGATCAGATCGACGACCTGATCCATCTCGTGAACGCCGCCGAGCGCGGCGAGGTCACGATCGACCGGGGGCGAGCCGAGCTCGACCGGATCCGGGCGTCGGATCCGCCGTTCGGGCCGACGCTCGTCCTCGCCGGCTACGTGCTGGCGACCGTCGGCATCGCGCTGCTCCTCCGCGGCAACTGGCGCGAGGTGATCCTCGCCGCCCTGCTCGGCCTCGTCGTCGGCCAGTTCCGCCGGTCGACACAGCGCTTCGGGCCGTCGTACCAGCCGTTCTGGCCGCTGATCGCTGCTGCCGCCGTGTCCACCGCGGTGTTCGCCACGGCTCGCGTGGTCGACGACCTCGTCGTCTTCCCCGTTCTGGCTGCACCGCTGATCTCGTTCCTGCCGGGCGCACTGTTGACCACGGCGGTGCTCGAACTCACCACCGGACAGATCGTGGCCGGGGCGGCCCGTCTGGCGTCCGGTGCGATGCAGCTCCTGCTGCTGGCACTCGGCATCGTGGCCGGTGCGCAGCTGGTCGGCGTGCCGGGCGGCGACATACGGGCGTCGGGGGGTGGCATCGTGGCCAGCGTCCTGCCGTGGGTCGGCGTCGCTGCCTTCGGCGTCGGTGTGGTGTGGTTCAACGGCGCGCGCCAGTCCACCCTGTTGTGGATCCTCGTCTCGATGTACGCCGCGTACGCCGGCCAGGTGATCGGCGGGTTGTTCTTCGGTGCCTCCCTCTCGGCGTTCTTCGGTGCGGCGGCGATGACTCCGGTGGCCCTCCTCGCCGCCCGGCAGCAGGCGGGACCCACGCCGCTGGTGACGTTCCTGCCGGGGTTCTGGATCCTCGTACCCGGCGCCCTGGGCCTGGAAGGCGTGACCCGCATCATCGGCGCCGACGGTGGCACCGCCGGGACGTCGGCGGTCACCACCACGGTGATCTCGATGGTCGGGATCTCACTCGGCATCCTGCTCGGCCTCACCCTCGTGGCCAACGATCCCGACCGACCGTGGGCGGAGGCACACACCGCATCCGCCGATCCGCCGCCCACGACTCGCTGAGGCTCCTCGCGACGCCCGGCTCCGCCTCGGTCGATCAGGGCAGGTCGTCGCCGGCCGTCCCGGGCCAGCGGAACACCACGTCGGTGTCGGGCCAGTGCGGCTCGTTCTCGTCGAGGTAGGCAGCGAGCTCGTCGTCACGCTCCTCGGTGAGGCACAGCCGCCGTCGCGCCGACGGGATGCGTGAGGCGGTGTCGCCGGTCGCTCTGGCGAGCGGTGGGCGCGGCACGGTCCACCGCTCGGCCTCGATGCCGAGCCCGGCCAGGACCTCGGCGAGGTCGTCAGCCGTCGGCTCGGCCGGACGCTCGAGGCCCCAGAAGTGGCGCCATGCGTCGTTCCAGGCGGTCAGCGGATGGCGGGGCGGCAGCACGAGCACCACGGCGAGGCGCGCATGCGTCGTCAGCTCGAGGACGAACGGCTCGATGTCGGTGACGTTGTAGGCGACGTGGTGGCACACGACGACATCGGCGACCGGGGTCTCGTTCGCGACGTCGGGCCAACGACCTTCGATGGTCGTCGATCGCGCCCCGGCCACTGCGGCGGCGCGGGTGAACTCGGCGAGCATCGCCGGGTTCTCGTCGACGCCGATCACACGCTCGGCGGGAGGGACGAGCGACATCGCGGCGCGCCCGCCCCCACATCCCACGTCGAGCACCGATCCGCCGCCGGCAGGGAGCACGGAGCGGGCGATCTCGGCGGCAGGAGCGCCCCGATCGAGGGTGTCGTCGACGACGAACATCGCCGTGTCGTGCCGCCAGGGCGACCTGGGCGCCCGGGCGAGGATCTCGTCGGGGACCGCCCACCGCCCGAGCCCGTCGGCCCATCGTGTCGCCGCCTCGGTGGTCATCGTCGGGCAGTCTCGCGCGGCACATTGCCTCACGTCGCCGTTCGACGAGGCTCCCACCGGAACCTCCAGGTTGCGATCGCCGCACCGAGCCGGCAGCCGCCCCCACGGCACGGTGACGCCGAAGGCAGCCACACCGTCGACCAGCATCAGCGCCGTGCCGAGCACAGCAACGACGATCGCGCTGACGACACGACCGGGCCACCACGTCGGCGATTACGTCGGACGTTTCCGGGTACTGGCGTCGTCATGAGCGACACGACGAGTTCGACGAGCGGCCTCGACAGCGACCGCAACCGTCCGCA
>Ga0102928_1001959_pt1 | contig 12481 bp, 8 predicted proteins | sample SalPonR1_B_D1_MG_FD_78504 | JGI IMG/M metagenome (GOLD analysis project Ga0102928, IMG submission 78504) | Salt pond soil microbial communities from South San Francisco under conditions of wetland restoration - Salt Pond MetaG R1_B_D1_MG | ecosystem: Environmental > Aquatic > Marine > Intertidal...
GAAGAAACCGGATGTCTGAAGGGCATTGGGGTTGAAGCTGTCCAGTAATCCGAACAGGTGACTCTGATTATAAATGGTGATTCCATCAAGCAGGATCTGGGTGGCGTCGGGTGAACTGCCTCTTACCGATATGCCATTATTCACGGCCGTACCGTTGGAAACTGAAGGAAGTGATTGCAGGGCTCGCGTCGTATTATTCTCCCCAAACGGACTCAAAACTCCGGTGTTTATAAAGCTCTTATAGATGCTGTCAGAGCTTGATGGGAAAGTGATGCCGGTGATCACAATATCCTGTCCCTGAACGGCTGTAGGTGAAAGTCTGATGGTTATATCCTCAAATGAGGTTCCGTTTCGAAGGTCAAGCCGGATCTCTTTGGTTTCATAACCCAGGTAGGAACTATGAAGCGTGAAATCAGGGCTTCGTACGGCTGTGTTGATACTGAAAACCCCCGAAGAGTTACTGGCCACACCATGTGTTTTGCCGTTACCCTTCCAGTATAGAGTAGCATAGGGAAGACGCTCCCCGGATTTGTCGTCCACGACTTGACCACTGATGGTAATCGTAGGTGTCTGACTGTTCTTACTGCGATACAATACGATCTGCTTACGCTGCTCATCAGCTTCAATAGAGATCTGATAAAAGGCCAGTTCTGTCTCCAGGTCGCGAATAAAGTCATCCCGGTCAGTATCAAGTGTGATCGTAATGCCGGAGACCTGTGATTCTCGATACAGGAACCTGTAGTTGGTCTCTTTTTCTAAGGTGGTAATGATTGAGATCAGCGGTTCCGACTCAAAATTGAACTGTGCCACCACCGGAGGTGCAAAACTCAGCAACAAAACCCACAAAAAAAGCGAACGAAGAACGTTATTGATCATTGATTAGGAATCAGTGTTAAACTCGTATGTATTATCATCAACTTTCGTAAAGCTACCGCCCAACACCAGTTCGAAATCTTGCAGTACCGCATCGATCTGCCCCAGTTCTATTGATCCGCTAAGGGTTTCGTTATTTATGGATTCTGAACTCTGAATACGGATATTGAAATGTTGTTCCAGTTCATTGAAAATATCACGAACCTGATCATTTTTGAATGTGAGTTCACTATTCATCCAGTCTTTGAAGACCTGTGGGTCTTTCTGAGTTATCACAGGTGAAGAGGAGTTGCCAACAATTCTGGATGATTGCCCCGGTTCAAGTACAACAGCAGTTCCGGTATTCAATGCCTCAAACCTTATTCGTCCTTTTTCAAGATATACATCCGAAGCATTGCCCCATGTACTCAGAATGAACTTAGTGCCAAGAACCTGAACTCTGGACTGGCCGGTTTCAACTGAAAATATTCTTTGTGGGTTAGATATAACATCAAAATAAGCCTCACCCTCAATCTTATATGACATTTCACCTTCCTGATCTCCAATCATGAAGAGCCTGGAGTAAGGGCGAAGGCTGACACTGGATCCATCCGATAAGGTGACCTTTGAAATAGTTGCAAAGCTCTCACCGATAAGAGTTGGTTGAGTTTGTTGCTGAAACATGAAACTGCCAATAATGGCAGCTAAAAGGACAGAGGCTGCAATCGCAAAGCGTTTTATAGAAGGAGTGAAATTAAGGATCCGGCCTTTGGAATTTCCTGATCCTGATTCAATGATACTGTTTTCTATGGTGCCCCAAATGGCTTCAGAGTCGATGGAATCTGTGGTCTCTGCTACTAAGGATCTCTTATAGTTGAAGAGTTCATTGAGCAAAGGATCTTTTTCTGTATCCAGGGTATACAGATCAGGCAGTGAATCACCTATCCGCTTAGCCAGGATTAGATCGGGATCATTTTGGGGTAATATGGTATTGTTATCTTCCATAGAAATAACCGGGTAGGTTTTTAACCTGCCCGGCGTTTATTGTGGGTTCCTTATACTTTAATTTTCACTGTCGTCGTCGTCATCATCATCATCGTCTTCTTCATTGTCGTCATCGTCCTCATCACTGTCTTCGCCTTCGTCATCATCCTGATACTCAAATTCGATCTCATCAGCTATGAAGCGGGAATTATCCTGAGGACTGATGTATCCTTCAACGTCTGCATACACAGTGGTTCCTGCTGCAAGGGCGGCGGCCACTTCTTCCAGTGTTTCGATACCTTCATCACCTTCGACTTCGGTTCGCCCGGTAACAACCACTAAGATATCGTTGCTCAGTAGTACGGTTCTTTCAACTGTATCCACTTCACTGACAATGGCTTCCATTTCATCCTCGTCATCAGTAACGATACCTGATTTAAGGTTGACTTTAAAGACCTTGGTCAGGTTTTCAAATCGAAGCAGGGCGGTACCGTCACCATCCATCTCAATGGTTCCTGATACTGTTTTTGTTGACTCATCGCCATTGTTGTTCTTATACAGGCTCATTTCATACGTCAATGTACCGGTTACCCCTTGTTCCAGAGATCCGTAATAAGCTACCGTATCCTTGTTGATCTGTACGTCAAGTAAGTTGATCTCATTCACATACGATCGCTCAAAGGTATCTCCATTTCCGCGTACGCCATTGATAGATCCATTTCCTGTATGTTTGCCATCCAGGGTCAGGATAGAAGAGGCATTGCTCACACCGGTGATCGCAAAGGTATCGGCTCGGCTAAACTCTGAAGAACGGAAATTACTGGTTTTATCACCGGTTCGGTTTGCAGTAAATTCAATATTCTCGATACTATCCTTGTTTGCACGCGGGAATACGATGAACTGGTCATCAACATCTGTAAAGATATAAGTCAACAGAGCTGACAAATTCTTTTCGAAATTTGGTTTTACCACACTACGTTCGAAGCTCAGAGTATGAGTACCTGTAGCAGGGTCATATTCATAGCTGAAATTTCGTTCATTACCGCGACCTGAATAATCGTCGTCATCATCGTCGTCACTTTTGAAAGCGGTATTACCGGCAGAATATCCGTCACTGGAAACCGTGGCAAGGGCATCATTCAAACTCGAGAAAACGCCATCGTTGTCATCAGAAAGGGCTTCTCCCATGATCTGACTGGCGGCTTCAATTTCTTCCGGGGTTAATTCATTGTTGTTGAGCTCACTGGATACATCTCCAAGGCTGCAGGCAGAAAATATCAGCGCAGAAGCCAGAAATAATCCCGTTACTTTAGATAGGTGAGTAATTACAGTTTTCATAGTTTTTCAATTATTTGTTGGTGTTCAGTGGTATTACACTTCACTTTGCAAAAACCCCTAATGGATAGTAAAAATTATTTTAGTCATTTAAATAAAAAAACCCTGCCACGTTTCAGGTGGCAAGGTTTGAGGGTTATGTTTAAGTATCATCTTCGGGATCAATCGTCATCGTCATCGTCATCGTCATCGTCGTCGTTGTCATCTTCGTCATCATCATCATCATCATCATCGTCATCGTCGTCACCTCCTTCTGCATCAAATGACTTTTCGATATTATCTTCAATGATTTCTTTATTTGCCGGATCATTCGGATCCAATGCGTTTCCGCTGGCGTCTACAAACCAGCCTGCAGGATCGATATTTATTGCTACTGAAGGTGAACCACTGGTTTCACTGATCTCCAGGGGAGGATTCAGATCCATTTCGATCTCAAAGTCGGTCTCGGTTCTGAACATAAAGGCTTGCCCGTTATATGATCCTTTGATCACCATGGAGTATCCGTCATCGTCACCTTCTTTGATGAAATCAGGGTCATTGATCGTATTTGCATCGTCATCATGTTCGATCTCCATTTCAAATTCGTCATAGAATCCTTCGGGAATATTCTGAGAGGTCAATTCTATGATACTTCCATCCAGGGGAAGGTTTACGATCAGGTTTTCGACCTCAAAATCTGCAGAGTCATCTGATACACTTTCCAATTCCAGTTCTTCAACCAGAAATTTAACTTCGGTAAGTGAATCGAGTGTAACAGCCTTATATTTTGCAGCTGTTGAGCTTGTATTTAACTGCATCTTGACGGCAACATTTTTTGGGCCATCATTTCCGGAATTAGCGAGATCACAACCCGTGGTTATTAATAGGGCTGCAAACAGTAGCGTTAGCGGAGTAAATAATCTTGATAAATTCATTGTTTTAAACCTTTCATTTGTAATTATATGGTTAAGCTGACAGTGTCACCTGCCTTGTTTTCACCCTTATTACACGTGAAAAGGATAAGACCCCTAAAAAAATTATAAATAATCTTTGGCCGCCTGTGAAAGAGAGGATCTCAGGTCTTTTAAGGCCAGCCCCATATGGTTTTCAATGGTCTTTACGGATACTTCCAGGGTTTCAGCGGCCTCTTTATAAGTGAATTCCTGAAGGAAACATAACCTGAAGACCTCCTGCCGCTTGCCGGGCATGGAAGAAATGGCGTTTTCAATGGTTCGGTTCAGTTCCTTCCGGTGGATCGGATCATCTGCTGAGTTACCGGTATGAGCGAGGTCAGGCACTTCCTGATTTCTATCAAATTTGGAGTGATCCCGGAATAGATTAAGCATCCTGGTATAGGCGATGCGGAAAAGGTAAGCCCGCAAAGATTTGGTTTCATCAATACCATCACGATTTTCCCAGATGTATATAAACGCCTTTTGTATCAGATCTTCGGCGGCTTCTTTAGCCAGACCTTTTTGCTTTAAATAGCGGTAAAGTTCATCATGATGGTTATCAAAGAAGGTTTTGAATGCCTTTTGATCTCCATTTTTTATCCTGAGATAGATCTCAGCTTCATTAGAATCCTGGTCGACAGCTGCACCTAACAGCAGTAGAATTTGAATTACCGTTAATTCCATTTAAGATGATATCTTATTTTTCGATATTAATGAAGTCAATTATTCAAAATGAAACCTGTATGAAAACGATCCTGTTCCTTTTGATCTTCCTGACTACTGCATTGATCCAAGATAACAGTTCAGTGAATGTTTACCGAATTGAAACCGAAACCGGTATTGAGATCTATGCAGAGAATTCGAATATATATCCGGTTACAGTTGAATATATGGTGGATTACAAGAACCTGAAACCCAATAGGGAACTTCCGCTTGTTCAGGTCCTTCAGTCAAATTCAGAACAAAAGCTCATGGTATTCGAATATTCGAATCTTTCAGAGGGGTGGGACTACAGTTCGCGTTACAGATACTATATGGGAGATATTAGTGTGAGGCATTATGATTCCTTTGCCTACCGACTTCCGTTTCCGATCGGGGAAGAGTATTTACTTACACAGGGTTTTAATGGGGCTTTTTCTCATCAGGGGGAATTACCTCATGCCCTTGATTTTGCGATGCCTGAAGGTACTCCGATTTATGCGGCTCGTCATGGAAAAGTAGTGATGATGGAGGAGGGTAATTCAAAGGGGGGACCCACTGCAGAATTCATGGAATATGCCAACTTCATTACGGTTATGCATGATGATGGTACCTTTGCTGATTATTCTCACCTGAAACACAGGGGAGTGAATGTACGCGTTGGTCAGAATGTAAGAACGGGGCAGCTCATCGGGTATTCCGGAGCTACCGGTTTTGCCACCGGGCCACATCTTCATTTTGTGGTCAAGAAAGCAAAAAGGGGAGGCGGATTTATCTCAATTCCCGTCAGATTTGCAACCCGGCAAGGAATTAAAGAATTACAGGCCGGAGAAACCTATATAGGCTACTAGGGGAGGTATAGATGTTAGAAGTGAGATTTTAGACATAAGATCACTTCTCAAAACTAACACCTAATGCCTAAAACCTATTCACCCTCTTTAAAGTATTCATTCACCAGAATAGGCTCTCCAAAACCCAGTTGCTCGAGACGGTCCATTTGAGTTTTGGCATCGCCGACTACCAGCCAGATCATCCTGTTTGGGTCTGCGTAGGTTCGGGCTAGTTCCTGAACTTCATCTTTTGTAATGGATTGAACGGTTTCCTGTCGGTCTCGCACATAATCAGGCTCCCAGCCATATGAGCTGATGTTTGAAAGCATATTTAGCTTTGAACCGGAGGTCTCAAATTGTCGAGCTGAACTCTTTATAAGATAACTCTTGGTATTATTGAGGTCCTCATCTGTGAAGGTTTCAGGGTATTCTTCCAGGATCTGTTTTACCAGGGCTGCCGATTCGTAGGTCACATTGGTTCTTACACCACTGGAAATACTAAATGGTCCGGCTAAATCAGAACCTGAAAAACCGGAGCGAATTCCATAGGTATAGCCTTTCCCTTCACGTAATTCCTGGGTTAGTCGGGATGCAAATCCACCACCACCCAGCTTATAATTCATGATAGTTGCTTTATAAAAGTCAGGGTGGGTCTCAGGCATTGCCAGATATCCAAAACGTAAAACCGATTGCTTTGCATCGGGCACATCGTAGAAATAAACGGTGGATGATTCCGGGGCATCCGGCATCTCAAATTCGGGAATTTCAACCGCTTTATTTTCCCATTTTTCTTCCAGAGGAGATAGAGAGGCAATGACCTCATTTTCGTCAATTGCTCCGACAATATGCATATCAGCTACTGATGGAGAAAAGTTGGTGTTGTAGTAATCCTTCAGGTCTTCCAGTGTGATGTTCTCAACGGTATTTGTAGTACCTATGGGATTAAAGGATAGAATATGATCTTCACCATAAAGAAGCTTGTTGAAGGTATTGGAGGCGATACTGTTTGGGTTAGCGCTTTGCTGCGCGATCTGGCTGAGTGTACTTTGTTTGGATAGCTCAAACTCCCGTTCATCCCAGCGGGGTTCCAGCATGATCTCTTTAACCAATGCCAGGGTTTCTTCATAGTTTCTGGCAAGTGAATTACCACGAATGGTGATGGATTGTCGGCCTGCATAAACATTGATATTGGCTCCCAAAAGCTCGATCGCTTCTTCAAGTACTTCCGGAGTCTTGTTGGCAGTCCCTTTGGTCATAAGATCAGCCATAAGATTGGAAACGCCAACATTACTCGGATCCTCCAGCATCAAACCGCCTTCCAGGGTTATTTCAAATTCTACCAGAGGCAGTTCGTAGTTTTCTATTCCAAAGACGTTCATGCCGTTCGCCAATTCTGTTTCCCATACTTCCGGAATGGCAGGAACCGGAGTATCGCCGTAAGGCGGTTCTTCAGAACGATCAAAGCTGGATGGTGTACGCTCATACTCGGTTTCTGCGGGTAGTTCAAATTGCTCACCACGACCTTCAGCCACGATCTGCTCTTCTTCTACTTCAGCTTCATTGGATTCTTCCAGGATCAGGTCAGTTTGGCCACGAGGCACAAAGCTTGTAGCTACAAATGGCTTGCCCTTTATATATTGTTCGTACACGCGCATGACATCATCTTTCGTCACGGCTAACGTTTTCTGAATGTCTTCATTGATATACCCGGGATCATCCGCAAAAATATTGTACTGGGCAAGTTGAAAAGCTTTACCAAGCACGCTTGACAGCCCATTATAAAAGTTTGTTTCTATTCCAGCTTTGATCCTTTTCAGGTCTTCATCTGTGAATCCTTCTTCCTCAAAACGTGAAAAAGCTTCATTCACAGCCGACTCCACCTCATTTAGATCAGTGCCCGGATAAGCCCGCGTTATCAATGATATTTCTCCGGCAATTTCAGAATTTCGACTACGCATGAACACATTTGAAGTGAGTTCTTCATCTTCAACCAGAACCTGGTAAAGCGGTGCTTTTTTGCCATCAGAAAGTAATTGAGTCAGGATGTCCAGGGCATAAGCATCCTCGTGGTAAAGATCTACGCCCGGCCATACCATTCGCAGCTCCGGTAATCGTGCAAAGTTATCTTCGTAATACAGCTTTTTTGATTCATCCAGGGAAGCCGGTTGATCAGCCAGTGGTTCAATTTCCTCGCCACGGGGTATCTCATCAAAATATTTATGTATCCATTCCTTAGCCTGCTCACTGTCAAAGTCCCCGGCAATCACCAGAGTAGCATTATTGGGTACATACCACCGGTTATAGAAATCTTTGACATCCTGAAGGGTGGCATTCTGTAGATCTTCAAGGGAACCGATCACCTGCCAGCTGTAAGGATGTCCTTCAGGATACAGGTTCTTATCCACAACATAACTTGCATGTCCATAAGGCTGATTATCCACACCCTGACGTTTTTCATTTTTGACTACTTGCTTCTCTTTGGCAAGAACCGCTTCAGTCACGGTATTGATGAAATAGCCAAGTTTATCAGCCTCGGCCCAGATCATTTTTTCAAGGGCATCATTGGGTACCGTCTGGAAATAATTAGTACGGTCACGACTCGTGGACCCATTCGCACCGGATCCACCGATACGTGAACTCATTTCATCCAATCCGCCTTTACCAAGGTTTTCGGATTCCAGAAACAACAGGTGCTCAAAGAGATGAGCAAAACCGGTTCGGCCTTCAATCTCCCGCGCCGACCCAACATGGAAAGTCAAAGCGACAGCGGTTACAGGGTCAGAGTCATCTTTATGAAAAATAACTTCGAGACCATTGTCTAAAGTGAATTTCTCATAATCGACTGAGAATTCCGTTTGTTTTTGCTGTGAGCAGGAAATTAGCAAAAAAGTCCCGATCAGGAGAAAGGATTGAAGAGAGAAGATGCGTGATTTCATAATGCGGTTTGTGGATTGAAATTTCATATGAATATAACAGGCAGAGGATTACGGGTTTGTAAATGTTTTGTTGCTTCATCTGGGACCCTAACCCTGTCCCTTTCCCTCCGGCTCGTCGGTAAGGTTGAATTGTCCCTGGCGTGGCCGCAAGGAAAGGGGACGCCTTGAATGGTTGGTGAGTTGGCAAGTACAAATAGGTTTGAATGATCTTATTATCGATGAAATGGGTGAAAGCGAGATCATAACTAACCAAAGCGTCTCCTTCCTTGCGAAGCGTCAGCGCCACGTAGGGAAGGAACAAGGAAGGGTCCCGGTGGGGCGAGCTTGCAGTTTTTCCCAAAATGAAGCTAATTCAGGAATGAAACTAACGTGGAAATCCATAACAGAAATAGCCAGGGAGCTAAGAAGTAACCCAACATCCTCAGAAAAACGTCTTTGGAGATATTTGAGAAAACGTCAGCTTGGTGGATACAAATTTCTTCGTCAAAAGCCATTTATCTATGAAAAGCGCGATAATCAAAAATATTTTTTTATTGCCGATTTTTACTGTGCTGAGCTAAAACTGGTGATCGAAGTGGATGGCAGAATTCATGATTTCCAAAAAGAATATGATTATCAAAGAGATCTTGTAATGAGTGGGCTAGGATTGAAAGTGCTTAGGATAAGGAATGAGGAGTTGGATGAAATTGAAAATGTGTTGGAGAGAATTCGGGAGTTTGCGGGTATCTAAATAGGTTTGGGACCCTAACCCTGTCCCTTTCCCTCCGGCTCGTCTGTAAAATTGAATTGTCCTTGGTGTGGCCGCAAGGAAAGGGGACGCCTTGGAAAGTTAATGAGGTTGGATAGGACAAATTGGTTTTAACAGGAATCGAATCATACCAAAGCGTCTCCTTCCTTGCGAAGCGTCAGCGCCACGTAGGGAAGGAACAAGGAAGGGTCCCGGTAGGGTAATAAATAAAAACAAGCCACTCTTTTAAAGCCTAATCACCGGGCACCAAACGCATGGTTTTTACATCAGACCCCTCAAATAATGTGGTCGAATCCTGATAGAGCCAGCGGTATTCACCATTCAGCCACATGTTGGTCTGGTCACCAAAGTGATCTGAAAGTGGGTTACCTGACTGACCGGTCGGAAGGATGCTTTTGCTCTTACTCATATCAGAAAGATCAGAGATACGTCTGATCGAAGGGCCAAGAACCATCTCGAAGGGGGCATCCCAGTTATACTGACCATTGTTGACGCTCATACCATGGCTTTCAACCTCATATGGACCCTTACTTAAAATATTTTCGGAGATCATTCTGAGAGCTGTAGGGGCATCAGGATCTTCAGCTGCCTGTGAAAATAGTGGTGGTTCAAAGGTGATGGTATGAAGCTGTTCCCATCGCCATTCATATGGTTCACTGCCCAGTGAATCACTTAAAAACAGAATGGCATCCTGCATGCTTTTCACAACTATCTCTTCCTTCGTTTCGATCTTATCTGTTGATACATTATCAAAGAGTGAGCTTTCAGTTTGAATGAGTGAGCTCATGGTACGGACCGGAGTCGTTTCATGGTGAATGAAATTATCGTAAGCCACTTCACCAAAATCATCCTGAAGAGAGTTTTTACTGAAGTTGAGGAAAAAGACATCAAAAATAGAAGCTGCTGTAGAGCTGAGGCTATACTCGAAGTTCCAGTTCTCAAGGTAGGAGATAGGGAGCTCAAAGTCGTAAGCATCCTGACCTCGCAAGATCTCCAGTATGATAGGTGTGATCTTAGCTGCAAAATTCGAATAGGAATCATTTTGAAGCGATTCAAAGTCCTGATATGAAAAACGGTCTTCGTTTAACAGGATCTGTTCGATGCGCTCGATCCGGCTGGGTGGTTCCCAGAATGTGGCAATATAATAAGGATAGTTATCAGTGGTCAGTTTGTTGTTGGCATTAGCGATCCATCCATCTTCAGGATTAATGACTTTCGGCAAATTATCAAATGGTATGAATCCTTGCCAGTCGCTTGCGGGATCCCAGCCGGCTCGTAATGTGATCGGGTCGCCGGTTCTTACTGGGAGTTTTGCCACGGAATACATGGCGATATTTCCTTCAACATCTCCATACATGAAATTCAACCCGGGTACCCCAAAGGTCGGCAGGGCATCTTTAAATTCCTGAAAGTTTTCAGCCCAGTTTATGTTATAGAGTGTATTCATCTCGTTGGTAAGTTCATAACCGGTCCATTTCATAGAAATGATCTTGTTATCCGTAAGCTCAGGAACGGGGTATATATCTGAGATCACAGGACCATGTTGTGTATACCGTATTTCAATGGATCGGTCATCACCATCCTTGACCTTGATGATCTCGCGAACGCGCTCAAAAGAATCATAGGTGATCTCTCCATCGTATAGAGAGTCCACCACATATCGCCCGCGATCCTGAGGGTCCTGTTGTTCCAGAAAAAAGTCTGTGTCATCACTCATAATGGAAGTAAAACTCCAGGCCATGTGATCGTTCTGCCCAATGATGACAGCCGGTACCCCGGCTAAGGTGGCCCCGGATACATTTCTACCGTTCAAATTCATATGTACCTCATACCATTTACCGGGCATGTCCAGTCCGAGGTGAGGGTCTCCGGCTAAAAGTGGATAACCGGATTCTGTGAGTGAACCATCTACCACCCAGGCATTACTTCCAACATGAGTTCCTTCCATTTCAAGAAGCTTTCTCTTTTGCGTCTCTTGTTTCAGCATGGGCATCAGGACTGAAGAGTAACCAAGTGACTCAGTATCATCGAGGGAAGTAGGGGAATTTTCGGGATAACGGAGCTGCAGTTGATCGAACTGTTGTGCCGGCAGGTTCTCCTTCAGGTACTGATAAGTAACTTCGCTCCACCATCCCATATTGAGCTCCCAGCCCATCAGGCGGCTCACGGCCAATGAACGAACCGGAGTCCATTCCATAGGTTGTACATCAGCCAATGAGAATTCCACAGGAAGTCTATTTGAATTATTGTCTATAAAAGCATTAACACCGTTTGAATAGGCGTTGAGCACTCTTCGTTCATCCTGTCCTAAAGTGTCCACCAGCTGTTGTGCGATCTTCCAGAAACCAAGAGTCCGCTGATATTTATCGAGTTGTATCAATTCCTCATCTTCTCCAAAGAACTCCGCAAACCGGCCTTCCGCCATGATCTGCGTAAGGGTCATTTGCCATAATCTATCCTGAGCATGAACATACCCCAGTGCATAATAGAGGTCCTGCTCATTTTCAGCATAAAGATGGGGCACACCGAATTCATCCCAGTGGATATCAACCGCATCATTTAATCCATTCAGGGTAATGGTTTCCTCGTAGTCAGGGAGTGGTTTGTAGAAGGTCCAGTAAAAAGCAATTCCAATAAACCCGATGAACAGGATGAAGAAAAAGATCAGCAGTTTGAATATGGTATTCATATGGCAGATAAAAGGATGAATGATTTCAGTAGAAATTAATCATTCTGAAGGGTTTATAAATGAATTATTTATGTTTCAAGAATACCCCTTCATACTGTCATCTCGAGCGTAGTGTAACGAGCGAAAGCGAGCGGAATGAAGCCGAGAGATCTGGGAGGTAAGGATAGAGAACAGAGTTCGAAGTAAGCCTCGAAGATTTCTCCGCTCCATTCGTTCGCCTTGAGGGCTCACTCACTCCGGTCGAAATGACTAATGGAAATGAATGTAATAAAGCTATTCACTATAATTATGTATGCCATACTATACATACATAATAACCAATTCCACCAAATCAACTCTGTATGTTGGTATGACAAACATCTTACCCTCAAGAATATTAGAGCACGCACTAAACGCTGGCAAACCTGAGACGTTCGCAGTTAGGGCTCTCTCTTTCCGGTCGAAATGACAATGGTGTAGTGTGGCTGCAGGAATTA
>Ga0102928_1001960_pt1 | contig 12478 bp, 11 predicted proteins | sample SalPonR1_B_D1_MG_FD_78504 | JGI IMG/M metagenome (GOLD analysis project Ga0102928, IMG submission 78504) | Salt pond soil microbial communities from South San Francisco under conditions of wetland restoration - Salt Pond MetaG R1_B_D1_MG | ecosystem: Environmental > Aquatic > Marine > Intertidal...
GGGGTCGGCATCATCGGCGTGTGGCAGCGCGGCGAGTTCTCGATCGCCACACCCGACACCGAACTCGGCGAGACGTCGATGCTGCTGCTCGCCGGCAACCGCGAGCAGCTCGCCGCCTTCGATCGCGACTACGCCGTGGTGAGCGTCGAGGAGAGACACGCTGTGATCATCGGCGGTGGCCGGGTGGGCCGGGCGATCGGATCCACGTTCGAGACGGAGGGGGTGTCGTTCACGATCGTGGAGAAGCTCGAGGGGCGTCGCCGCTCGGGGGCGACCTACGTGATCGGCGACGCCGCCGATCGATCGGTGCTCGAGGCGGCGGGTCTCGACCACGCCGGTGCGGTGCTCATCACGACGCACGACGACGACGTCAACGTGTACCTCACCCGCTACGTGCGGGGCCTGCGGCCCGAAGCGCGGATCGTGTCGCGCTCACGCCTGGAGCGCAACGTGACCACCCTGTACCGGGCGGGAGCCGACGCCGTGTTGTCGTACGCCGGCACCGGATCCGCCGCCATCTGGAACCAGTTCCGCGGCGACGAGACGCTGCTCGTGGCACACGGGCTCAACGTGTTCCGGACCCCGATCCCCGACGAGCTGGTGGGCAGGAGCCTCGCGGAGGCGCACGTGTACCGACGTACGCAGTGCAACGTCGTCGCCATCGAGGGCGACGGTGTGATGGAGGGCAATCCTGATCCGCACGTGCCGCTGCCGGCGGGCGCCGAGTTGGTGCTCGTCGGCACCGACGCCGCCGAGTCGAAGTTCTCCGAGGTGTTCCCCCACGCGCGGCACCGGATCTTCGGTTCCCGTTCGGTGTACTGAGGCGGGCGCGGCGCGCCGACGCGGCAGACGGTCTACCGGTACCAGTCGCCGCGTTCGGCGAGCACGTCGCGCAGCACCTTTGGGCGATCGGTCATGATCCCGTCGACGCCGAGGTCGAGCAGCCGGCGCATCTCGTCGGGGTCGTCGATGGTCCACACGTGCACCGGCACACCGGCGCGGTGGGCGGCTCGGAGGAAACGCTCGGTCACGACGGTGATCCCACGGGGCCCCGTCGGCCTGCCGTAGCGGACGGGGACCTGGGCGACCCGCCGAGCCGTTCCCCTGACGCGGCCGGCGAGACGCAGTGACGCCACCTCCTGCGGGCTCATGCACGTGAGCAGCCCGTCGCCGAGCAGGGCGCGCAGCTTCAGGAGACGGGGGTGGCTGAACGCACCGAGACAGACCCGATCGAGCGCATCGAGGTCGCGGATCAGCTGCACCAGTGCGGGGACTGCCGCGTCGGACTTGCAGTCGATGTTGAAGCGCACGTCGGGGAACCGCTCGAGCAGGTCACGCATGAGCGGAATCGGTTCGCGCCCGTCGACGCGCACGTCGGCCAGCTCGCCGGCCGTGAGGTCGGCGATCCTCCGGTCGACCCCGCAGGTGCGGGACAGGTCGGTGTCGTGGAAGGCGACGAGCACCCCGTCGGCGGTCAGATGGACATCGGTCTCGAGGTGGGCGTAGCCGAGTTCGACGGCGTGCTCGAACGCCGGCATCGTGTTCTCGGGCGCCTCGCTCGTGCCGCCGCGGTGGGCGAACGCGATGGGTCCCGGCCAGTCGAGGTACGGATGTGTCGAGCGGGCGGTTGCCATGGCCGACGGTCGTCAGATGCTGCGGCCCGCAGCCTTCCAGTACTCGTCCTTCAGCAGGCGCTTGTAGAGCTTGCCGGTGGGGTGACGGGGCAGCTCGTCGCGATAGTCGATCGAGCGGGGGCACTTCACGTCGGCGAGGTGCTCGCGGCAGAACTGGACCAGCTCGGAGGTGAGCGCCGCGGCGGCCTCGTCGTCGGCTGGCATCTCGGCGGGCTGGACGACGGCCTTCACCTCCTCGCCGAAGTCCTCGTTCGGCACCCCGAACACGGCGACGTCGGTCACCTTGGGATGCGTGACCAGGACGTTCTCGGCCTCCTGCGGATAGATGTTCACGCCGCCGGAGATGATCATGTACGCCTTGCGGTCGGTGAGGTACAAGAAGCCGTCCTCGTCGACGTAGCCGACGTCGCCGAGCGTCGTCCACCCCTTGGGGTGGCGTGACGCCTTCGTCTTCTCGGGGTCGTTGTGGTACTCGAAGACGGCGTCGCTCTCGAAGTAGACGGTGCCGGACTCGCCCTGTGGCACCTCCTCGCCGTCGTCGCCCACGATGTGCAGCGTGCCCACGATCGGGAGGCCGACGGTGCCCTCGTGGGCCAGCCACTGCTCGCTGTTGCAGTAGACGAAGCCGTTGCCCTCACTGCCCGCGTAGTACTCGTGGATCACGGGGCCGAACCACTCGATCATCTGCTTCTTCACCGGAACCGGGCAGGGCGCCGCGGCGTGGATGACGGTCTCGAGCGACGACACGTCGTACTTCGAGCGCACCTCCTCGGGCAGCTTCAGCATGCGTACGAACATGGTCGGCACGACCTGGCTGTGGGTGATCTCGTACTTGTCGACGGCAGCGAGGTACGCCTCGGCGTCGAAGTGCTCCATGGCCACGATCGTGGCGCCGATGGCCTGGGTGGCGAGGCAGAACCGCAACGGGGCGGCGTGGTAGAAGGGCGCCGGCGAGAGGTACCGCTTGGTCTCGTCCATGCCGAAGAGGAACTGGAGCAGTCCCACGATCGGGCCGGGCGTGGCCTCCAGCGGCTCGTTGGGATACTCGCGGGTGATGCCCTTCGGCATGCCGGTGGTACCCGACGAGTAGAGCATGTCGAGGCCGGCCTTGCGCTCCTCGTCGAGCGGTTCGGGCGACTGCGCGGCGACCGCCTGCTCGTAGCTCTCGTAGCCGTCGATCGTGCCGTCGAGCATCAGACGCAGCTCGACGTTCGGCGTCGACCCGAGCAGGTCGGCGGCCTGTTCGGCCTTGTACTTGGAGGTGATGTAGACCTGCGCGCCGCAGTCGTTGACGATGTACTCGAGTTCCTCGCTGGTGAGCCGCGACGACGCACAGGTGTAGACGAGGCCGGCGTAGTGGCATCCCCACACGACCTCGAGGTAGCGGTCGTGGTTCTCCATGCACATCGCCACGTGGTCGCCGGGTTGCAGCCCGGCGGCCCGCAACAGGCGGCTCAGGCGGTTGGCGGCGGCGTCGAGTTCGGCGAAGGTCTGGGTGAAGCCGGACCCGGCCATGATGAGGGCGGGCTTGTCACCGTGTTCTGCTACGTGGGCACCGGGGTACATGCCGGGGCAAGGTAGTCGACGGGTACGGTGCCCACATGGGTCGAACGACGTTCTCCCACCTCATGCGGGGTGACCCGTCCGTGGTGGCGCTCGACGAGGTCGCCCTGTCGATCTCGGCGGCGCTGCAGCCCGGCCTCGACGACATCGAGTGGCTGGCGGCGATCGACCTGATCGCCGGCGAGTGCCCGACGCCCACCGCCGACGGCATCGCCCGACACCTGTTCGGCGACCTCGGGTTCCACGGCAACGAGCGGGCCTACTACGACTGGCGCAACTCGTGTCTCGACCGCGTGGTGGCCACACGCACCGGGATCCCGATCACGCTGTCGGTGTTGATGATCGAAGTCGCCAGGCGACTCGGCGTCGGGCTCGTGGGCGTGGGGATGCCCGCCCACTTCCTGGTGGGTGTGGCCGACGATCCGACCACGTTCTTCGACCCGTTCCACGGTGGCGTCGTCCTGGATCGTGCGGGGGCGCGGGAGCTGTTCGACCGGCTGACGGCGGGGGCGCGATGGAGCGACGACTTCCTCGACCCGACCCCCAACCGGGAGATCGTGATCCGCATCCTCAACAACATGAAGGCGGTCTTCGCGTCGCGGCGCGATCCGGTGCGGCTGGCCACGGTGATGGAACTCCGATCCGAGCTGCCCGAGCTGGCCGAACGCGAGGCGGCAGAGATCGAGGCCGCACTCGCCGTGTTCAACTGACGCGAGCAGAAGCGACAGCGGGGTCTGACCCCGCTGTCGCTTCTCCGGCGCTCAGCGGCGGGCGATGAGCACGAGGCAGAGGCACACGGCGACGATCCCGGACAGGACCTGACCGCCCTTCACGGTGCGGTTGATGTCCATCGCCGGTTTCCACGTCACGGTCGAGCCCCGCACCTCGTACACGCCGAGCGGCGACACGCCCATCCCGAAGCCGGTGCCGTATCCGCTGCCGACGCTGCGTCCGCCCTCGTCGTCGGGCTCCTCGCCCTGGCCTCCACCGCCCCCGGCGCCACCGGCCACGCGTGCGACCGGGATGATCGTCACCCCGTCGAGCTCGTAGGCGTCACCGAACACGCGTCGCACGGTGAGCGCATCCTTGGTTCCACGGATGGTCTCCCAGACGGGCGACGACTGGTTCTCCGTCGGCTCACCGTCGGTGGTCCGGTTGCCCTCGATCACGGATGTGCTGGTCATCGCACACTCCTCTCCAACTGGTCATGGTCGGTCTCGAGGTCAACGCTAGGAAGCCGGCCCATCGGGCGGCAGGGCCATCGGTCCCGCGCAGCGCATGTTGCATCCGGTGTCAGACACCGGATGCAACATCACCCGATGCAGCGGCACGGTTGATCGTCCGGGCCGGTTGTTGGGTACGTTTCGAGACATGACGATGACCGACGATCGCACCGAACTCACCGCCGACGAGCAGCGTGTCAGCGAACTCGTCGACGACCTGCTCGCCTCGTTCCCGCCGGCCGACACCGACCCCCGGGTCTTCCTCGGTGAACAGTACGACCGGGGGCTCGCCTGGGTGCACTTCCCGGAGGGCCAGGGTGGCCTCGGCCTCAACCCGAAGCTGCAGAAGCTGGTCAACGAGCGGATCTTCGCCGAGGGCGGACCGAACCCGATGTACCGCAACCCGATCGGCCACGGCATGTGCGCACCGACGGTGGTGGCGTGGGGCAGCGAGGAGCAGCAGCAGCGGTATCTGCGACCCTTGTTCACCGGCGAGGAGATCTGGTGCCAGCTGTTCTCCGAGCCCGGGTCGGGGTCGGACTTCGCCGGGCTGTCGTCGACCGGGGTGAAAGACGGCGAGGAGTGGATCGTCAACGGCCAGAAGGTGTGGACCACGCTCGCCCATCTGTCGAAGTGGGGTCTGCTCGTGGTGCGCACCGACCCCGACGCCGTGAAGCATGCGGGCCTCACCGCATTCGTGGTCGACATGCAGGACCCCACCGTGGAGATCCGGCCACTGCGCCAGATCACCGGCGAAGCCGAGTTCAACGAGGTCTTCTTCTCCGACACCCGCATCCCCGACTCGGAGATGCTCGGCAACCCCGGCGACGGCTGGCGGGTGTCGCTCACCACGCTGATGAACGAGCGGGTCTCGATCGGGGGAACGATCCCGTCGAAGGGGTCGGGCACGATCTCGGCGCTGGTGCAGACCTGGACGCGGCTGCCGGCGGACCGCAAGGACCCGGCGACGCTCGACGAGGTGATGAAGCTCTGGAGCCGGGCCGAGGTGCTCCGCCTCACCAACATCCGCGCCAACCAGATGCGCAAGATGGGCGACCCCGGCCCGGAGGGGTCGATCGGCAAGATGGCGTCGGCCGATCTCAACAAGGACATCTACGACGAGGTGATGAACCTGCTCGGCGCCGACGGCCTGCTGTACGGCAGTTACGAGATGGTCCGCCCCGAGACGGCGATGGGTGCCGACACTCTCCAGAAGGCGTTCCTGCGCAGCCGGGCCAACTCGATCGAGGGCGGCACCACCGAGGTGATGAAGAACATCCTCGGCGAGCGCGTGCTCGGCCTGCCCGGCGACGTGCGCGTCGACCGCGACAAGCCCTGGTCGGAGGTCCCGCGCAGTTGAGACAGCGGGGTTGAGACAGCGGGGTCAGACCCCGCTGCCGCATCTCAGTCGGACAGGCTCGACAGGACGTCGCTGGCCCCCAGGCTGCGGTCGTCCATGCCGGGGCGGTGCATCAGGCTCCCACCGAGCAGCACCGTGGACGCGTCCTCGATCGCCGCCTGCAGGTCGCGGATGTTGCGCGGAGGCGGGAAGTATTCGTCCTCCTCGGTGACCTTGACGTGGTCGATGCCGTTGCGTGGCGCCAGGAAGTCGACCACCGCGGCGACCAGCTCTTCTGGGGCTGACGCTCCGGCGGTGACCCCCACCACGCCCGACAGGTCGTGGGGCAACTCGTGGACGGCATTGATGCGGTAGACGCGTTCGCAGCCCTCTTCCCGTGCCAACTGCTCGAGGGCCCGCGTGTTCGACGAGTTGGCGGAGCCGATGACGACGATCGCGTCGCACCGGTGGGCGAGCTCCATCAGCGCCGACTGCCTGTTGGTGGTGGCGAAGCACAGGTCGCTGCGGCCCGGCGTCCACACGTCGGGGAACCGCTCGCGGACGCGGACGGCCACGCCCTCCCAGTCACGGTGCGACAGCGTGGTCTGGGCGAGCAGGGCGACGGGTTCGTCGGGGTGGTCGAGTGCGTCGACGTCGTCGACGGACTCGACCCGGTCGATCGAATCCGGAGCGACGGCCATCGTGCCGATCGCCTCCTCGTGGCCCTCGTGGCCCACGTACACGATCCGGTAGCCCTTGCCGGCGCGGACCTTCACCTCGTGGTGCACCTTGGTGACCAGCGGGCAGACCGAGTCGACGACGTACGATCCCCGGCTGCGAGCCGCCTCGAGCACCTCGGGGGCCGAACCGTGGGCCGACAGCATGATGGGGCTCCCGGCCGGCACCTCGTCGATGTCGTCGATGAACACGACGCCGAGCCGCTCGAACCGTTCGACCACCAGCTTGTTGTGGACGATCTCGTGGTAGCAGTAGACGGGCGCCGGGAACGACCGGACCATCCACGCCAACGCCTTGATCGCCATCTCGACACCGGCGCAGAACCCCCGGGGTTCGGCCAGCAGGACCCGATCGACGGCGGAGGAGCTCATGTCGTGTCAAATCTACCGGCGACGACCCGCCGGTAGCCTGTACCGGCCATGTCCGCACCCACCGACACCGCTGCGAGCGACCGCCTGCCCACGGGCGGGCCGACGAAGCGTTCGCTCGCGCCCATCGTGGTGGCGGTGGCACCGGCGTCGCCCGCCGCTTACGCCGGCGTGGCCGCGGGCGACGAGATCGTGCGGATCAACGGCGATGTGCCCCGCGACATCATCGAGTGGCAGCTGGCCACCGACGAGCCCGACGTCGAGCTCGACGTGGTCCGTGGCGGGCTGGACCTGTCGTTCTCGGTGGAGAAGCGGGCCGGCGAGCCGCTCGGGGTGGAGGTGTCGAGCGCCGTGTTCGACCGCGTGCGCACCTGCGACAACCACTGCGAGTTCTGCTTCATCTACCAGCTGCCCAAGGGCATGCGTCGCAGCCTGTACCTGAAGGACGACGACTACCGGTTGTCGTTCCTCTACGGCAACTTCACCACGCTCACCCGCTTCACCGAGGCCGACCTCGAGCGGGTGGTCACCGAGCGCCTGTCGCCGCTGCACGTGAGCATCCACGCCACCGATCCCGACGTGCGCAGCCAGATGCTGAAGAACCCGCGGGGCGGTATGAGCCTGCGCTGGCTGCGCGCCCTGCTCGACCACGACATCGTCGTGCGCGGACAGATCGTGGTGTGCCCCGGGGTCAACGACGGGCGGATCCTCGACGACACGATGGCCGGCGTCCTCGACCAGTACCCCGAGCTCGATTCGGTGGCCGTCGTGCCGCTCGGCATCTCCAAGTTCAACGGCGAGGCGGCCATGCGGCTGCACACCCGTGCCGAGGCCGAGGCCGTGGTCGACACGGTCGCCGACTGGCAGGACGTGTTCGCCGCCACGCTCGGCAAGCGGATGGTGTACGCCGCCGACGAGTACTACCTGATGGCGCACCGGCCCTTCCCGCCCGCCGACCGCTACGACGGGTTCCCCATGCACGAGGACGGCATCGGGATGGCGCGCACCTTCGAGGCCGAGTTCCACGGCCGCGCCGAGGAGGCCACCGGTGTCCGCCGGGGCTTCTTCGCGGCGGTGGACGCACCCCCCAACCCGGCCGCCTACACCGGGCTGCGCACCTCCGGGTGCGGCACGGCGGACGCTCCCGGCACGGACACGGCCGGCACCCACTCCGGCGGGGCGCCCACGACCACCGCGATCTCCCTCCGCCCGCGCCGCTCGGCCCCGATCGGCGTGCTCACCGGCGAACTCGGCGCACCGGTGATCGAACCCCTGATCCGGTCGCTCGACCGCAGCGACGTGCGGGTGATCCCTGTCCGCAACGACTTCTTCGGCGGCAACACCGGCGTCACCGGCCTCCTCACGGGCGAGGACGTCGCCCGCACACTGGCCGGCGAGCCGGAGGGCCACCGCTATCTGCTGCCCGACGTGTGCCTGTCCGACGAGGGACGATTCCTCGACGGCGTGGTGGTCGCCGACCTGCCCCGCGCCGTCGACGTGGTCACCACCGACGGCATCGCCCTCCGACGCGCCCTGGAGGCGACATGACCGATCACATCGACGCATCACCCGACGAACTCGACACCGATCCCACCGACACCCCCGACTCGACCGACGCAGACGAGGCTCCGCTGCCGACCGTCGTGATCATCGGCCGGCCCAACGTGGGCAAGTCCACGCTGTTCAACCGCATCGTCGGCCGTCAGGAAGCCATCGTCGAGGACCGTCCCGGCATCACGCGTGACCGCAAGGAGATGGAGGCCGAGTGGCTCGACATCCCCTTCCGCGTGGTCGACACCGGGGGCTGGATGCCGGGCGGCGACGACCTCGACACGAAGGTGAGCCGGCAGGTGGAGCAGGCGGTCCGCGAGGCCGACGTGGTGCTGTTCGTCGTCGACGCGTCCGTGGGCCTCACCGACGACGACCAGACGATCGCCAACTGGATTCGTCGCTCGGGCACCGAGGTGCTCGTGGTCGCCAACAAGAGCGACAACGAGCGACGTGAAGCCGAGATGTGGGAGTTCATGGGCCTCGGGATCGGCGAACCGGTGCCGGTGAGCGCACTGCACGGCCGTCGGGCCGGCGACCTGCTCGACGTGGTGCTCGAGCGTTTCCCCGAGGAGGCCCGTCATCCCCGCCGACACGAGGTGCCGGCGTGGGTGCCCGCCGACGACGAGGAGGAGCCCGTCACCCGCTCCGACGAGGTGGCGGTGCCCCGCGTGGCGATCGTGGGGCGTCCGAACGTGGGCAAGAGCACGCTGTTCAACCGGCTGGTGGGGGAGGACCGCTCGGTGGTCCACGACCTCGCCGGCACCACCCGTGACTCGATCGACACCCTCGTGGAGACCGAGGACGGCCCGATCGTGTTCATCGACACCGCCGGCATGCGCCGCAAGGGCCGCATCGACGACTCCACCGAGTACTACTCGTTCGTGCGGGCGTTGCGGTCGATCGACGACGCCGACGTGGCGCTGCTGGTGATCGACGCCACCGTGGGTGTCACCGCCCAGGACCAGCGCCTCGCCGAGCGGGTCGACGCCTCCGGGTGCCCGATCGTGATGCTGCTCAACAAGTGGGAGCTCGTGGGCACCGAGGAGCGCCTCGAGGTGCAGGCCGAGCTGCGCCGCAAGCTGGCCTTCGTCGGCGATGCGCCGATGCTGAAGATCTCCGCCCTGAGCGGCAAGAACGTCGACAAGCTGCGCCCGCTGCTGCAGGAGTCGATCGCCCAGTACCACACCCGGGTGCCGACCAAGGACGTCAACAAGATGATCGCCGCGGCCCAGCAGCGCCAACCCGCCGGTGGCGGCGCCAAGATCCTCTACGCCGTCCAGGGGGCGATCGACCCGCCGACGTTCACGTTGTTCGTCAACCGTGACATCCCCCAGCCGTACCTGCGCTACATCGAACGGACGATCCGCGAGGAGTTCGACCTCGGGTCGACGGCGATCAAGATGCGGGTCCGCAAGCGCCAGTGACGTCCCTGCCCCTCTCGATCGGATCGGCCGGCTGATGCCCTGGTGCGAGGAGTGCGCCAAGTACTGGACGCCCAACTCCATGAACGAGGACGGCACGTGCCCGAAGTGCGGCCGTGTGGTCGAGGAGCCGAGGCCGGCTGACCCCGCCGACGAGGAGACGGCCCCGTGGCACTTCAAGCTGATGGTCACGGCGCTGGTGCTCTACCTCGGCTGGCGGGTCGTCGAGATCTTCCAGTGACGGCCGTGCGTGTCGCCGTGATCGGGGCCGGCCACGCCGGGCTGTGCGTGGTGGAGGCGCTGGGACGGCGCGGGATCCGGCCGGTGGTGTTCGACGACGCCGACCGCCTGGGCGACACCTGGCGCGCCCGCTTCGACGGGCTCGTCCTCAACACGCACCGTGACCTGTCGGCCGTCCCGACCGTGCCGCTGCCCGAGACGATGGGGGAGTGGCCCGAGCGCGACGAGTGGGCCGACCACGTCGAGCACGCCGCCGAGACGCTCGGCGTGGAGCGCCGTCCGGAGCGGGTGACGGAGGTGAGTGCGGTCGACGGCGCGTGGCAGGTGACGACGACCTCCGAGGAGGCGGAGCCGTCGACGGCTCCGAACCCGTTCGACGTGGTGGTCGTGGCGACCGGTCGCCACCGTGCGGCGACGATGCCGCCGTGGCCCGGGATCGACGCCACGCCCATCGAGGTGATGCACTCCCGGCAGTACCGGAATCCGGACGCATTCGCCGGCCGGCGCGTGCTGGTCGTCGGCGGGGGCAACTCGGGCACGGAGATCGCCCATCTCGTCGCCTCCGCAGGCGTCGAGACGCTGATCTCGATCCGTCGACGTCCCGTGTTCGCCCGCCGGGAGATGTTCGGCACCAACCTCACGTCGGTGGCCCGTTTCGCCAAGTGGATGCCCGAGCGCCTCATCGACCTGAGCGGGAGGTTGATGCAGCGGGTGCTGTTCGGGTCGCTGCGCGACGTGGGTCTCGGCCCGCCGCAGCACCGGCTGAGCGACGTGGAGGCGGCCGCGGGTGCGACCATCGACAGCGGGTTCGTCGACGACGTGCGAGCCGGTCGGATCGAGGTGGTGGATGCCGTCGAGCGCTTCGACGCCGACCGTGTGGTGACCGCCGACGGCAGGCGGCTGCGGGTGGACGTGGTGGTGGCGGCCACCGGCTACGAGCCGGGTCTCGACGACCTGTTGGCGCCCGAACTGCTCGACGACGGCTGGCCGCACGTGAAGGAGCCGCCGTTCCGTCAGGCGCCCGGCCTCTACACCGCCGGGCTCAACCCGGCGACCCTCACGGCGTTCCACCCCGACTTCATCACCGAAGCGGAGCAGATCGCCGCCGCCATCGCCGCCGACCTGACGCCTCCGTGACGCAGCCGCCGGCTCAGAGGTAGTAGCCGACGACGTCGACGATGAAGTCGGTGCCGCCGGGGCTGGTGGCGCCGCACTGCACGCGAACCGTCGCACCGGCTCCACAACCCGAGCTGGTGCTGTTGGCGATGTTGGACCCGGCCTGGTAGTTGACGGTGCTGGTGTCGGGAGCCGGCGATCCGTCGGGATACACGGCCAGGTTGCCGTTGGCCACCGGTCCAGCGGCCGTGAGGTTGACGATCACCGCCTTGGCGGCTGCGGGGACGCCCGAGGCGTTCACGGTGCAGTCGATCACCCGGTTGTCGCCGGGGTCGAGGCGGCCCTTGGTGACGCCGAGCGGAGCCTTGTCGGGACGAGAGTCGTACACGCGGGCGGGGGCGATGGTGTGCAGCGTGCCCGATGACGAGGGCCCGGACAGCTTGTGCCACATGTTCGCGGCGTAGCAGTACCAGAGTGCTCCGTCGGCGTCGCGGGCGATGGTGCCGACGTTGCCGGACGCCGCGGGTGCGGGTGCTGCGGCGGCAGACAGCAGCATCTTGCCGCTGCCGGCGGCGACGATGTCGTTGGTGCCGCCTTGTCCGCGTACGCCGGTGCCGACATCGGTGATGCCGAGCACGCCGGTGCCCGACGACGTACCAGTGTGCTCGCCGCGAACGCCCACGGCGCCGCCGGAGGCCTCGCCGTGCACGGCTTGGCCGACGCTGCCGTTCATCGTGCCGTAGACGCCGGCGCCGCTGGAGCCGCTGTTGGCGCCTCGGACGCCGTAGAGCCCGGTCGCCGCCGAGCCGCCGGCAAGTCCGTACAACGACGCATCGCCGCTCGAGGTGCCGTTGACGACCCGGAAGGTCGTGCCACCCGACAGCTGTGTGGTGTCCGTGCCCTCGTTCGGATTACCGATGACCAGGTCAGAACCGTCCGCCGCATGGACTCGACTGCTCAGGCCACCACTGGCCACCGCCGCGATGGTCGCCGCCAGCGCGCCCTTGGTGACCAGGTCACGGCGCGAGGACCCCGTCGGAGTCTCCGGTGACGGCGCTGTGCCCTCGTCGGCCTCACTGGTCGACGGTTCGACGTCGTTCGTCATGCGATTCCCCTCTCGTAGTTTTCGTCGTGTGTGGTACACACCACTCGATGCCGCCCCAACCGAACCTAGTCAACATCGAACTGCTCGTGCCGAGAATTTCCGACGCACTCGCCGTCTTCGTCGACGTGTTGGGGTTCGAACTCGCCCATCGGGGTCCGGCTCCCGACGTCGCCGCGGAGA
>Ga0102928_1001963_pt1 | contig 12469 bp, 13 predicted proteins | sample SalPonR1_B_D1_MG_FD_78504 | JGI IMG/M metagenome (GOLD analysis project Ga0102928, IMG submission 78504) | Salt pond soil microbial communities from South San Francisco under conditions of wetland restoration - Salt Pond MetaG R1_B_D1_MG | ecosystem: Environmental > Aquatic > Marine > Intertidal...
GCAAAACTTGAGGCTAAATTTTGAGTACCATTTTTCAGATCACCTGTTAAAGATTGACTCCATTGCATTGAAGAAGAGCTTTTATTATAAAAAGAAACTTGAGCATTTACGGTTTCTACCTTTCTATTGCCACCAGCCAAAGGAATATCGGTACCTAAAAAACCTCTAAAAATTCCCAATTTTACAGGAACACCAATATTTGCGTTTATAGAGGGTTTTCTTTTATACTCTGACTTCACTTTTCCAAAATTGTAAACAATTAAAGCATCTACTTGCAAGGTGTTTGCCTTTTTTATAAACGTACTTTCATTTTTTAAGTCTTTGGGCTCTATGGTGTTGTATGCGGTTATAGCATTAATACCTTTGTTTTTTAGCAATTTTACAGTGGCTTCTTCCAGCTGTCTTTGAGCCAATTCATCAGAAGTTTTTGCGAGTACCATTACTTTTCGATAGTTCTGTTTTTTGTAATCAGTTGATTTCCAAGAGCTACTGTTTTGAGAACCACAGCTCACTATCACAAAAAATATTGTAGCCAAAAGTGGTAGTATAAGTCTCATATTTAAATATTAATTAAGTAAAAATTATTGATTTATAAACCTTGAAACCGAAGAAAATCTCAAATGTCTTAATGCAACATCTTCTTTTGTTCATCACTTAACACCTTATCCAAACCAGAATTAAAACCTTCAGATTTCATAAGACTGTCAGCTATTTTGGTTTGCGCTTTACTACCCATGAGCTGAGAGGGTGAAAAACTACTTATTAAATTTTGAAACTTTTCGGTTTTTAATTGAGAAACAACCAAATCACTGACCATTGTCTGTTGTTTGTCTGAAAGGTTAAGCTTTTTGGCCAATTGCTTTACTTGATCACCGGCAAATTTTTCTATAAATGAAGTTTTACCAACTTCTTCTGTTGTTTCGCTAGCTGATTTTGTGAGCGATTTTAAATCTTGAGCATTTAAGCTAAACGAAAAAACTAAACACAGTAAAATAAAAGTATTTTTCATCATTGAATTTTTAAAAATTTGAGTTTAAATATATTAAACATTTATTGAAATGCTAATTTTAAATGTATATAATTTAAGTTTTTGGCATTTTTTAGATTGAAACTCAAATAATTGATGGATAAATTAATCATTATTTATAGATTTAAATAAGTTGCTCAAATAAGAAATTACAGCTCCAAATGAAAAAATACCTGTAAATATTAGTATAACCGCAAGGAATCTACCAATATTTGTAACGGGGTAAAGGTCTCCATAGCCTACTGTAGTAATTGTAATAAAGGCCCACCATATTGTATCCTCAGCTGTATTGATATTTCCAACACCTTTTTCAACATAAAGTACCATAAGCATAGATAAAAATAGGATTGTAACTTGCATAAAGACAATCAACCCAAAAATGCTTCGACTTAGTTCTTGTTTTACAAATCGCATTATAGACTTAAATGATCCGATATTATTTATTATTCTAAAAATCCTTATGATTCTAAGAAATCTAAATAAGCGCATTTCACTAATAACCGGAATAGAAGAAATGAAATCCAACCAACCTATGGTATACAAATACTTAAGCTTATGTTTTGTTTCGTAAAGTTGTTTAAAAAAATCGTATAAAAAAAACAAACACAAAACAAGATCAAAATACCACAATAGCCTATAAATTTCTGAATCTTCAGGCAAGAACAGGCTGTAAGCCAATATAATAATGCTAAATAAAGAAAAAAGTAAGACTAATAATTTTGTAACCACGCTTTGAATTCTAGTTAATAAGATGTGGACGCATAAGCATCTTTGAGGTCGTTTAGGCTATATTTTGAAAGTAATTTATCATATGCTCTATTTAATCTACCTTTTTAAACTGAAATTGAGTACCGTCGTAAGCCTTTAAATACAATGTCAACCCATCTCTAGAATATTTTAACCTTTTACCAAAGGCATGGTTAATCAAAAGGTTTTCGTATTCTAAACCCTCGCATGACTTTTTTGTCATTTTTGCAGATTCAATTTGGATTTCCTGATAACCTGTTATAAAGAACATGGTTTTAAAATTATTACAACCTGCATTTCCCAAAATTTCATTTTTTTGAGGAAAGAATTCAAATCTTGGCCGTTGTTGATTTTCTTTTAGTTTAAGAGGTTTGCCATCTATCGCTTCTAACACCCAGATATCATGTAGTCTTAAATCCGGTAAAAATCTCCCACATCCATTAAATTCTTTAAACTCATCATCAACACCATATTTAAACTGTACATTGACGCTATAATCGAAAGTTTTATCTGCCATGCTATCCTGGCATGATTCTTTATTTATGGTTATAATCAGTTTTCCTTTTTCAACATGTGCATAGAATCTAGTTATATTGGCATCCATAGCTTTTTCACCCCGTACATTAGGCACATACATTTCTTCGCCATTAAGTGTGGTAAAATGGTACTGTCTATCAAAATCCATATCAAGTGACCATGATGGCTCGTGGCCTCTGGCGTAGAAATTCACGCCTTGAGTAAGGAGTTTATTTTCAAGTTCACTTAATGTATCTTGTGTTTTTACAACTTGGTTTCTAATTTTGTGTGTATTCAAATTTGTTTTTTCATTCTGCGATTTTTTACAACTGGCAAACACCAAAATGATAAACAAAAGTGTAAATTTTATGTAGCGTTTTTTCATTTTATTGATATAAATAAATTGATTTAAAAAGCTACTCTAGTGCTTTAGCTATTTTTTTAGTATATAAGGCAGCATTCCGGTTGATGTCTTGAGGATTTTCTATTTCAGAGGTAACAACAGCTACCAACTGCTTAGCATCGTCTTGAGTTAAATCATAGGCTACAGTTTCTAAAACATAGGTCTTATAAGTTGTTGTTGTAGATGATGGTTCTACATAAGTACCAAAAGATGAATAAGCCATAGGATGATAGTAATACGAGTAAAATCCATTATAAAATCCGGGATAAAACGGCACCGTTGCACCGGCATAATAGCCACCATCGTTGTAGGTTTTTGTGGTTTCCTTAGTATCTTTAATAACACTGAGTACTATGGCATCATAGCCTTCGGTTTTTAAAAAGTTTCTAAAAGCAACTTTTTGCTCTTCTGTTACGCCTTTACCAATTTTTATTTTCGTAGGCAAGACAGAAAAACTGGTTGTCGTTTTGATGCCTTTCTCTTTTAAGGCTTTAGCGATTTCATTTTCAAAAGCAATACGAGCTTGATTGTCGTCTGTTCTAGCCATAACTAAGACATTATTGTCTTTAATATCGTCGACGTAGTCTGCTTTCCAAGAAGCTAGGACTTTAATGTTTGAACAACTGTGTAAGAGAGTTAAAACGGTTATTACTCCAAAAATTTTTGATATGATTTTCATTATTTTTAATTTTAGGCAATATTAATTAAAAAAATCATAAAATGAAATAATAATCAATATTGAAAATTAATACATTCAAAATTATCTATCTCTTAACTATATGAGCAATATCATTTTTAAAGTTTAACTTCTCAACTAACTTTGTCTTGGTAAATGATTTGAACCATGCAAGACCTAATCAGAAAATACAATGTTGCCGGCCCCAGATACACCAGTTATCCTACGGTTCCCTACTGGGATGATGAGAGTTTTTCATACAATCGCTGGCAGAATACTATCCAATCCTCGCCTAACCGTAGCGAGGCTATTAGTCTTTACATACATTTACCCTTCTGTGAAAGCTTATGTACTTTTTGCGCCTGCAATAAACGCATTACCAAAAAACATAGTGTAGAGTTGCCTTACATCAAAGCCCTGCTTAAGGAATTAGATCTCTATACCAATTTATATGGTCACAAGCTATCAGTAAAAGACATTCACTTTGGCGGTGGCACGCCCACATTTTTCTCACCGGAAAATCTTGAAATACTTTTAAAAGGCATATTACAAAGGGCTTATATTTCAGAAGATGCCTCTTTTAGTTTTGAGGGTCACCCCAATAATACCACTAAAGAACATCTAAAGGTCTTACATGACTACCACTTTAACCGCGTAAGTTATGGCATTCAGGATTATAACCCTGAAGTTCAGGATGCTATAAACAGAAGGCAAAGTTTGGAAAATGTGCAATTTGTTACTGAAACCGCCAGAAAAACAGGCTATAAATCTGTAGGTCACGACCTTATTTATGGATTACCTTTTCAGACTGTTGACCACATTTTAAATACCATTGAAAAAACCATAGCGCTTAGGCCGGACAGGATTGCGTTTTACAGTTATGCGCACACGCCGTGGATAAAAGGCAATGGCCAACGCGGTTTCAAGGATAAGGATTTGCCGGACGCTAATACCAAAAGACAACAATACGAACTAGGCAAAGCAATGCTTGAAAATAATGGGTATCATGAAATAGGTATGGATCATTTTGCCCTTGCCGAAGATGAGCTTTATAAAGCCTTAAACAACAAGACTTTGCATAGAAATTTTATGGGCTACACTACCCAACACACCTCTCACCTTATTGGTCTTGGCGTATCATCTATAAGCGATGCATGGTTTGGATTTGCTCAAAATGAAAAACATCTTGAAGATTACTATGAGCGTTTACGCCAGAATAAAATTCCTGTTTTTCGCGGTCATATTTTAACTACTGAAGATGTTGAAATACGGCGACATATTTTAAATTTGATGACCAAATTTGAAACAGATTTATCTGAAACAAATTTAAACAGTAAGGATTTACATCTGATTTATCATCATTTGAAACCCTTTATTGAAGATGACCTGATACGAATAAAAGACAAACATATTTTTGTTAAACCGGAGGCAAAAGCATTTATACGAAATATTTGTATGGCTTTTGATCTTAGAATGCTAAGAAAACAACCGGAAAAAAAATTATTTTCAATGACTATATAACTTAACCTAAAACCTAAATACCATGAAAAAAATATTAGTACCCGTCGATTTTTCTAAGCCAGCTGAAAACGCTCTTAGAGTAGCAGCAGAACTGGCAAGAAAGAATAAAGCCGAACTTTACGTCCTTCATGTTGTGGAAATGGCAGAGACCTTGTTTGGCACCGAGCAATTTAACGTCAATGATGAACAAATCATATTTTTTATGAAAATGGCCAAAAAACGCTTTGCGAAATTTCTGGAAAGACCCTATCTCGAAGGACTAAATGTGATAGATAGCGTTGAAGTTGGCTCCCCAACAATGGGCATAAATGAAGTTGTAGAGAATGATAATATAGACTTACTGGTAATGGGCTCTAACGGCGCCAGTGGTATTGACGAAATTTTAATCGGTTCCAATACTGAAAAAGTGGTGAGGCATTCTAATGTACCGGTATTAGTTGTAAAACAGGAATTTGAAAACCTCAACATCAAAGACATTGTATTTGCATCAAATTTTGAAGAAGAAAACCTCAATGCTTTTAAGCATGCCAAAACTTTTGCAGATAGTTTTGATGCCAAATTGCATTTGTTATACGTCAATCTTCCAGGAAATCAATTCTATAGCTCAGAAGAGATTACGGAACAAATCAAGAAGTTTTTAGATAAAGCCGATATGTCTGATTTTGATAATATCAAAATTTATAATGACTATACCATTGAACTCGGTGTTATCAACGGTGCAAAATCTTTAGGCGCAGACCTTATTGCCATGCCCACACACGGTAGAAAAGGCCTGTCTCATTTCTTTAATGGCAGTATTGGTGAAGATGTCGTCAACCATTCTACATTACCCGTAATTACGTTTAAGATTTAGCGTTTAAGCCTCATCATCCTAAGAAAAGCCTCTTCAACACAAGAGGTTTTCTTATTTGATAATAATTTTGGCCTAAAACTACAATATAATAATGTAGATATTAAATTATTCACAATTTATCATCTCTTATAAACTATATTCATCATATTGATTTTAATTAAGCTCAAAAACCATACATTCTGTCAAGTCTTTCAGCTAATTGATAAATATTTTATAGATTTGCGAATTGCTTTTTAAGGTTCATCTTAAAAGTTCATTATGGACAAAGACTATTTAAACAAACACGATAATTTACTCTCTTTAATCGGTTGTACACCACTGGTGAAACTGAACAATCTTACAGCCAGTTTTGCCGGTAAATTTTATGTCAAGTACGAAGCACAAAACCCCGGGCACTCTTCTAAAGACAGAATAGCTGTCCATATCATAGAAAAAGCAGAACGGGATGGCATATTAAAGCCGGGTGATACTATAATTGAAACCACCAGTGGCAATACGGGCTTCAGTATAGCCATGACAGCCACAATTAAAGGGTATAAATGTATTTTGGCCGTAAGTTCAAAATCATCTCAAGACAAAATTGACTTACTGAAAACCATGGGTGCTGAGGTGCACGTCTGTCCATCGAATGTGGCGCCAGATGACCCCAGGTCTTACTATGAAGTGGCTAAACGTATTCATAAAGAGACACCAAATTCCATATACATCAATCAGTACTTCAACAGCCTTAATACAGAAGCCCATTATTTAACTACCGGACCAGAAATTTGGAAACAGACTGAGGGCAAAATTACACACCTTATAGCTTGTAGTGGAACCGGAGGAACGATTTCCGGAACCGCAAGATACCTCAAAGAGCAAAACCCGGATATCAAAATATTGGGGATAGATGCTTACGGTTCTGTTTTAAAGAAATATCACGAAACCGGAAAATTAGACAAAAACGAAATCTATTCCTACAGAATAGAAGGTCTGGGCAAAAATTTAATACCCACGGCAACAGATTTTAATGTCATAGACAAATTCACAAAAGTTACCGATAAAGATTCTGCACTTATGGCTAGAAAAATAGCTGTAACAGAGGGCATGTTTGTTGGATACACTAGTGGAGCCGCTATGCAAGGAGCGCTTCAACTTCAACAAGAAGGTCTTTTTGATAAAAACAGTTATGTGGTCATTATTTTTCCGGATCATGGCTCAAGATATACCAGCAAAATTTACAGTGATGTTTGGATGCGTGAACAGGGTTTTTTAGAGAAAAATGGAAATGCTGTTAACAACAAAGTTAAAGAATTTCACAAATTATAGATTATTTCATTAATTCTAGTGCAAGACATTCATTTTTGCACCTTAATTCGACTAATAAAATAAAGATATGAGAGATTTATTTTCTAAGATTTACAGAGATAAAGGGCCCTTAGGTAAATGGGCAGACCAAGCCGAAGGCTATTTTGTGTTTCCTAAACTAGAAGGCCAAATAAGTAACCGAATGAAGTTTCAGGGTCGAGAAGTGATTACCTGGAGTGTGAATGACTACCTTGGCCTGGCAAATCATCCTGAAGTAAGAAAAGCTGATGAAGAAGGCGTAAAAAAATACGGTAGTGCCTATCCTATGGGTGCAAGAATGATGAGTGGTCACACTGAACTTCACGAAAAATTACAAGACGAACTTGCCGATTTTGTCAAAAAAGAAGCAGCTTATGTTCTCAATTTTGGATACCAAGGTATTTTATCCACCATAGATGCTCTGGTAGGCAAAGATGATGTCATTGTATATGATGTTGATGCCCATGCCTGCATTATTGATGGTGTTAGATTGCATTTAGGGAAAAGATTTACTTATAGACATAACGACTTAGACAGTATTGAACTTAATCTTGCAAGGGCAGAAAAAATTGCAGAACAAACCGGCGGAGGCGTTTTATTTATCTCTGAAGGTGTATTCGGCATGCGAGGAGAACAAGGAAAACTTAAAGAAATCGTTGCCCTTAAAGAGAAATATAATTTCAGACTTCTTGTCGACGATGCTCACGGCTTTGGAACTCTTGGTGAAACGGGTGCGGGTGCCGGAGAAGAACAAGGTGTACAAGATGGTATTGATCTGTATTTCGCCACTTTCGCCAAATCTATGGCCAGTACAGGTGCATTTATTGCTGCTGATAAAGAAATAATCGATTATTTAAAATATAATATGCGTTCGCAGATGTTTGCGAAATCTCTGCAAATGTCACTCGTAGAAGGCGCATTGAAGAGACTTGAACTTATAAAGTCTACACCTGAGTTCAAAAATAAACTCTGGGAAAACGTAAACGCCCTTCAAGGTGGATTGAAAGAACGCGGATTCGACATCGGTACAACAACAAGTTGTGTTACTCCCGTATATTTAAAAGGTAGTATTCCGGAAGCCATGGCCTTGGTAAAAGACCTGAGAGAAAATTATGGAATATTCTGTTCTATAGTTGTTTATCCGGTAATTCCAAAAGGATTGATTCTGCTCAGAATGATACCAACTGCAACACATACCATGCAGGATATAGAAGAGACACTTGAAGCCTTTTCTGCAATACGAGAAAAACTACATAGCGGTATTTATAAGAGAATTGCTAAAGAAGTAATGAAAGGATAAAATTCTTTTAAACAAAAGTAAAAGCCTCATAACTACTTGTTTTGAGGCTTTATTTTTTCAATTTATTTTCAATTACGGGAATGAATGGTAAAATAAATAGACTCGCCATAGCAAGGTAAAACCAAAATCCTAGTCGGTTGGTAACATCAAAACTGATCATGATGGTATAGATATTTAAAATAAAAAATACAATCAATACCCCTAAATTCAATAAAATCAAAGACTTGACAAGTAGGTCTTTTTGTACAGGGTGTTTGACCTCCTTCTTTATTAATTTTATAGCCCATGACATACCAATAAAAGTAATTAAATTTAATACCGCCAATAACCAAATGCTGGCTTTATCTGAATATGCATCCGGATAACCTTCAATGCCATAGTGGGTAGGAATTTCATCAGGTAGATACAAGTATAAAATGCCAGTTATTACAAAAGATATAACCACTATAAATATACAGATGTATTCTATGGCCTTATGTCGTTTCAATGCAAAGTAGATTATGCTATTCGTCTATTTTTCTACCATTGGATTGAACACCTCTGCCATCATACATCTGGTACTACCACCGCCTAAGGTTTCAATTGTTGGAATTGGGCTATGTAGAATTTTCAGGTGCTTATTTATTTGCTCAATTTGTTCTGATGTAAGACTATGATAAGCCGTTGAACTCATCACAAGATACTTCTCGCCTTTTGAAGAAGTTACTTCAAGCATATTTCCTGCAAATTGATGCATCTGATCTTCAGAAATATTGATGATGGTCTTACCATCTTCAAGCAGACTTTGACTAACAAGACTTTTCTGTTTTTTTTCATCGATACTGTCAAAACAAACCACGGCAAGCTTTTCTGCTACACACATCATCACATTGGTATGGTAAATTGGTAATCGATCGCTATTTACGGTTTGGTTAGCGACAAAAGGGATGGGCATATATTCAAAATCTTCACAAAACTCAATCAATAAATCTTCATCTGCTCTTGGAGATAAAGCACAGTAGGCTTTTTTATTTGGCCTGTCTAATATCAAACTGCCAGTGCCTTCCAGAAACTCACCTTCCTGTTCTGCTGAGGTATAATCGTAAACTTCCTTAAAAATAAAGCCTGTTTGCTCAAGTTGTTCTAAAACATCCATTCGTCTTTCTCGGCGTCTACTTTCAGCAAACATGGGATACAAGGCTATATTTCCATCTTCGTGAAAAGACACCCAGTTATTGGGAAAAATAGAATCCGGTGCTTTATTTTCAGCTAAATCATCAAACACATAGACATTGATATTGGCCTCTCGTAAATCTTTAACGAAATTATCAAATTCCTCTTGAGCCTTATGATTGATGTTCTCCGCTGATAATTCTAATTCTTTCTGAAAAAAATTATTCACTGCCGTTTCTGTATTCAGCTGAAAATCAACGGGTCTAATCATTAAAATGTGTGAAGTTGACTGTTTCATGATTTTATCTTTTCTCTTTCTAAAGGCATTGTGGAACATCTCAACAAACCTTCCTGTTTAGCGATTTCTCTGTAGTGGACTTCTTCTACGGTGATGCCTCTATGCCTTAACCAAGCATTCAATCTATTAAAAGATGCATCAGAAATGACAACATTTTCAGAAATTGAGAAAATGTTGGAATTCATCTCATACATCTCGTCGGCGGTAATTTCAAAAATATATTCTTTTCCAAAATAATCCACTAACCATTGATACTCTTTTTCTTCCAAAAAACCATTTTTATGTAAAATTGCATACTTGTCGCCCACCGGTTGAAAGCAACAATCTAAATGTAAAGCATTGGCTTTTGGATCGGAATTGCTTTTTCTAAGATTAAAGGATTTTACAATCTTATGCGGAAATTGCTTTTGTATCTCTACAACAGCCCGCAAGTTGGTTCTTGCTGTGATGTAGTCTGCATAATCATCACCCCGGTATGTACCTACGAATATGTACTCATGATGAGGCATCACATCTCCACCTTCCATATGGGCTTCATCCGGCAGTTTTATTAACTTATCCTGAGGGATTTGATCTAAAATATACCTGATAGCTTCAATTTCCTTATCCCGGTTGGGTAAAATATTCGATTTTATGATTTTATCCTCGATGACGAAGCAAATGTCTCGGGCGAAAATTTGATTGTAATCCTCAATTAATTCAGGTCGATATACATCAACATCATATTTTTCAAAGACTTTAAGGACCTCATCCATTTCTTTAACCTTATCCTTTTCAATAGGATAGGTGCCATTCTTAATGTGTTCAATAGATTTAGGATCGTATGCCTCTTCTATTGTTGGCGTAGGGCCATTGCTGTCTGCACGTCCTAATATTACCTTTTTTAAAGGCGCGGTTTCGTTTTGAATATTGAGTTTCACTGTCTAATTTTAAGTTGCACAAAAATAGAAAATCTTCACCAAGTAATACTCTAAATTAACAAGTCTAAAAAATCTACTGGATTTACGGTGTTATTTTTATAATATTCTAAATGAATTTTATGGCAAACTCCAGGATAATCGCCGGTATAATCCTGAATATCTTTGATGATTTGAAAGTGTAAATGTGGCACATAACCTCCATTTTCTTCAGTATTTCCCAACTGACAAAACACTTGATTTTGTGTTATGAATTCACCAACTTCTATGTTAAGAAGACTGTCTCTCTTTAAATGTCCGTATAGCGTATAAAAATTTTGGTTATTTTTTTCATGTTTCAAAATGATACACGGGCCATAATTGCCAACTCCCCTATTGTCAGCAAAACTATGAATCTCCCCATCTACTGGACAAAAAATGCCTTCGCCGGCATCTATCCAAAAATCGACACCAAGGTGAATGTTTCTTTGTTTATGCGCGGTGTTGAAAAGGGGTTTTTTATTGTAAAGTGAACGCTCTTCCAGATAACCACCATACAAAACTTTAGCCTGTTTTTCTATTTTAATTTGATTTAAATATGTACTTAGACCTGTGTTATCCTGAGGATTAACATTCAACCCATTTAAGCTTGATTTTGATAAGTCAACCGGCTTATAGTCTGCTTTAGATTGAAAACTTTTGAATAGGGGTTGAAACATTATTTATTGTTTTGTCGTCTAGGAATCATAGACCGATTAAAAGCTTTAATACTTTTTTGCTGACCGAACGTCATAAGTACCGGAACTGATATAAAGACAATTCCTATACCTCCAATGATGAAAAAAAATATTATGCTTAGAAGTACACTAATCCCAAAACTAACAAACACCCAAAACCATTCAGGTTTAGCAAAAATTCTATTAACGTGTTTAGTATTCGAGGTACCACAATGCTTACAAAGGGTTTCAAATTCGTCTCCAAAATCTCTTTCAAATTCAAATTTGGTGGTGGCTTTTTGTGTAAGTTTGATGTCTTTGTAGCAGGAAGAACAAGTTGTATAGAGTTTCATATATTTTTTAAATTGGTTGTATAATTTTAATTGATTTACTTTATTCAAAAAGAGTCGTTTTACAAAATAAAACTTTTGCACACAAAAGTTGGTTCTCTGAGGTCCCGAATGGAGTCGGGATAAGCAGCCTGCACAAATTTTTCTGCTTTTCAATTGAAAAATTTAGCGATCTTGAGATCCCTCGGCTGCGCTCGGGATAAGCGATTCACACAACTTTTGCATACAAAAGTTGGTTCTCTGAGATCCCGAATGGAATCGGGATAAGCGATTCACACAACTTTTGCATACAAAAGTTGGTTCTCTGCTTACATATTCCTCCTATATTGTCCGCCTACTTCAAATAGGGCTTCGGTGATTTGTCCTAAAGAGCAGTATTTGGTGACTTCCATTAAACTGTCAAACATATTTCCATTGTCAATGGCTGTTTTCTTCAATTCATTTAATAGCGCTTCTGCCCTATCGTCGTAAGTTTTATGTAAATTTTTTAAATTTTTAATTTGGTTTTCTTTTTCGTCTTTTGTGGCACGAATCACTTCTCTTGGCTTCACCGTTGGTGAGCCTTTACTGCTTAAAAAGGTATTCACCCCAATAATTGGAAAATCACCATTGTGTTTTAAAGTCTCATAATGCAAGCTTTCTTCTTGTATTTTACTGCGCTGATACATGGTTTCCATAGCGCCTAAAA
>Ga0102928_1001964_pt1 | contig 12468 bp, 11 predicted proteins | sample SalPonR1_B_D1_MG_FD_78504 | JGI IMG/M metagenome (GOLD analysis project Ga0102928, IMG submission 78504) | Salt pond soil microbial communities from South San Francisco under conditions of wetland restoration - Salt Pond MetaG R1_B_D1_MG | ecosystem: Environmental > Aquatic > Marine > Intertidal...
AAAAAATAAATTAGATGAGAGGAAGCACTGTAAAAAGGTGTTTCCTCTTTTTTGTGCTTTATGTTTTATGCGCAGACATTCAGATAAAGTGATAATATAATATTTGCTAGAAAAATAAACAGATCATACTTATTATTGGAGGGGAACAGAATTGGACAAGATGGACAGGCATGAATACGAGCAGTATCAGCTTCTTCGTAAAAAACTGGAAATGAGATGTGTGAATCTCTGTCATTTGTACGTTGAGCAGTATTATGATATCGAAAAGGACGACAGGGAACTTTTCATAACCGGAATAGAGACAGGTAAAAGTGGCAGGATCATGGTTCATTACACATATGGAGACGTGGAAGAGAAGCTTTATCTTCCGCCGGAATATATATGGAGGACAGACGAGGAAGTCAGGGTTCTGATGGGTATTGACAGGGGGAAAAAAGAAAATCGGATGAAGGAACAGAGGGAAAAGAGAAGGCAGGATAAATCGGCTCAATAACTGAAGTAGTTTCAATTTCCTGTTCCGATTGATATTTTCCGGTATATTAGGGTACAATCTCCCGGTGACTATGAACAGAGTTTTTTGTTTCAAAGGGGCCTGACGAAGGAGTGAGCATCCATGCAGGAAGATGACAAGGTTTTCGAAAACTACAAATTGAGTCTCAGGACGCTCCACAAAACGGACTATGAAGATGTCGAAAAGATCATGGACAGGGTATATGCTGGAGCAATGGGTGGAGCATGGACCAGGGAACAGTTCTATGCCATGGTGGACAGATTTCCCGAAGGTCAGATCTGCATTGATGATCGGGGCAGGGTTGTGGCTGCCGCCCTGAGTCTGATTATCGATTATTCCAGCTACGGTGACAATCACACCTACGATTCAATAATAGGAGACGGACTTCTTCGTAACCATGATTCGGATGGAGATTACCTCTATGGAATAGATGTCTTTGTTGATCCAGATTTCCGGCAGATGAGGCTGGGAAGAAGACTTTACGATGCGAGAAAGGAACTCTGCGAAAACCTTAATCTCAAGGGTATCATAATTGGAGGCAGGATCCCTGGATACTCTGAATATTCTGAAGATATGGGGCCCTGGAAATATATTCTGCAGGTCAAGAACAGGGAAATCCATGATCCGGTGCTTACTTTTCAGCTCAGCAACGATTTTCATTTTAGAAAAGTCGTCAAGAATTACTGGCCAGAGGATAAAAAGTCAAGAGGCGTTGGTGTAATTCTTGAATGGAACAATATATATTATGAGGAAAAGAAAAGGCTGATACCCAGGGTAAAGACCTATGTAAGGGTAGGAGTTGTCCAGTGGCAGATGAGACTTTTTGAGTCCTTCGATGAATTTCTCCACCAGGTGGAGTTCTTCGTGGATGCCATCTCGAGTTACAATTCCGATATTATCATGTTCCCCGAGCTCTTCAACCTTCCCCTGATCGCCCAATATGACCAGGAGGATGCTGCGGAGGCCATGAGGTCCCTGGCGGAATATACGGATCAGCTTCGAGATGAACTGCTTAAAATGGCGGTAACCTACAACATCAATATTATTTCGGGAAGTGTTCCAGAGTATCGCGATCACAGGCTTTATAACGTATGCTTCCTCCTCAGGCGTGACGGAACGTGGGACAAACAGTACAAGCTCCACATAACTCCCGACGAGACCAAGGCCTGGGGGTTAAGAGGCGGAGAGGACCTTAAGGTTTTTCATACGGATGTGGGCAGAATAGGTATACTGATCTGTTACGACGTAGAGTTTCCGGAGTTGCCCCGTTATCTTGCGGAGAAGGGAATGAACATACTTTTTGTTCCTTTCTGGACTGATACAAAGAATGCCTATCTCAGGATCCGGAGATGCTCTCAGGCCAGGGCAATAGAGAACGAATGTTACGTTGCCATAGGCGGAAGTGTAGGTAATATTCCAAAGGTGGAGAACATGGATATCCAGTATTCTCAGGCTGCTGTTTTCACTCCTTCGGATTTTGCCTTTCCTCATGACGCCATAGCTGCGGAGGCTACACCAAATTCGGAGATAGCCCTTATTGCAGATCTTGATGTCAACCTGATAAAAGAGCTTAGGCAGACAGGGAGCGTAAGAAACCTTCAGAGCCGGAGGCATGATCTTTACAGGATAGAGTGGTTCAAGGGAGAAGAAAAAAAGTAGGGCTTTTTCGTTTTTTGATTCTTTTCGATGGAGAGGAGACATACTTTGGCTGATCTGTTACTTGTTGACGGACATGCCCTGGCTTTCAGGGCTTTTTTCGGATTTCCCAACCTTTATTTCACTCCAGAAGGCGCCCCTGTGAACGCTGTACAGGGATTTGGCTCCATGCTGGTTAACACGATACGTACCTTTGATCCTGATATGGTCGGCGTTGTCTTTGATGCTCCGGGAAAAAGCTTCAGAAGCGATCTCTTTCCTGAGTACAAGGCGCAGAGACCACCTGTTCCAGGAGAACTAACCAGCCAGTTCCCCTTAATGCAGGAGTTTCTTATTTACATGGGGATTCCGACAGTAGCTGTGGATGAAGTCGAGGGAGATGACGTTCTTGCCAGCATTTCTGTTTCCAGAATTGCAAACGGAGACAGAGTTACCATTCTTTCCCCGGATAAGGACCTTTGCCAGCTTCTTTCTTCTGATGGGATATCCCTGATGAAATATGATGGCAGAAGTGGGTCTTTCACTCGATTGACCCGGGAGAGGTTCTGCTCGGACTACGGTTTTTCTCCTGAATCTTTTTGTGATTATCTTGCTTTAATGGGAGACAGCTGTGATAACGTACCGGGAGTCAAGGGAATAGGAAAAAAGACAGCCTCGACCCTGGTAGGGGAGTTCGGCTGTCTTGAGAATATTTACGATAATCTTGCTTCTTTAAAACCTGCAGCAAGACGAAAACTTGAGGCTGGAAAGGATGTTGCTTTTCTTTCAAGGGATCTTGTCACGCTGAAGACTGATGTAGCCCTTCCTGACAGGCTTCTCGCCTCCTGCTGTATCGATCCGGATTCGCTCTTTGAATTCTGTTCTTCCACCGGACTTGGTTCTTTGTACTCCCGCTGTATGGGATGGTAGGGCCCTTATTTTTCCTTAACTGCCTCCTGACGAGCAAAAGCTATAGCCTTTACCGGACATGCCCTTATACATCTTCCGCATGATATGCATTTTTCGGGTTTCGAAAGCTCTGCACTGCTTTTAATCTCAATACATCCTGCAGGGCAAATCTCAACACACCTGCCACATGCTGTACATAATGATCTGTCAATTACTGGTAAAGCCAATATTCTTCCACCTGCCTTTCAACAGGAGGAAGAATAACTCTTTCAGGTCTCTAAATCAAGGGGGCAGGATAAATGTTATTTCTCCGGTTTCTGATATATGAGGGTAGTGCAGGGTGAATGTCTGGCTACCTTTGCTGCTACGCTGCCGATGAAGAATCTCTTGACGTTGCTCATTCCCCTGTGGCCGATAAAAAGCATCTCATATTTTCCATCTTCGGCCTGGTCAATTATTTCCTCGTATGGGATTCCTGTCCTTATTATCACAGAGAAATCCACATCTGTTTTGTCTCCCCTGATCCCGGTTATCAGTTTTTCAAATTCCTTCCGTGCATTTTCTTCCCTTTCCTCTCTTTGCGTTTCGGGATTCCTGTAATAAGGAATTTCTCCTGCAGGTTCACGGTGGGGATTTACCAGAACATGGAGAAAGTCCAGTCTTTCAATACCTTCATTTCTCGCAAATCTGAAGGAGTAGGATAGCAGCGCCTTGCTGACTTCGCTTCTGTCGATAGCAATTAGTGCTTTTTTCATTTCAGCCTTTCTCCTTTCGTGTTAAATTATAATAATATTATAGCATATCAGCTAAGTAGATAGAATATAGATGTTTTCTAATCGGGGGACTTTTGGCATATAATAAAAATGTTTCTAATATTCCAGAAATTTCAGGGGGAGATCTTAATAATGGCTATGGGTCACAATATTAATGAATATGCAAAAGATCATGCAGTTTATGGAGGATATACTTTTTCAAGGCAGAGCGATGTTCCTCCTCTTCCTGTTCCGGACCTTGAGGGTACCTGTAACAGGTTTCTTGATTGGATCAAACCTCTGCTCGAAGATAAAGATCTTAAAGAGACCGAAAGATCCGTAAAAAGTTTTGTCGCAAAAGGTAAAGATGGTGAAAAGCTCCAGAGTGCTCTTCTTGAATGGTCCCAGAGAAAAGATATCCCAAACTGGCTTGAGCCTTTCTGGTTTGACATTTATCTTGGAAACAGGAGTCCTGTGGTTATAAACAGCAACATTTTCTACATGTTTGATAAATCTTCATTATCCCATAACAAAGGAGTCAAACAAGCTGCAGCAATAACCTGTGCAGCTCTTAGATTCAAAGAAAGTCTACATTCAGGTTCTGTTGAACCTGCTATGGAGAAGGACAGACCTCTTTGCATGCACCAGTTCGATAAACTGTTTTCAGCTACGAGAATTCCACATCAGGGAAAGGATATTCTCAGATATCCTGGTAGTTTTTATGATCCTTCTCCACTAAAGGCAGAAAATATAGTGGTGATCAGGAGAGGTCATATCTTTACAGTAAGGGTTTTGTATGATGGTAAATATGTAAACAGCATGGATCAAATTGATAAAGCTCTTGAAAAGGTGGTTTCCATGTCGCAAGAAAGGCTGCCGGATGAAAGGTCCATTGGGATTCTGACTACCCTTGAAAGGGACAGATGGGCCAATTTCAGGAACAAGCTCTGTTCTTATTCCGGAAGTAACGAAAAAAAACTCAGAGAGATAGAAGACGCTCTATTTGTTGTGTGTCTTGATGATACTACACCAGAGGACAGGGATGAGGCTGCTTCTGCAATGCTTGCCGGGAACGGAAGGGACAGGTGGTTCGACAAGGTATTGCAGTTTGTGGTTTGCGAGGAAGGTACTGCAGCTATCAACATGGAGCATTCCTCTGTGGATGGTTCATCAATAGTGACCCTTTCAGATTTTATCTCCGGTTTCTCTCATTTGCCTGAAGAAAATAGATCATCAGGCAAAAGAGATCTGGAGATTAATGAACTCCTATTTGATCTTGATGAAGATCTCAAGGACGGTCTCAGGGAAAGCTGTCGCTTTTTTGACAGTTACGAGAAAGAAACATCCCTCAAGGTCCTTGATTTTTGTGCTTTTGGAAAAGAAAGAATAAAAACCTTTGGTGTCAGCCCGGATGGTTTTGTTCAGATGGGTTTTCAGCTTGCCATTTTCAAACTTCTCGGTAAACCCTGCAACACCTATGAACCGGTTTCCATGAGGCATTTTCTCCACGGAAGGACAGAGGCCATGAGATCTGTAACTCCAGAATCTGTGGACTTTTGCAGGTTAATGGTTTCTAACGGCAGTTTGGACCAGGAAAAGATCGAATCCCTTAAGAGAGCTGCTGCAGCACATGTAAAACGTGTCAAAGAATGCAGAAATGGCAATGGAGTAGACAGGCATTTACTCGGTCTGAGAAAGATCTATGAACTTTTCGGAGAAAACCTGGGTATCCATAAAGAACCAGAGATCTTCGGATCTGCAGGTTACAGGACATTGTGTTACAACAGGCTTTCTACAAGTACCAGTGGCTATTCCGGGCTTTCTCTTTGTGGTTTTGGTCCGGTGGTGGAAGATGGTTTCGGTATCAGATACCTTACAAGGCCTGACCAGCTTAATCTTTCTGTTTCCTGCCGGTCTCTTCGAAGTAAAGAGCATGAACTCTTCTACAGGTATATTGAAGAATCCTTTATTGAGATGGCTGATCTTATGGGAAAAGGGATATAGACACAACTTGAGGTCCTGGTTCTTTATCTTATAAGACCCGGGACCTCAAGTTTTTTCTCTATCAGCGACAGGATCTTTCCTGCAATGGTTATGAGGATAAGATATATTATTCCGACTATAAGAAAGACCAGGGTGAACCTGAAGTATCTTGATGCTACGATCTTGCCAGCTCCAGTCAGTTCGATACAGGTAAGCATGTACGCGAGGGATGAGTACTTGATAAGATATATTATCTCGTTGGAAATGCCTGGAATAGCCCTTCTGAGGGCCTGAGGTAGAACAACGTTTAAGATCGCTTCTCTTCGAGTCATCCCAAGGGCGAGAGCTGCCACCATCTGTCCAGATTTGACCGATTGTATGGCTCCCCTGATGTATTCGGAATTGTAAGCTCCGTTACATACAATGAATCCTATAACGGCAGCTGTAAAGGGTTCCAGTGTTATACCCACCGAGGGAAGACCGAAATATATCAGGAAGAGCAGCATGAGAAGAGGAGTACCCTTGAAAATAACTACGTAAGCTGAACAGGCAAAGGAGACCAGAGGGTTTCCGTAAACTCTGCCAGTGGCGATCAGAATACCTGCGATCAGGCCAAAGGGGACTGAACAGGCGATCAGTTTCAGAGTAACTACAAGGCCTGCCATAAGCGGAGGCAGGACAACGTCAGTTATGAAGACAAGATCCATTATTGTGACCTTCCTATATCTCCGTAGAGTTCTCCAAGCTTGAACAGGAACTGTTTTGTCCTGTCGTACCTCGGATTTCTTACAAGCTGTTCCGGTGGTCCGCTCTCAAGTATCTTTCCCTGTTCCATGAAGATGATCTCGTTAGCCACAGAACAGGCAAAGCCCATTTCGTGGGTTACAACAAGCATGGTCATCCCGTTCTTTGAGAGGTCCTTCATGACCGCAAGAACTTCTCCGGTAAGTTCAGGATCGAGGGCAGATGTGGGTTCGTCAAAGAGCATGATGTCCGGCTCCATGGCGAGGGCCCTGGCTATGGATACCCTCTGGGCCTGTCCTCCTGAAAGTTCTGCGGGGTAAAGGTTAGCCTGAGGCTCAAGTCCAACCCTTCGAAGTTCTTCCATTGCTTTTTCCCGAGCTTCTTTTTTTGGCATCTTTCTGACCTTAATGAGGGCGATCTCCACATTTCTTACTGCGGATAAATGGTCGAAAAGATTAAAGTTCTGAAATACCATTCCTATCTTCTGCCGAAAATAGTTTATACTTTTTTGCGAGTGGGTAACTTCTTCGTCATGAAGCCATATTTTCCCGCTGTCCGGAATCGTGAGCTGGTTAATACACCTGAGCAGTGTGCTTTTGCCTGTTCCGGAAGAGCCGATAAAAACCTTGGTGTCACCCTTGCGCACTTCGAATGAAATACCTCTAAGAACTTCTGTGTTCCCGTATTTTTTATGAATATCATCTACTGTTAGTATGATCTCTCTGTTATCCATATGGCTACATCTCCGTATTTCCAAAACCTGGTATGCGTACCCTGTTTTCAACGTGATGAAGGATCTTCATTCCTCCGTAATTGAGAAGGATAAAGATAACCGCACAGGTCAGGTAAATTGGCATTGGCTGGTAAGTTCTGGATACTGTAAGACTTCCACGGGTCAGGATCTCCATTACTCCTATTGCATAGGAGACTGCCGAGTCCGTGAGAAGTATGGGATATTCGTTGGACCACCCCGGAATGGCTATTCTGAGGGCCTGCGGAAGGATGATGCTCTTAATGGCCTGGATGTTAGTCATTCCCAGGGATCTCGCTGCCATCATCTGACCGGAGCCTAAAGATCGTATGCATCCTCTGAAGATCTGAGATTGATAGGCAGAGCTTCTCAGTCCGAAGGCTATGATAGCAATCATTAAAGGCGTAAAATCAAGTCCCAAAAGGGGAAAAAGACCGAAATAGAACAGGAAAAGGAGGACCAGGTTGGGAATCCCCCGAAAGAACCATACGTATAACGAAATGATCCTTGGAAAAGGTTTTGGTGCATATACCTGTCCTACAGCGAGAAAAAGGCCAAGTATAAAGCCGAGGCCAAGTGCGCTGAAAACAAGCCTTAGGGTGACAAGAGACCCTTTCAGAATAAAAGGTAAATTACTTGCTATAAGCTGTAATGTATCAGTCATAAAAACATCCCTGCATGAAAAGGCAGGAGAAGTAATATTTGACCAAGAGTCTCTTCTCCTGCCTGAATTATGTTAACTCTTTAAAGATAATAATTCAAATGTTACATGGTTCTTTACATGTTGTATTTTGCCTTGAGTTCCTCCCATTTAGAGGACCTTTTGAGCATATCCAGTCCCTTGTTGATCTTTTCCTGAAGATCCTTGTCCTCTTTTCTCATTGCTACTGCGTATTCTTCTCCGGTATTTATGGTTCCGATGATCTTGAGGTCCCTTCCTTCAACGGCCTTTTCGACTATAACATCATCCATCATTGCAGCATCCACACGTCCATTCTCAAGATCTTTTGCAGCAAGGGGGAAGTTGTCATAGAGCTTCAGGTTTTCCATGGGGAGAACTCCTGGTTTTACAAGATTATCCTCGAGCCACATAGCTGCGGTACAGCCTCTCTGGGTTCCAACCTTATAGTCTCCGCCGAGAGCGGTAACTATGTTAAGTTCCGAGTCTGCCCTTACACATACTGACTGGTTGATAACCCAGTATACGTCGGAAAAGGCAACAACTTTTCTTCTTTCGGGGCTTGCTGTCATTCCAGAATAGATCAGGTCGATCTTATTGGCCAGGAGAGCCGGAATAATTCCGTCCCATGCTGTGGGCTTTATCTCAACTTCAAAGCCGAGCTGGTCAGCGATCCATTTTATTGACTCTACGTCAAATCCTGTTGGTTCACCCTTCTCGTCAACATAGGAATAGGGAGGATAGTCTCCGTCAATTCCCACGGTGTACTTATCCGCTGCCATGGCGCCTGATGCCATGACAATACCTGCAATAAAGGCCGCACACATCACTGTCAGAAGAATCTTTTTCATTACACCTTACCTCCTGTATATTGTATTATCTTTTTTAAAGATCAAAAAAACTTCCCTTTTGAAGATTACGGGAATTTAACTGGGATGATGCTTCATTACGCTAAAACAATAACATAAAACCGAGACAGAATTATATCCATAATCTCAGGGACTGTCAATAGTAATACAGGAAAAGAAGTTAAAAAAACAAGTTAAACTCATGGAGATATTGTGATAATATAAAATAACCATAGCTTAAAAACAGAGCCGAATAGAAATTGATCCCAGAAATATCTGTAACGAGGGGAGCCTGTCTTGGACAAAAACAAGGTCATTGTAGTTCTTCTTTCCATAATTGCACTGGTGGCCGCAGGAGTTGTACTTAAGGCAGCCAAAGGGGTTATACTGCCTTTCGTCATTGCCTGGCTTCTTTCTTATCTCTTTGCCCCTATTGTACGTTTCCTTGTAAAGAAAAAAGTGCCTACCATAATTACAACCATTGCAGTTCTGGGAATTTTTATTGGAGTCTGTTCTCTCAGTATATTGTTTTTAAACACAAGGATCATGGCTTTCGCAAGGGAGTATCCGAGATACTACTCTCAGCTGATAGATATTGCCAAGTCACTGACTGCAAATGTAGACCTTCCTCCAGACTTCTGGAGTCAGATAAACTGGGGGCAAAGGGCAGGTATATATCTTTACAACTTCACAGGTTCCCTTGTGAGCTTTTTCTCCAACCTTATACTCGTGATAATTTTCCTTGTTTTCCTTCTTTCCGGTTCACCTTATTTTAACTATAAGATAAAGAAGGCTTTTTCAGAGCAGAATTCCAAAAAGGTCACCAGAATAATCAGTTCCATATCAAGACAGATAAGCAGATATCTGAGCATGCAGTTTTTGATAAGTCTTGCTACTGGAATTATGGTCTGGGCAGCACTCTGGCTGATGGATGTTGATTTTGCTGTTACCTGGGGAGTTTTTGCCTTTGTCCTCAATTTCATTCCTACCATTGGTTCGGTAATTTCTTCCATTCCGCCGGTACTTGTCGCAGTAGTTCAGTTCTATCCCGATTTTTTCCCGGCTTTCCTGGTAGGTATCCAGCTCTTTATAATACAGCAGACCATGGGTAACATTGTTGCTCCAAAAGTTATGGGTGACGAGCTTAACCTCAGTCCTGCGGTTATACTTATTTCGCTGCTTTTCTGGGGATGGCTGTGGGGTGTTATAGGAGCCCTTCTTTCTGTGCCCATACTTGCAGCTATAAAAATAGTCTGTGATAATGTGGAGTCTCTCCATGTTCTGAGCGTAATGATGGGTTCAGGCAGGACCTACAGCAGGGAAATGAGCGGATAAGAGGGTGGGGTAGTTTCTTGTCAATGAGGATTTTTACCCTGGATTCTTAAGAACTGAAGACTTATTTGCGTGATGGATAACATGAGGGAAATAACTATTCAGGTTTGACTATTTGAATTCCATGATAGAATAATTTCTCATCATAATAGTTGCGGGGTGTTTTTTTGGTACGAACAGGTGATCCAGAATATGGGAAAAATACGGATAATTTCGAGGTAATAAGCCTTTATGATCTAATCCAGATCCTTATCAAGAGAAAAAAACTTATTGTCCTGGTCTTTATGGTCTGTGTACTTGTTGCAGTTGTTGGCTCGCTTATGATGGATCCAGTTTACAGGGTAACAGCAAGTCTTTATCCTGGCTGGATAGATGAGGATCAAGACGGACAACCAATTTACGTTGCATCTCCTAGCGATATTATTGGAAGTATCGAAAAAGAATCATTTAAATTCCAGATTTTTGAAAAATTAGGTTGGGATAACATAAAAGAGCAAAGTTTTAAAGTGAAGACTGATTCACCGCAGAATTCTAAATTAATATATCTGTATGTGGATTCAGCTTTTCCCGAAAAATCAAAAGAGTTTATGCTTACCTTGATAGATGAGATTCAAAGATTCTACTCATCAAGAACCAAGAGTCGTCGTGAAAACCTAACACAGGAAATGATTATTAATGATAATTTAATGAAAAGTTTAACGAAACAAGAAGAAAGGATACTCTTGGACAAGAAAAGAATTAATAAACAGTTAAACTCAACAAACGATAGACTTGATCTTTTGAGAAATACTCAAAAGAGACTACAAAATGAAGTGCTAAAAGTAAAGGACAATACAAATGACATTTTAAGTGCACGAAATGCAATAATTCAACATGAAGATGGAAGAGATTCATTGGTAACTTTACTTTATTCCTCTACAATACAACAAAATCTCTCTTTTATTCAACATTTAAGTACTATGCTGGATAACAACAAATTACAGCAAATTGAGATTCAAAAGGAAATTGAAAATATGTTCATTAAACTTGAAGATAAAGATCTTGCCATACAAGAATTATCTTTAAAAAGGGAAAATATTTATTCAAATGGTAGGAAGATTAAATTAATGAAAGATAGCATCGAAGGACTTAAAATAGTATCTCATCCTCAAATTCTACCCAACAGGGTAAAGCCCAATCGGACTCTTATGGTGGCTCTTGCTGCTGTTTTGGGACTTTTCCTCGGGATATTTATGGCATTTTTCAAAGAGTTCTGGCAGAGCCAGAAAAAGCTGCACAGTTCCTGATCAAAAAGGTTCCTTCAAATATCTAATCGACCATACAGGAAGGTCCACGCGGGGCCTTCCTTTTTTTACAGGGGCTCAAAATCCAATTGATATGGTCCATTGGTCCTGCCATATCTGCGCTGAAAGTCCCGGATAAACCAGTACTTTAGTCCTACCTTTTTTGATCTTTACCCCCCCATATTAGCGATATGTCAGAGTTTATAATTAATATGTCCCAATTTAGGAATATTTCACGAACCTCATGTAACGGGGTGTTTTTTTGAAGGTGTTATTCATCGGTGAAGAAGATTTTAGTGTAAATTCACTCTTTTCAATTTTTCTGGATGAAATGGATATTACTGTAGAATTCAAAGATTTTGAAACTGTCCCAGAAGACGTTGAAGATTTGCTGAATGATGTCCGGATAGTATTAATACGTTCTGTTCCGTTATCTAAAAGATCGGTTCAGATGTTGCGATTCCTTCGTTCAAAAGATTTCAGCCTTCCAATTGTGTATGTGTGTGACGATAAAAGAGAATCCACAGGATATCTTGAAGCCCTGGAGCATGCTGACGGAGTGCTTGGCGAAAAAAATTCTCCTGCTTTTGCTGTAAGGCTGATAAAGAGGGTTCTTTCCGGAACGGCTTACTTTCAGGTTCATGATCAAGCGGCTTCTCTTCTGGAAGACTGTATTGAAGAATCTGAATCATCTCACAGCTATTACGGGTCAGTTTTCAAAAACAGGCCATCCTATGTAAGGTTCATGGACATGATGGCAGGTTCTGCGATATTTGAGCAGGGAGAAACATTTCACCATATGGCAAGAGTGGGAGTTCTTTCAAAAATGATCGCAGATAGTATGGGTCTTGAAGAATCTTTCTGCAAGGTCCTTGAATTTGCAGCAACTCTTCATGATCTTGGAATGACAGGAGTTCCTGAAGAAGTGATCCAGAAAAAAGGAGGACTCAGCTCTTCTGACTGGTCCAACATCAGGTTACATGGTCAGATAGGAGCGAATCTTCTTGGAACAGCAAAGTGTCCTGTATTAAATATGGCCAG
>Ga0102928_1001965_pt1 | contig 12463 bp, 11 predicted proteins | sample SalPonR1_B_D1_MG_FD_78504 | JGI IMG/M metagenome (GOLD analysis project Ga0102928, IMG submission 78504) | Salt pond soil microbial communities from South San Francisco under conditions of wetland restoration - Salt Pond MetaG R1_B_D1_MG | ecosystem: Environmental > Aquatic > Marine > Intertidal...
GGCGAGAGCGCCGAGACCGTCGCCGCCAGACCTGGCTGGGGCGCGATCGCCGCGGTGCGGGAGGGCGCGGTGATCGAGCTCGATCAGGCCGCCGTGGACCTGCTGACGCGCGCCGGACCCCGGCTCGCGGACGCGCTCGAGCTGCTCATCTTGCTGCTCGAAGGGGAGCGGCGCTAGGTGCAACGGACCGTCGCCCGCGCCGCGCCGGCGCCGTCGCCGCGGTGGTCGGTCCGTACCGCGTCGATCACCGGCCTCGTCACCGTGCTGGCGGCGGCGCTGGCGGTCGGCTCGGTCGCCGTTCCGCCCGGCGAGGTGATCGGCGCCGTCGCGCGGGGCCTGCAAGGGCGCTTGGACGGCGCGGCGGACGTGATCGTGTGGCAGGTTCGCGCGCCCCGCGTCCTGCTGGCCGCCGTGACGGGAGCGGCGCTCGCGCTGGCGGGGACCGCGTACCAGGCGGTGTTCCGCAACCCGCTCGCCGACCCGTACCTGTTGGGTGCCGCCTCCGGAGCGGGCTTCGGAGCGGCGCTGGCGCTGGTCCACGGGGCGACGTGGGCGTGGCTGGGCGCACTCGGCGTCGGCGGCGCCGCGTTCGCGGTGGCGGTGGCCACCGTCGTGACGGTGGTCCTCCTGGCGCGGCGCGGCGGCCGGCTCCCGATCGTCTCGCTGATCCTGGCCGGCGTGGTGCTGGGCTCGAGCCTCTCCGCCGCGACGAGCTTCGTGATGCTCGCCGATCGCGAGCGGACGGCGGGCGTGCTGGCGTGGCTGCTGGGCAGCTTCGCGTTCGCGGGGTGGCGCGACGTGGCGATGCTGACGGCGTGCCTCGTCCTGGCGGTGCCCGCCGCGATGGCGGCACGGCGCGCGTTCGACCTGCTGTTGCTGGGCGAGACGTCGGCCCGGCAGCTGGGTCTGCCGGTCGAGCGGTTCAAGTGGACCGTCGTGCTCGGGGCGACGCTGCTGACGGCGGCAGCCGTCTCGGTCGCGGGCGTGATCGGCTTCGTCGGGTTGATCGTTCCGCACGCGGTCCGGCTGGCCGTCGGTCCGGAGCATCGCGAGCTCGTGCCGCTGTCGGTGCTGTGGGGGGCGGCGTTCATGGTGGCGGCCGACCTCGTCGCCCGTACGGCGCTCTCGCCTGCCGAGCTGCCGGTGGGGATCGTGACCGCGCTGGTCGGGGGACCGTTCTTCCTGGCGCTGCTCCGTGGCGGACGGGAGGCGTGGTGAGCCTCGTCGTCCAGGACGTCACGTTCGCGTACGCCACCGGGACCGAGGTGATTCACGGCGTCGACGTCACGTTCCGACCTGGACAGCTCGTCGGGCTCATCGGCCCCAACGGGGCCGGCAAGTCGACGCTGCTGGGGCTCGCGTCCGGCGTTCTGCGGCCCGGGTCGGGAACCGTGACGCTGGACGGACGGCCGTTGCGACGGTTCGGGAGGCGCGAGCTGGCTCGCCGGCTGGGCGTCGTTCCTCAGGTGCCCGAGCTTCCCGCGGCGTTCTCGGCGCGCTCCGTCGCGGCGATGGGCCGCGCGCCGCACCTGGGATTCTTCGCGAGCGAGGGGCCGGAGGATCGCGCCGTGATCGAGGCCGCGATGCGTCGCACCGACGCTTGGCGGTTCCGCGACCAGCCGGTGGGCTCGCTCTCGGGTGGCGAGCGGCAGCGCGTGGTGCTGGCGCGTGCCTTGGCGCAGCAGCCGGACTGGCTGCTTCTCGACGAGCCCACCGCGCACCTGGACCTTCGCTACCAAGCGGAGCTGATGCGCCACGCGGCCCGCCTGGCGGGCGAGGGGCTGGGGGTCGTCGCCGTGCTTCACGACCTGAATCAGGCGGCCCGCTGCGACCGGGTGCTGCTGCTCGATCGGGGTCGCATCGTCGCCGACGGCAGCCCGGAGGAGGTCCTGAGCGAGCCGCTGCTCGAACGGTCGTTCGGAACGCGGGTGCGCGTGCGGCCGGGCGACCGTCCGGTCGTGACGGCCGAGTGACGCGCTACGCCCGCGCACCGTCGGGAACGGCTCGCGCCGGGCGTCAGCTCAGGCCGCGATCGTCGCTCTCGGGGTCGAACCGGTCCTGCACCCGGATCGCCTTGCGGTAGAAGTCTACGAGCGCCTCGGTCGCGGCCAGCCAGCCGTGCTGCTCCATGTCCTCGCGCGCCTGACGCCCGAGCCGCCTGCGCAGCACGTCGTCGGTGAGCAGGCGCCTGAGCTGCTCGGTCAGGTCGCCCAGGTCGCCGGGCGTGAACATCAGTCCGTTCTCGCCGTGCCGGATCACGTCGGGGATCCCGCCCGCCCGCGCGCCGACGGCCGGGACGCCGGAGGCCATCGCCTCCATCGCCACGAAGCCCAGCGTCTCGGTGTCGGAGGGGAACGCGAACACGTCCGCGCTGGCGTACGCCGAGGCGAGCTCCTCGCCGGAGAGGTACCCCGTGAAGACGGTGGGCGTCCCGGCGAACCGTCTCTCGAGCTCCTTCGCGGCCGGCCCCGACCCGACGAACGCCAGGCGCACGCCGTCCAGCTGCGTGATGGGGGCGTACAGCCAGTCGAGTCGCTTCTCGAACGACAGGCGTCCGACGTAGAGCATCAACGGCTTCTCGGGCTCGCCGCCCGAGAGTCGCCTGCGCATCGCCTCGGTCCGTCGAGACGGCCGGTAGAGCTCGGTGTCCACCGCCTTGGGCCAGAGCCGGACCCGGTCGATGCCCAATCCCTTGGCCGAGTTCACCATCGGCATGCTGGTGCACAGGTTCACGTGGGCCTGGTTGTGCACGTCCCGCAGGAAGCGGTCGGAGATCGGCGTGAGGAACGGCAGCTTCAGGTGCTTCGCGTACTGGGTGATGTCGGTGTGGTAGCTCGCCAGCAGCGGGAGCCCGCGCTGGCGCGCGACCATCGTGCCCCACAAGCCGAGGATGACCGGATTCACCACGTGCACGACGTCGGGACCGAAGCGGTCGATCTCCCGTCCGATCCGGGGACGGGGCAGTCCGAGGAACAGCTCGGGGTACCACGGCCAGAACGGGACGCTGGGAACGCGCACCACGCGGTGACCGGCGGCCTCGGGCGGAGGCTTCCCCGGCGCGAAGATCAGCGCCTCGTGGCCGAGCTCGCTCAGCTTCTCGAGGCTTCGCACGACGCGGGTGACCACGCCGTCGATCTTCGGCAGGAACGTCTCGGTGAAGAGCGCGATACGCACGCGGCTGGCCTCCGGGATCGCCTCAGTCGTCGCCTGGCGGCACGCCGGGCTTCTGGCGTTCGGTCCAGGTGGCGGTGGCGGGGATCTTGGCGCGGTCGGCGCGGTGGGCGTACTTGCGGGCGACGCTGGTGACCTCTTCGAGGAGGCCGGCTTCGAGGGTGGTGGGCTCGAGGCCGAGGTCGAGGAACAGGTCGTTCTGGACGTGGAGCTCGTTTTCGGGGTCTTCGTTCCTGGGGTTGTCGACGTAGGCGATCTCGGCGTCCGCGATGTCGGCGACGATCTTGGCGAGGTCGCGGACGCGGTGGGTTTCGGTCATCTGGTTGAGGATCTTGACGCGTTCGCCCTTTTCGGGTGGGTTTTCGAGGGCGATCTGGATGCAGCGGACGGTGTCGCGGATGTGGATGAAGGCGCGGGTCTGTCCGCCGGTGCCGTGGACGGTGAGGGGGTAGCCGACGGCGGCTTGCATGAGGAAGCGGTTGAGGACGGTGCCGTAGTCGCCGTCGTAGTCGAAGCGGTTGACGAGGCGTTCGTCCTGGTCGGTCTCGGGGGTGTGGGTGCCCCAGACGATGCCTTGGTGGAGGTCGGTGATGCGGAGGTGGTCGTTCTTGGCGTAGTACGCGAAGAACAGCTGGTCTTGGGTCTTGGTCATGTGGTAGATGCTGCCGGGGTTGGCGGGGTAGAGGATCTCTTGGCGGACGCGGGTGCCGTCGTCGGTGGTGACTTCGACGGGGAGGTAGCCTTCGGGGATCTTCATGCCGGCGGTGCCGTAGCCGTAGACGCCCATGGTGCCGAGGTGGGCGAGGTGGACGTCGAGGCCCGATTCGACGATGGCGGCGAGCACGTTGTGGGTGGCGTTGAGGTTGTTGTCGACGGTGTAGCGCTTGTGGGCGCTGGATTTCATGGAGTAGGGCGCGGCGCGCTGTTCGGCGAAGTGGACGATGGCGTCGGGTTTCTCGTCCTGGATGAGCGTGAGGAGCCGGTGGTAGTTCTTGGCGACGTCGAGCCGCTCGAAGCGGATGTCGTGGCCGCTGACCTCTTTCCACGCCTTCTGGCGGGTGCCCATGTACTGGATGGGGGTGAGGCTGCCGGCTTCGAGCTCGTTGTCGATGTTGCGGCGGCTGAGGTTGTCGATGATGGTGACGTCGTGCCCGAGGTTGCTGAGGTGCAGGCTGGTGGGCCAGCCGCAGAAACCGTCGCCGCCGAGGATGAAGACCTTCATTCGGACCTCCGGGTGAAGTGGGGATGCCAAGAGAACGCGCGCTGCGCTCGCGGAAACGCTCGACTGTACCACCGGCCGTCGAGGCTCAGGACTCGCGTTTGGGCCCGATCCGGACGCGTCGGCGCCACGCGCGCCAGCGGCGCTGGAGCCAGCGCCGTCGGTACGGATCCGCGCCCGCCTTCCACTCGCCGCTCTTCAGGAGCGAGCCGATGACGATCGACGCGATGAAGAACGGGTGGAGCACCGCCCACGCCAGCAGGCCCGGCCCCACAAGATCGTCGCGGTCCAGCTGCCGCGCGCCGATCGCGACGCCGCCCACCTCGATCGCGATCTCCGCCAGCCACAGCGCGGCCACCCACGGTGCCAGCTCCGGCGCGAGCGGCGTCGCGACGACGGCCAGCGACAGCGCGACGGACTGGAACCCCAGCACGGCGATCGAAGCCAGGAAGCCCGGGTGGTAGTGCATCGGATGGTGATAGCGCGACACCCAGCGCCGGCGCTGCAGGTAGAACGCGCGCCAGTCCGACACGGGCTGCGTCAGCACGCGCGTCTCGGGGCGGCTCGCGAACACGATCCGACTCCCCGGCAGCCGGCCGAGACGCTGCGTGAGCAGGTCCTCGTCGCCGCTGGGCGCCCGGCCGATCGCGCCGAAGCCACCGGCCGCCTCGAACGCGTCGCGACGGTACGCCTGATTGTTCGCGCTCGACGCGAACTTCCAGCCGAACCTCGTGAGCGAGCGCGAGACCAGCATCAGCGACAGCCAGTCGATCGTCTCGAAGCGGTGCAGGAAGCGATGCACGCCGCCCCTGCGGGTCGTCTCGACGTAGCCGACGACCATCGTCACGCCCGGTGCGAAGTGCGCGATCATCCCCTCGAGCCAGCCCGCCGGGTAGCGGCAGTCGGCGTCGCTGGTCACGATGATCTCGCCGCTCGAGGCGGCGATGCCGTGGTTCACGGCGTTCACCTTGGGCGCGAGACGGCGGTCGGGCGCGTCGACGCGAACGCCGCGGATCCGCGGATCGCGGGCGGCCGCGGCCGCGATCACGTCGGGCGTGCCGTCGCTGGAGCGATCGTCGACCACCACGAACTCGGCGTCGCCGGGATAGTCCTGCGCGGAGAGCGACGCCAACGTCGGCGCCAGATCGCGCTCCTCGTCGTGGGCGGGGACGATCACGCTGACCGAGGGACGGCGGCTCGTCAGGCGCTCCTCGCCGCGGACGAACAGGCCCACGAACGCGAGCCCCATCAGGCCCAGGTAGGGAAGGGCGAGGGCGTAGAGAACGACCACGAACGCAGCGAGCACAGCGACGACCTCCAGCGACGCGGTGAACCTACCACGACGGCCGTCGGGCGCCCGCCGGGGTAGCGTCCGGCATGCCGGGATCCACCCCTCTCCGCCAGCCTGGACCGCCGGCCGGCTACGACAGCTTCCACGGCTGGCTGCGGGAGCTCGACGAGGGACGCGGACGGATCGCCGTTCACGCCTTCGTGCCGCCCCGCGGTGGCGACCCGGCGGGCCAGGTACGCGGACCGTGGGCGCCCCTGGTCGAACGACTGGGCGTGCGGCCGTGGCGGCACCAGGCGACCGCCTGGGGCCACCTCGCGGACGGTCGGGACGTGGTGCTGGCCACCCCGACGGCCTCGGGCAAGTCGCTCGTCTACCAGCTGCCCGTGCTCCACGCGGCCGGCGAGGGTCGGACGGCGCTGATGCTGTTCCCGACGAAGGCGCTGGCCGGCGATCAGCTGCGGTCGGTCCGCTCGCTGGCCGGTGCGCTGGGCCAGGTGGCCGCCGAGGAGCGGTACACGACGTACGACGGCGACACGCCGCGTGCCCAGCGTCGGGCACGCCGCGAGCAGGCCGCCGTCGTGGTGACGAATCCCGACATGCTGCACCTCGGCATCCTGCCGTTCCACGCCTCCTGGGCGTCCTTCCTGGCGCGCCTCGAGGTGATCGTGATCGACGAGCTCCACGCCTACCGCGGCGTGCTGGGAAGTCACGTGGCGAACGTGCTCCGGCGGCTGCTGCGAATCGCGGAGCACTACGGCGCCGCCCCCAGAGTCGTGGCGGCCAGCGCCACGATCGCGAACCCGGACGGGCTGTTCGAGGCGCTGACCGGCCGCACCGCGGTGGCGGTGGACGACGACGCGGCGCCGCACGGGGCCAGGGAGGTGGTGTTCTGGGAGCCTCCCGCCCGGAGCGGCGACGCGGCTCGGCGCCGCAATCCGGTGGCGGAGGCGGCCGACCTCGCGGTCGCGTTCGCGCGGGCCGACGTCAAGAGCCTGTTCTTCTGCAACTCGCGCCGGTCGGCGGAGCTGCTGGCCCGCTACGCCTCGGCACGGCTGGGCGAGGCCGAGGCGTGGCGGGTGGACGCGTACCGGGCCGGCTACGACGCCGCCGAGCGGCGCCGGATCGAGCACGACTTCGGCGAGGGAAGGATCACGGTGCTGGCGGCGACGAGCGCGCTGGAGCTCGGCGTCGACGTCGGCGGCGTGGACGCGGTGACGATGGTCGGCTATCCGGGCTCGTCGATGTCGTTCTGGCAGCGGGCGGGCAGGGCGGGGCGCAGTGGAGCGCGCGCGCTGACGGTGATGGTCCCGGGCGACGATCCTCTGGACGACCACTACCTGCGCCACCCCGAGCAGATCCTCGAGGGGGCGGTCGAGGCGGCGGTCGCCGACGGCCACAACGACGTCATCCACGCCGCGCATCTGCCGTGCGCCGCGGCCGAGCTGCCGCTCGCCGCGAGCGAGCGGTGGCTCGCGCCCGGCTTGGACCTGGACGACGTGCCTGGGCTCAGGCGCGTGCACGAGCGCTGGCATCCGAGCGGCCGCTTCCCGCACCGGCGGGTGTCGTTGCGCGGCGGCGGGGTGGGGCGCGTGCGACTCGTGGAGGCCGCCGAGGGCCGCTCGCTGGGCGACGTGGACGTCGCGCGGGCGGTCCGGGAGCTCCACGTCGGCGCGGTGCACCTGCACCGGGGCGATCCGTACCTCGTCGTGGAGCTGGACCTCGAGGCGCGTCGGGCGACCCTGCTGCCGCACATCGAGGACTGGTACACGCAGATTCGGGGCGAGACCCGGGTCGAGGTGCTCGAGGCCGGCGCCGAGGGCGACCCGCGGCTGGCCGCGGAGCTCGGGCTGCGCCCGGGCGTGTCGGTGGGACGCGTACGCGTCGTGCACGAGGTGTCGAGCTACGTCAGGAAGCGCTACCGGACCGGTGCGATCCTCGAGGAGCGGATCCTGGACCTGCCGCCCGAGTCGTACGAGACCCAGGCGGCCTGGTTCGTGATGGCCGAAGAGGCACGCTCGGGGTCGGTCGCCACCGCGCTGTTCGCCTCCGGCATGCACGCGCTGGAGCACGCCCTCATCGGGCTGCTCCCCGCGTTCGTGCTGTGCGAGCGGGCCGACGTGGGGGGCGTGTCGTATCCGTTCCATCCGGAGCTGGGACAACCGACGCTGTTCGTGTACGACGGAGCTCCCGGCGGCGTCGGGTACGCCGCGGCCGGGGCGCACGTCGCCTTGCGCTGGCTCGACGCCGCGCGCGAGCGGCTCGAGGCCTGTCCGTGCAAGACCGGCTGCCCGCGCTGCGTGCTGTCGCCGAAGTGCGGCAACGGCAACCAGTTCCTCGACAAGGAGGCGGCGCGCACCCTCGCAGAGGCGTTGTTGGGGCGGCTGGCGCGCCCGCGCTCGCTGGTCGCGTCCGCCTGATCGGACGCGAAGCGGGTCCTGGGAGCGGCGTGCTAGACTGCCGCGCCATGCGCATCGGTTTCGTCACCCGTCTTCTCTGGGATCGTTGGGGTCCGTTCTGGAGCCGCCTGCTCCATGCGGCCGGCGCCGAGATCGTCGCGCCGGACCCGGCGCGCCTGGAGCAGGCGTCCGACGACCCGCGCCTGGGCGCCGTGTCGGGGCGGGCGTTTCGAGCGGCCGCCGCCGAGGCGATCGCGCTGTCGGGATGCGAGCGGCTGATCGTGCCCCACCCCAACTTCGGCTACGACGGCGCGCGGGGCAGCGCGCAGGATCCGTTCGTCGCGGACTTCCCCGGGGCGCTCGCGCACGCGGTGCCAGGGCTGCCGCCGCTCCTGGCGGTTCCCGCGGACCTGTCGTCGCCCGGCATCGAGAGCCTGGCGATCTCGATCCTCTCGACCGTGTCGCCGTCGCCGGGAACGGTGCCGCGGCTGTGGCAGACGCATCGCGCCGATCTCAGGACGCCCCGCGCCCCGGGCGTCCCGGCCGCCAGAACGCCTTCCGTGACGTCGACCGTCGCGCTCGTCGGCCAGCCGTGGCACCTGGACGAGGCGCTGCGCGGCCGGCTCGAGGCGACGGGAGAGCATCTCGTCTCGGCGCATCGGCTCGATCCGGCCGCGCTTCGGAGCGAAGGCTGGCGGGTGGACGACAAGCTGGCGCCCAGCGACGCGGAGGCGCTGGGCGCGGTGCGGCTCTTCGCGCGCCGACCCGGGATCGCGCGGGTGCGCATGGTCGTCGACCCCGACTCGGGCGCGGACGCGTGGCTCGCACGCCGGGCGCGAGCCCTCGTGCGCCGGCCGTTCGACACCGTCGAGCTTCCAGCCGGCGCCGTTCCGCCCGTCGCCGTTCCGGTCGGCACGGCTGCGTCCGCGCCCCCTTCGGAGGCGGACGGGCTCCCTTCGGACGACGAGGAGCGGGCGTCCTGAGCGATGGGCTGGCTGATTCTGATCGCGTCGCTTGGCTACGCCGTCGTCTCGACCTTCGGCGCTTGGACGGTGGTGCGTCGGCGGCGAGCGCTCGCGTTCGCCTTCATGGCGTCCGCGGCGCTGCTCACGGTCGGCGGCGTCGCCGCCGCCTACCGCCTGCCCGAGACATGGATCCTGCTCGCGGCCGGCTCCGCGACGGCATCGGCGGCGTCGCTGTGGAACGCGCGCCACGTGCTGGGCCGCGTGGTCGTCCGCAACCACTTGGCGCGCGCCGGGCTGGGCCTGGCGCTCACCGTGCTCGCCGCCGTCACGCTTCGCTGAGCGGCGAGGAGCACGCGCGTCGACGGCCGGCTCAGAACGCGGCGCGGCCCGTGATCTCGCGCCCCAGGATCAGGGTGTGGACCGTGTCCGTCCCCTCGTAGGTCGACACCGTCTCGAGATTGAGCATGTGCCGGATCGCGGCGTACTCGGTGGTGATGCCGTTGCCTCCGAGCAGGTCGCGCGCCGCGCGAGCGACGCCGAGCGCGGCGCGAACGTTGTCGCGCTTGGCGAGGCTCACGCGCGCCGGCGTGTCCTTGCCCGCCTCCTTCAGGCGGCCCAGCTGGTAGGCCAACAGGCTGCCCTTCGTGAGCTCGCCCAGCATGTCGGCGAGCTTGGATTGCACGATCTGCTTGCCGGTCAGGGGCACCCCGAACGACGGCCGCTCCTCCAGGTAGCGCACGGACTCCTCGAAGGTCGCGAACCCGGCGCCCAGCACGCCGAACGCGATTCCGAAGCGCGCCTGGTTCAGGCACGACAGCGCCCCCCGGAGGCCGACGACGTTCAGGCGGTTCGCGTCCGGAACGGCGACCTCGTCGAGGTGCAGCTCGCTCGTGACCGAGGCGCGCATCGACGCCTTCGTCTTGATGTCCTCGGCCGAGAAGCCCTCGCGGTCGGTCTCGACGAGGAACCCGAGCACGCGACCCGAGTCGTCGTCACGGGCCCAGACGATCGCGACGTCGGCGCGCGTGCCGCTGGTGATCCAGCGCTTCACGCCGCGGACGATCCATTCGTCGCCCACCTTGCGGCAGCGTGTCGTCATGGCGCCGGGGTCGCTGCCGGCGTCGGGCTCCGTGAGACCGAAGCAGCCGACCGCCTCGCCCGAGGCCAGTCGCGGCAGCCAGGCCTCCTTCATCGCGTCGGAGCCGTACTCGTGGATGGGCCACATCACCAGGCTGGACTGGACGCTGACGAAGCTCCGCAGGCCGCTGTCGGCGTACTCGATCTCGCGGTTCAGCAGGCCGTAGGCGGTGTACGACGCCCCCGCGCCGCCGTAGCGCTCGGGAAGGGCGACGCCGAGCATGCCCATCTCGCCGAACGCCCGCGGAAGGTGGTCGGGGAACAGGCCCTCGCGCCACCACTCGCCCACGTGGGGGAGAAGCTCGGATCGCACGAACTCGCGCACGCTGTCGCGGATCATGCGCTCCTCGGGCGTGTGGAGGGCGTCGATCTCGTAGAAGTCCTGGAGCTCGCGGGAGGTCTTGGCTTCGGGGGTGGTGGGGTTCATGCGTCGGAATCCTCTCGGGAGGGCGCGGCGGGCGCCGTCATTCGCCGAACAGGCGCTTCAGGGCGTCGGCCTTGCCGGTCTTCTTTCGGACGGCCCACCGGCCCTCGCCCACCGGCTCGATACGCTCCTGTCGCACCAGGGCGGCGAGGGAGGCCTCGATCGTGTCGACGGCCAGCTCCTCGCCACGGGCCTCGTCGACCCAGCGTTGGACGTCGCGCACGCTGGCGCCCCGCGGCCCCGCCGCCTCAACGGCTTCGTGAACCCAGTCGTCGACGGTCGTCATGCCCTGAGTGTATCGGCGTGCGGCCTCGGGGGTCGTGGAGTACGGTCGCGATTGCGGGCGACGGCGGGCTCAGCGCGCGACCGTGCCGTCGTCCGCAGGGCGTCCCGGCCGCCGGTAGACCTCGCGCGATCCGGACGAGGCGTCGCTCCAGGTCGGCGTCCGCTCCATCGTGATCGCCTTCACGGGACAGGCCGACACGCAGGCGTCGCAGCCGATGCACTGCGACGGCTCGAGCAGCAGGGCTCCGCCGCCGTCGTCGTCGTACGCCCGCGAGAACGCGTCGGTCGGACACACCCGCGTGCAGATCGGGCAGAGGATGCAGGCGTCGCTGACGAGCGGGAGGGGCCACGGCACCGGCTGCTCGGGCGGGGGCGCCGCCAGGGCGAGCGCCCGCCAGGTCCTCGCCGCCTCGCTCGGCATCTCGCCGTCGTCGTCGCCCGGATCGAGGGGCGCCAGCGCGTCGGACGCGCTGGTCGCCAAGCTCCGCCAGCCGCCGCGCAGCAGCGTCCTGCGATCGATCGCCTCGGCGGTGTCCTCGTCGTCGAGGGCGTCGCGCCGCTCGACGCGGATCTCTCGGTCGGCGCCCCGCAGCGCCAGCAGCTCCCGGGACCGCTCGGCGACGGCGTGGATCGCGTCCAGCGCCGCCTGCCCACCGACGTCGCAGCCTGCGCAGTCGCCGTGCGCCAGCACGACCGACGTCCGTCCGCGCAGCAGCGTGTGCAGGTCGGTGGGCCGGAGTCGGGCCAGGCAGTGCACGGTCTGGGCGTCGCCGCTCACGCGCGAGCACTTCGCGGGGCGGCCCGCGGACAGGCGCAGCTTCGGCTCGAGCGCTTGCGAGGGGCACGCCTGCACGCACAGTCCGCATCCGCTGCAGTCGACGTCGTCGATCTCGACCCCACGGCCGCGCACCGTGACGGCATCGTGCGGACAGACGTCGGCGCAACGCGTGCAGGCGGCGGGCGACTGCCGCACCGCCAGACAGCGGGCCTTGGTGAACTCGGGCCGAACGTCGGCCGCGCGGAAGACGAAGTTCAGAAGGTCGTCGAACACGAAATCTCCGTGGTGCGGCGGGCACCGGCCCGACCGCGCGACAGCCGGCTCAGAAGCCGTACACCTCGTGGCGTTCGGGGCTGAGCTTCTTCGCGTAGCCGGTCGCTTCGAGGTAGGCGTCGAAGTCGTCGAAGTCGAGCTGCTGCTTCTGGTCCGACAGCGCGACGGCGGGATTGGGGTGCACCTCGACCATGATCCCGTCGGCGCCGACCGCGAGGCCGGCCTTGGTGAGCGGGACCAGAAGGTCGCGGCGACCGCCGGAGTGCGTCACGTCCACGACGACGGGAAGGTGCGTCTCGAGCTTGGCGAGCGCCACCGCCGAGACGTCCAGCGTGTTGCGCGTGGTCGGCTCGTAGGTGCGGATCCCGCGCTCGCACAGGATGACGTTCGGGTTGCCCTCGTGCAGGAGGTACTCCGCGGCCATCACCCACTCCTGGATCGTGGCCGCTAGGCCGCGCTTGAGCAGGACAGGCTTCTTGCTCTTGCCGATCGCCTTGAGCAGCGTGAAGTTCTGCATGTTGCGA
>Ga0102928_1001967_pt1 | contig 12462 bp, 10 predicted proteins | sample SalPonR1_B_D1_MG_FD_78504 | JGI IMG/M metagenome (GOLD analysis project Ga0102928, IMG submission 78504) | Salt pond soil microbial communities from South San Francisco under conditions of wetland restoration - Salt Pond MetaG R1_B_D1_MG | ecosystem: Environmental > Aquatic > Marine > Intertidal...
CCGGTGTCATACCGGCCGATGTGGATATCTGACCCGCCCCAGCAGAGCCGGTAGAAGGCCGCAGTGTCAGCAGAGTCGTAGTAATCCGCAGCGGTTGATGCATTCGTACCGGTCCTGGACAAGGCATCTCTCCCGCTTGCTGCTGTCTTGATCCCTTAGCATCGCCGAAGGAGCTCCGGAACCTGCGTTCTGATTCGCTGGGCTCGTCGATTTCACGCATCACCGCGCTGAAACGTATTGCGCGGAAACGCGGCCCATCTCCTTTTCATTCGTGATTTCAATGTGTTCGTTGACTGTCGCCCGCGGTTCAGCACAGTGGAACGGAGAAAGAACCACCGAAGATCGCCATGCCCAGGATCACCAAACGCCTCGTCGATGCCGCAGAAGCCCGGTCCACCGAATACTTTGTCTGGGACAGCGAGATCCCCGGCTTCGGGCTGCGCGTGCTGCCGGGCGCAAGGGCTATGTGGTTCAGTACCGCGCCGGACGCCGGTCTCGGCGGATCAGCCTCGGGCCCAGCAAGGTCCTCACCTGCGAGCAGGCGCGCAACCGCGCCATCGCTATCGTCGCCGCCGCGCGCAACGGTGAGGACCCCGCCGCCGAGCGGGACGCGGGGCGCAAGGCGATCACGGTGAAGGAACTGGCCGAGCGGTTCGACAAGGAGCACATCGCCATCCGCGTGAAGGCCAGCACGGCGAAGGAGTATCGTCGGAACTTGAGGCGCTTCATCCTGCCCGCGCTCGGGCAGCTCACGGTCAAGGGCATCACCCGGGCGGACGTGGCGAAGTTCCATCACGACCTCCGCCACATCCCCTATCAGGCGAACCGCTGCCTCGAAGTGATCTCGAAGATGTTCAGCCTCGCCGAGATGTGGGGGCTGCGTCCGGACGGCACCAATCCGCGTAAGCACATCCGGAAGTACCCCGAGGAGAAGCGCGAGCGCTTCCTCAGCGCGACCGAACTGCGCCGGATCGGCGAGGTGCTGCGCGAGATGGAGGCGGAGGGGATCGAACTGCCCTCGGCGATGTGCGCATCCACGACCTGCGCCACACCTTCGTGTCAACGGCCGTTGCCTCGGGTCAGGGCCTGCCGATGATCGGCAAGCTCCTTTGGCCACACTCAGGTCCAAACCACGGCGCGCTACGCCCACCTCGCCGCCGAGCCAGTGCGGGTGGCAGCCAATGCAGTGGCGCAGAACCTCAGGCAATCACTCGGGTAAGCGGTGGAGGGGACGGGACCGGGATCGGACGTTCTCCAGCCTTCAAATCGTTGTTTCCATTGAACGAAGATGCAGTTCGAACGGCCATCCGGTTCAATCGCGACGGGCGGCGAAACGGCGAACTGCGGCAGGGTTAGCTTCATGCGGAACAGCACGGATCCGGCGGCAGCGGTCGCGTGTACCTGGAACACGTTTTTTGAGATCGACGCCGTTGATGGTAGCCTCAGACATGGATGCCCTCTCCTTCAGCTTGTGCTTCAACACCGCAAGCTTGGCACATTGCGATGCCGTCAGGGGAGAGCGGCATCCGCCGCATCTTCGGAAAACGGCAACGCCTGCAGCCGTCATAAGTTTAGATCAGACAAGATCAGCAGGGAGAAGCTCATTAGGCATGTTCTGGTAGCACACCGGCCTGAGCCAGCGCCGGATGGCGAGCGTGCCGACGGACGTATGGCCGAAATTGGTCGACGCCGGATAGGGCCCGCCATGGACCATGGCGTCGGCGACCTCGACACCGGTGGGGAAGCCGTTGGCGAGGACGCGGCCGGACTTGCGTTCGAGGATCGGCAGAAGCTTTCGTGCGAAGGCCGTGTCGGGTTTGTCGAGATGGAGCGTGCAGGTCAGCTGACCCTTCAGGCTTCGCGCGACCGCTTCCATCTCGCTCTCGTCCTCCACCGTGACGATCAGTCCAAGGGGACCGAACACCTCTTCGCCGAGCGCCTCGTCCGCGAGCCATGCCGCGCCGGTCGTTCTGTAGAGGTGGGGCGCGGCGTTGCGCAGATCGCAGACCGAAGTCAGAAGCTCCTGCACGTCGGTCGCCCCCGCGACGCGATCGCGACCCGCGCGATAGGCCTCGGCGATGCCGTCGGTCAGCATGACCTGCGGGTCCGTTTCTGACAGGGCCTCGGCGGCGGTTTCGGCGAAGGTGTCCGCCGCCCCGCTCCCGATTGCAAACAAGATGCCGGGGTTGGTGCAGAACTGCCCTGCGCCCATCGTGAGCGAGCTGGCCCAGGCTCGCGCGATCTCGTCCCCGCGGGCGGCAAGCGCCTGGGGCAGCACGAACATCGGGTTGACCGAGCCGAGCTCGCCATAGAACGGAATTGGCTCCGGCCGCGCGGCACAGAGATCGAAGAGCGCGCGTCCGCCGTCGAGCGAGCCTGTGAAGCCCACGGCGCGGATCAAGGGGTGTTCGACTAGCGCACGCCCCGTGTCGCGGGAGCCGCCATGGATCAGGGAGAAGACACCTGCGGGCATCCCCTGTTTGTGAATGGCCGCATTGATTGCCTCAGCTACGATCTGGCCCGTGCCGGGATGCGCCTCGTGGCCCTTTGCGACAACCGGACACCCTGCCGCAAGCGCCGAGGCGGTGTCGCCGCCCGCGACCGAGAAGGCGAGCGGGAAGTTCGAGGCGCCGAAGACTGCGATAGGGCCCACGGGCTTCTGCATCACGCGCAGATCGGGACGCGGGAGCGGCTGACGATCCGGGAGCGCGGGGTCGTGACGACGGTCGAGATACCCCCCATCTTCAATGTGGACCGCGAAAAGCCGCAGCTGCCCCGTCGTCCGGCCACGCTCGCCTTCGAGCCGGGCCGCCAGCAGGCCGCTTTCCCTGGTGCCAATGGCGGTAATCTCTTTGCCGCGCGCCTCGATCTCGTCGGCGATGGCACGCAGGAAGGCGGCACGTTCTGACCGGGATATCCCGGCATAGGCGGCAAACGCATCTTCGGCGGCGCGCACGGCCCGGTCTACATGGCCTGTCGTGCCGACGGGGAACTGGTCGGGCTCGCCCGCGACCGGCGTGTTCGCAAACCTCTCACCGTCGCCGACCCAGTCGCCCGCAATGAGGTGCTTACCTGTCACTGTTAGGTCTTTCACGATTGTTCTCCATGATTAGAAGCCTTTGTAAAGAGGCCCCCTTGATAAAGGGCGCGCGGGTCGTCCGCGGCGAGGCGCTCGTCCGCGAACATCGCCGCAAAATGTCGCGAAGAGTCCCGCGGCACCCAGCCGAGATAGGACGCCGAGGCATTGTCCCACCAGACGCTGTCATTATCCGAAACCCCATAGATAACCGGGCACCCGAGGCGATGGACCCTGAAAACCCGTTCGATCAGACGCGCGAAGTCAGCCGCCGAGAACCAGGTTGCGAGCATTCGCCGATCAACCGGTGCCTCGAAACAGCTGCCAATGCGCAAGATCGCCGTCTCGATCCCGAACTTGCGATGATAGAGGTCTGCCATCGCCTCGCCAAACACCTTCGACACACCGTAAAGCGAATCTGGTCGTGGACAGGCATGCGCGTCGAGCCGCTGATCTTGCCGGTAAAAGCCAATCACGTGGTTGCTGCTTGCGAAGATGATGCGCGGCCTGCCGCAAAGTCGCGCCGCCTCGTAAAGGTTGTGCACGCCCTCGATATTCGCGCTCAGGATCGCGCCAAATGTGTCTTCTTCGGCAATGCCGCCCAGATGGACGATCCCGTCACACCCTTCGACCATCGACTTGACGCTCTTCAGATCCTGCAGGTCGCAGGGCACGAATTCTGACCCTTCGGGCATAGTTTCGGGGCGCGACAGGTCACTGAGGCGCAACTCAGCGAAAAACTCGCCCAGTCTCGGCGTCACAAGGCTGGCAACACGGCCCGCGGCGCCGGTGATCAACAATCGGTTCAACACATCGTCACCTCAGAAGATTAGGGAGCGTGAGAGAGATCGCGGGCACGAAAGTGACCAGCAACAGCGCGACCAGGACCGCTAGGTAGAAGGGCCAGATCGAGCGTACGACCTGCTCCATTTTCACCCCCCCGATCGAACAGCCGATAAACAGGCACGCCCCGACGGGCGGCGTCGACAGCCCCAGCCCCAGGTTCATCATCAGCAGCATTCCGAATTGCACCGGGTCCATACCTATCGCACTGACCACTGGCAGAAAGATCGGTGTGCAAATCAAGATTAGCGCGCCCATATCCATGAAAGCGCCAAGCGCCAGCAAAGATATGTTGATCAAAAGCAATAAGAGTATCGGATTATCGGAAATGCCAAGGAGCGCCGCGAGGATAAGCGCCGGCACCTGGTAGAGCGCCAGAAAATAGGCAAACGAGGTCGCCGTCCCGATCAGGATCATAACCATCGCCGTGGTGCGGATCGACTGCGCCACTGCGGTCAGGAATTCCTGCCAGCTGAGTGAGCGATAGAAGAACACGGTCACGAGGAAGGCATAAATCAATCCAATAGCGGCCGATTCCGTCACAGTGAAAATCCCCGAAATCACGCCGCCGATGATCACCACCGCCGTCATCAGGCCGGGCAGCGCCGCCAAACCGCTGGCGAGGACTGCGGGCCAGCCCGGAAACTCCTCCGCCGGGTATCCTCGTTTGATCGCCACGATGTAGGCCGCCACCGCGAGGCACACGCACATCAGCACCCCCGGCACTACGCCAGCGAGAAACAGCGAAGAGATCGAGATTCCGCCACCCGCGGCGAGCGCATACAGGATCATGTTGTGGCTGGGCGGCACCATTACTCCGGCCAGCGAAGACGTCACGGTGACGTTGACCGCGTAGTCGTCGTCATAACCCTTCTCCTTCATCATCGGAATGAGGACCGAGCCAAGCGCGGAGGTATCGGCCACCGCCGAACCCGAGATGCCGCCGAACAACATCGAGGTCAGGACGTTGACCACGCCAAGGCCGCCTCGCAGACGCCCGACGAGGGCATTGGCGAATTGCACAAGGCGCATCGCGATTCCGCCGCGCATCATCAATTCCCCTGCGAAGATGAAGAATGGGATAGCCAGGAAGGAAAAAATGTTCATCCCCGCGACCATCCGCTGAAACACGATCAGCGGCGGGATCCCCTCGACCAGCGCGGCACACAAGGCCGCCACCCCGAGGGCAAAGGCGATCGGTAATCCCGCCAGCATGGAAAGGAGGAAAACCCCGAGCAGAATAGCCAGACCCATCAGTCGGCCCCCTTGTCTTCAGCTTGATGCGCCGGGTGCAAAAGGAACCAGAGCCGTTCGGCCATGAACATCACGATCAGGACGCCGGTTACGCAAAGCGGGATGTACTGGAACGCCTGCGGCACGCCGAGCAGCGGGATCGCGCGGTTCCAGGTCCCCTCTACCAGCTGGTACGAGTAATAGGTCATGGCAAAGCCGAACGCGCCGAGGATGAGTGCGTTAAGCACCGCGATGCCCTTCTGCACGCGTTTGGGCAGGGCCACAGTGGCGAAGGAAAGGCCCAGATGCGTGTTCTCGCGCAGCCCGACGGCGCCAAGCGGCAGGGCAACGAATAGGATCAGCAGCAGCGCCAGCCGTTCGGCCCATGTCGGCGTGTCGTTCAGGACGTAGCGCCCCCAGACCTGCCAGCCCGTCACCAATACGAGGACCACAAGCGCGATGCCGCCGATTAGCACGACGGCGCGAACCAATTGGTCGATTGCGCGAAACCCCATCTCGCCCCCCTCATGCGAACCGGCCCGGGCAGAACCCGGACCGGAGTAGTTCACGGTCGAAGAATTAGTCAGTCGCCTGAATGCGATCGAGCAAGTTGCGCAGCGTCTCGTCGGTGACGAACTGGTCATAGACCGGCGCCATCGCGTCGATGAACCCGCTCTTGTCGTCCAACTCGACAATGGTGACGCCCGCGTCGCGCACGATCTGCTCGGAACGTTCCTCGCGCTCGGCCCAAAGCTCCCGCTGCAGGCTGGCGCTATCGATGGCAGCCTGGCGCACAATCTCCTGGTCTTCCGCGCTCCACGAATTCCAGGTGTCCAGATTGACGGCGAACACCTCAGGCACGATCGTATGCTCGTCGAGGATGTAATAAGGTGCGACCTCAAAATGTCCGGTGGATTCGTAGGACGGCCAGTTATTCTCAGCTCCGTCCACGACGCCCGATTGGATCGAGGTGTAGACCTCGCCGAATGGGATTGGCGTCGCGTTGGCGCCAAGCGCCTCGACCATCGCAACGTTCAGGTCCGAGTTCTGAACCCGGATCTTCATCCCTTCTAGGTCCACGACCGAGTTGAGCGGCCTGTTGGCGTAGAACGAGCGCGCGCCGCTGTCGTACCAGGCGAGGCCGATCATGTTGGCCACTGCCATCGCATCCGAGATTTCCTGCCCGATCTCGCCGTCCATGACCGTATGCATGTGGTCGATCGATCGGAACGCGTAGGGCAGCGCCGTGACCTGCGTTTCCGGCACGATGTTGTTGAGCGGCACGAGGTTGAACACCGCGAAGTCGATGCCACCGAACTGCATCTGCTCAATCGCCTGATCCTGCTCGCCAAGCTGGGCAGAGTGGAACGTAGTCGGCTGGATGCGCCCGTCCGTTCGTTCGGCGACCAGCTCGCCGAAGCGGTCCATGGCAAGCGATCCGGGATAGTCCGGCACGTGGGTGTTCCAACCCCGGATCTCCTGCGCGATGGCCGGTGTGGCCACGATGGTGGCGGCCGTCATGGCCGCCGCGGTCATCTGGTAAATCTTCATGTCATCCTCCCTAAATGTGCGTTTTCCCCACTTCAGCACGGACGGATCCTTACACCTGTCATACAGGTTGTCAACAGATGCATTGAAACCGTGGCGGGGTCATTGTAGATTTGGCTAATGGGCATCGTCATACGGGCACTGCCTATGCCATCGCGAAGGAGCGACCATGCCGCATGACGGACAGAATACCTCCCTTACCGGACGTCTGGCCGGCCTTTTGCGGACGGCCATCGCCGAGGGTGAATTCAAGACCGGCGACCGGCTGCCCAGCGCTGCGGACCTCACCCGCCAGCATGGCGTGTCGCGGACCGTGGTGCGCGAAGCGGTGGCGGAACTCCGCAGCGAGGGATTGGTTGAATCGCGCAAGGGTTCGGGCGTCTATGTCAGGCAGAACGCACGGATCCCCGTTTCGGAATCTCGGCTGGCAACTCTCCCGGAAGTCATTGATATGCTTGAGTTGCGTTCGGCGGTGGAGGTCGAGGCAGCCGGCCTCGCCGCACAACGCGGATCCCCCGCCCAGCACGCGGCCATCCGCGAGGCGCTGGAGGCGATCCGCGCCGATGACGGCGAAGACAAGGGGGCCGCCCGATTGGACCTCGCCTTTCATAAGGCCATTGCCGATGCGACGAACAACGACCGGTTCGGACGCTTCCTCGATACGCTCGGACTGAACGCGGTGCCACGCAGCAGGTTGCTGGAACCGGGTGACGAACCCCATGCGATGCGCAACTATATGGATCAGTTGAGCACCGAACACGTCGCCATTTGCGACGCTATCGCCCGACGCGATGCCGAAGACGCCCGGTCCGCGATGCGCGATCACCTGTCAGGTGGGCTGTTGCGGTATCAAAGCCTCTTGAACCAGCTATTCTAAAACTTATCATACATATTTGTGTTGTTGGATGATAGACCTTGGGGTAGCGTGATGCTCGAACTTTGCCCGAGGAATCACGATGACCTCTCCGACCGATCTAAAGGCCGCCGTTGCAGGCGGATTGCTCTCTTTCCCTGTTACGCCGTTCGATGCCGAGGACCGCTTCGCGCCCGGCGTCTATGTCGATCACATTGAATGGCTGTCGACCTTCGGGGCATCCGCGCTGTTCGCGGCAGGCGGCACAGGGGAGTTGTTTTCGCTGACCCCCGACGAGATCGGCCCGATCGTGACCGCCGCCAAATCCGCCGCCGGCGCGACGCCGATCATCTCGGGCTGCGGCTACGGCACCCGGATGGCCGTCGAAACCGCGCAACAGGCACAAGCAGCCGGAGCCGACGGTCTTTTGCTGTTGCCGCATTACCTGATCGATGCGCCGCAAGAGGGGCTCGCAGCGCATGTCAGGGCCATTTGCGCCGCTGTCGACATCGGCGTGATCGTCTATAATCGCGGGCAGACTAGGTTTTCGGCCGACACCCTCTGCCGACTCGCCGAGGAGTGCCCCAACCTCGTCGGCTTCAAGGACGGCTCTGGCGATATCGCGCTGGTGCGGGAAATCACGATCCGGCTTGGGGACCGTCTGGCCTATCTGGGTGGCATGCCGACGGCAGAGCTTTTCGCTCATGCCTACTTGGGGGCGGGCGTGTCGACCTATTCCTCGGCCGTGTTCAATTTCGTCCCGGATCTCGCCTGCGCGTTCCACGCGGCGCTTCTGGCGGGGGATCACGACCGGACGAACCGCATTCTGCTTGAGTTCTTCTACCCCTTCGTCGACCTTCGCGACCGCAAGGCTGGCTATGCCGTCTCGGCGATCAAGGCGGGAGTGCGGCGTGCTGGCTACGCGGTCGGCCCGGTGCGAAGCCCGCTGACCGACTTGTCCCACGAGGAGGAGGCGATCTTGGACGATCTGATGGAAAAGGCGCGGGACCTGGCGGCATGACGAAAATCGAGGCGGTTCGCACGCATATCCTAGAGCATCGGCTCGACACCGCGTTTGAAAGCGCCTCGGCCCGGTTCGACGCGCGTCAGCACCTGCTGGTCGAGGTCATCTGCGAGGACGGCACCACAGGCTGGGGCGAATGCCTTGGCCCGGTCGGACCGAACGCGGCAATGGTCGCGGCCTACGGCACGCGCCTCAAGGGGCGCGATCCGCGGATGACCGACGCGATCTGGCTCGACCTTTACCATACGTTTCGCGACCAGGGGCAGCGCGGCCTCGCGATCACCGCCCTCTCCGGGATCGACATCGCGCTGTGGGATATCAAGGGGCGCCTCTTCGATGTCCCCATCGCAACGCTTCTGGGCGCGCGCCACCGCGACGAAGTCCTCGCCTATGCCACGGGGTCGTTCCGCCGGGTCGGGGTCGAACGGGTCACCGACAACGCCGATGAATGCGCGCGCCACGTGATCGAAGGGTTCCAAGCGGTCAAGATCAAGATCGGCTTTGGGGTCGAGGAAGACCTCGCCGTCACCGCCGCCGTGCGCGACGCGATCGGTCCGGAAACGCGGTTGATGTGCGACGCCAATCACGGCTACGACGAGATCGAGGCAATCGAATTCGGCAACCGCGCCGGGCAATTCTCGGTCGACTGGTTCGAAGAGCCGGTTTTGCCGGAGCAGCTGGACAGCTACACCCGCCTCCGCGCCCGCCAGCCGATCCCCGTGGCGGGTGGCGAGACGTGGCACGGGCGGTACGGCCAATGGGAAGCCTTGCGCCGAGGCTGCGTAGACATCCTGCAGCCGGACATCTGCGGGTCGGGCGGGTTCTCCGAGATGCGCCGCATCGCGGATCTGGCGGAGATATCCGGTACGCGCCTCGTGCCGCATGTCTGGGGAACAGCCGTGCAGATCGCGGCCTCACTCCAGTTCATCGCGGCCATGGCTCCCACTCCACCGCGCCCCGAACCGCGCGAACCGATCCTCGAATTCGACCGCACCGACAACCCTTTCCGGCAGGCGGTCGTGAAGACCCCGATCGAGCCGATTAGTGGTATTGTGAAGATCCCGGACGGACCAGGTCTCGGAGTCGAGATCGACCGCGACGCCCTATCCCGTTTTGCTGCGCCTGATTAGAGCGAGAGCGAGCGGACCGACAGAAAGAGGTCGTCGGGGCTGTTTAGCTTAGCGAAATCAAACAGATCCAGTCCCCGATCCGAATGCAAATTCGTACGCCGAGATTGTCTGCCACAGCGATCTCGTCGGAGCGGACCGGGCCCCTCTGGCGATGAATATCCATCGTGATGTCGGACCGCATCGAGCGCGCTCTATGTCATGTTTGGGTCCGGCCTACCTCTATACCGGCAGGACATCGGCGCCAGCATTTGAAAAGGTGCGCGTCGTGGACTTCCTACTCCTGCTCGTTCTGGGCAAGCCACTGTGGATGTGGCTCGTCTTTCTTGGCCTCGTGATCAGTCTTCTCGCCGAGGGGGTGAGAACAGCGCAGAGGGAACGAGACTCCCGTCAAACCTTATCCACTCCGCAAGCCATTGAAATATATTATTTTTATAAAACCTCTGCCTGTCCGCACCACTTTATTCCGGGAGGTACTTCTCCGACCAGGCCTCGCCAGCGGCACCGCTTGCGATCATTGCGTCAACCTCGGCCTCGGTGAATCCAAGCGCCGCAAGCACCTTTCGGGTCTGAGTGCCGGGCTTGGGGGCTGCGTTGGGAATGGTGATTGGCGCGTTCGCAGGGCGCACTGCGTTTGGGGCGACCAGATCGACCCAGCGGCCCATAGGATGGCGGTCGTGCCGGATGGCCCGGAATGTGCTCTTTTGGATATCAATCTCGTCGCTGCTCTCATACTGCAATCCGGCGTCGAGATTTCCGGCAAGCGAGCCCAGAGGGACTATCGCCGCGGATCCCCCCGCGAACAAAGCAGCCCATTCGGCTATGGTGTTGAAGGCAAAACGGGTGGCAAGCGCATCGGCGAGCCCCGCCTCAGGCATCTCTGCGAGATCCGCGAGATCAGGAACGCGGCGCAGGGCAGCGGCCCGCTCGGTCGGTGCGGCAAAAAACATCCAGCCGTCCGCCGCGCGGTAGCAATGATAGAAAGCGCCCCAGCCCTGCGCCAACGGCCCGGACGGTTCATCAAACGGACCACGCTCCTCGAAATCATACATGAATTGCGCCTGAATCATCCCACCGCAGCCTGCCAAGGCTGCGCGAGCGACGCCGCCTTCGCCGGTGATCCGACGGCGTTCCAGCGCGGCGCCGAGGGCAACGCATGCCGCGTATCCGGTCAGCGCATCGATGGTGCCGAAATGGGCGTGCTCCTCCGGCGTCTGAGGTCCGCCGCCAAACCTGACCATCACGCCTGTCGCGGCCTGCGCGGAATCGTCATAGCCCAGATGCCCGGATTTCGGTCCTTGCCGCGGACCGCCCCACGCGTCCAATTGCACGAGGATGGCGCGGGGGTTGAGGGCCTTAAGCCTCTCAGGCGAGAGCCCCAGCGCGTCCCGCTGTGCATCGGTGCCATTGAACGTCACGACATCGACATCGGCGATCAGCCGCCCGAGGGCATCACGACCCCCATCGGACCCGAGGTTCAGCAGCAGGCTTTGCTTTCCGCGATGGGCCTGCAGGCCGAACACGATGGCATTCCACGGATCGACCGACGGGGTGACGGGCTGTACCGAGGTGACCCGCGCGCCGAACCGCGCCAGAGCGGCGCCGATCGTGGGGCCTGCGATCACATTCGCCAGATCAAGGACCTTCAAGCCGTCCAGCCAGCCTATCGGGTCTTTCGGCTCCCGCGACACCGTCGGGCGGGGCGCGTCGGCCAGAAGCCTAGTCAATTCGGGGCGCAAATCGTCTGGAACAGGCCCGGGGCGCTTGTCCATCGCGCCCGGATCTTCCTCGAGCCAGGCCAGATTGCCCATCTGACGCATCAGGCCGTGGCGTGGATCATCAACGCTCAACACCAGCCCGGATGCCAGCGAATGGGGGTCGGCCAGCCATTCCTGCGTGCTGCGCTGCGCCGTGGCGGGGGCTTTCGCACTGCCAAACAGCGCCTCCCATTCCCAGGAGGGCCGCGTCAGAAAGGCCGCTTCCATCGCCTGGGCCACGCGGGCACGGTCACGCTCCCCAACCGGGTAGTTGCGCATGGCCCATTCATCGGGCCAGTCGACCTGATCCAGATAGGCATCGAAATCGGGCAAACGTTCCGCCAAATCCCCAAGCCCAAGAACTTCCAACACACGGCGCGGGTGGGTCACGATCGAGCAGGACACGACATAAAAGCCCCTGCCATCTGCACAGCGATAGGTGCGATAAAATGGGTCAAGAAACGCGCCGAGAGCCTCATAACTCAGATCCATGGGCAGACCAGCGGCGCGGCGGCGATCCAGCTCGACCTCACGTGGGGATTTGTAGCGCTCGGGGTAATTCTCAATGCGCTGGCACTTGTAGACCAGCCCTTCAAAAAGCGCCGAGGCCAGCGGCACCTCGATATGTTCGCCGCCGTTGCTGCCGCGCGCGCCAAGGGCGAACAGCACAGATAAAGCCCCAAACGCGGCGCCATAGGCCGACGCCAACCCCAGCGGGGTGAAGGACGGGTTGACCCCCATCAACTGACGATTGAGGCCCATATCCGTGAATTGACCGGTGCGTGCGGCAATGACCGCTTCCCAAGCCGCGATGTCCGACAGCGCGGGATCGCCGGAGGCGAAGCCGGGCAAGGACAGCGACACGATACCGGGGTTGGCCGCTTTCAATGCGGCAGGGCCAAGCCCGAGCTGTTCCATTACGCCGGGCCGAAAATTCTCGACCACCACATCGGATCGCGCAACAAGCGCAAGTGCGGTGTCGCGGTCCGTTTCGGTCTTCA
>Ga0102928_1001971_pt1 | contig 12452 bp, 8 predicted proteins | sample SalPonR1_B_D1_MG_FD_78504 | JGI IMG/M metagenome (GOLD analysis project Ga0102928, IMG submission 78504) | Salt pond soil microbial communities from South San Francisco under conditions of wetland restoration - Salt Pond MetaG R1_B_D1_MG | ecosystem: Environmental > Aquatic > Marine > Intertidal...
ACCGAGAGCCTGCTGGTTGCGTTCCCAGACGTCGTTGGCCGTGCACCACCGTGTGCTGTCGGTGTCGTCGACGAGTTCGAGGCGGATCTGCCACGGGTCGAGTGCGTCGTCGGAGATCAGCAGGCGGATGCGCGGGAGCACGACCGGTTCTCCGTCGACCCGGCGGCGGTGCCGGTCGAGGTCGGAGCGGAGTTGTTCGAGGGCGTCGTCGAACTCGGCGGAGCCGCTGCGCACCACGTGGTCGGGCTTCGACAGGGCCCCGAACACGGCCCGCAGTGCCTGGACGGCCGGCTTGCGCTGCCGGCCGAGGTCGGGCTTCCATCCGAACTGGTGGAGGAACGCCCGGGTGACCCCGTCGACGAGCTGGCCGAACATCGTGTCGACGTCGGCGCCCGACCCGGCGATGCAGATCGGCGGCATGGACGCCGCGAGCCGGTCGAGCTGCGAGCGGATCTCCGCGTCGACCACCGGTCGCCACCGGGCGACGGTGAACGGGCCCTCGTCGACGACGACGGGAACCATGCGCCCACTCGACGACATCTGCCGGGCGAGCTCGGTGAGCGCCCCGAACCATCGCAGCGAGTCGGACAGGTGCTCCGGATCGGGGAGGTCGGACAGCCAGACGGTGGCGCCCATCGGATCGAGCTGGACGGCAGAGGCGTGGAGTGCCGGCCTGCCGGGCACGTCGATCGAGAGCCGTCCGATGGCACCGTAGGAGACCGGTGAGTCGTGCCAGCCCGACCGCATGCCGTCGGGGCCCCGCTCCCGGAACCCACCGTAGAGCCAGCCCATCGAGGCCGTGTCGATGCCGTTCCAGCCCCACACGTGCAGGGCCCCGCTCCGCCAGGTGCCTTGCGCCACGTGGGGTGGCCGGTGGCGGGACAGACGAGCCATGACCCGTTCGACGCTACCGACCGGGTGTCACAACCCCGATGCAGCCGTCGACCGGCCTCGGGTCCGAGATGCCGTCACGCTCCCGGCCGTGACGACGGCAGGTCTCAGGCGGGCACCGAGGCATGGAAGAAGCCGCGCAGCGCGTCGGCCATCTCCGCCCGGGCGTCGGTCCCGGTCACCACCACGTCGACCGCACCGAGAGAGGTGTGGGTGTGTCCCTCGCACTGCAGGTGGCGCACGGGCACGCCGGCGGCAGCGAGCGCCGCGGCGTACGCGTCACCTTCGTCGCGCAGCGGGTCGAACTGGGAGGTGACCACCATCGCCGGTGGCAGCCCCGACAGGTCGTCGGCGCGCAGGGGCGAGGCCTTGGGGTGGGCACGGTCCTCGGGATCGCAGTAGTGGTCCCAGAACCACTCCATCATCGCCTTGGTGAGCATGTAGCCCTCGGCGTTGTCGACGTACGACGGCCGGCTCATGTCGCAGTCGGTGACGGGGTTCAGCAGCACCTGACCCACGATCGACGGCCCGCCCGCGAGCAGCGCCTGCTGTGCGGTGACGGTGGCGACGTTGGCGCCGGCGCTCCAGCCGGCGACGGCGAGCTGTCCGGGAATGCCGCCGAGCTCCTCGGCGTGCTCGGCGATCCACGAGGCGGCGGCGAGGCCGTCGTCTGCTGCGGCCGGGAAGCGGGCCTCGGGGGCGTGGCGGTAGCCGACCGACACGATCACGGCCCCCGACCGGTCGCACAGGTCGCGGCAGAGGGGATCGTCGGACGCATGGTCGCCGAGGACCCATCCGCCGCCGTGGAAGTACGCCACCACGGGGTGCGGGCCGGGCGTGGTCGGCCGGTACAGCCGGTACGTGAGCTCGGAGCCGTCGGCGCCCGGCAGCGTGCCGTCGACGATCTCGCCGACCTCGGGTCCGGGAGGGCGCACCGCGTTGGAGACGGTGATGAACTCCCGGGCGTCGGGGACGGGGAGCGTCTCGATCGGTGGGAGGCCCATCTCGGCCATCACCTCGAGCACCAGGGCGACGTCGGCTTTCAGGGGATGGATCACGCCGTCGTTGATGACCTGGCGACCGTCGGGCCCGTCGAGCACGAACCCGAGGTGGCCGCGCTCGACCACCTCGTCGCAGATCTTCCGGTAGCGACCCACGCCGCCGATGTACGGCAGGAACACCCGCGGCTTGCCGGGCACGTTGGCGCCCATGTACCAGCTGTCGGCGGTGGGCGCGAGGGTGAGGTCGGCGAACTCGTTGACGTGCTGCACCCAACGCTCCTGCGCCAGCGGCGTGGGCTCGATCGTGCGGAGGTCGTTGTCCCGCAGGTGCTCGAGCAGGTCGGTGATGAGATCCACGTGCTGCTCGATCGACACCATCATGTTCGACAGCACCGAGGGGCTGCCCGGCCCGGTGATCATGTGCAGGTTGGGGAAGCCCACGGTCATCAGCCCGAGGTAGGTCATCGGGCCGTCGGCCCAGGCGTCGCGCAGGGTGATGCCGTCGCGTCCCGTGATGTCGACGCCGACGATGGCGCCCGTCATCGCATCGAAGCCGGTGGCGAACACGATCGCGTCGACGTCGAGGTGCTCGGGCGAGCTGCCGCCGAGGTCGATGCCGGTCTCGGTGATGGTGCCGATCGGTCGTGCGTGGAGGTCGACGAGACGGACGTGCGGGAGGTTGTAGGTCTGGAAGTAGTTCGTGTCGAGGCACGGCCGCTTGGTGAGGGCGTAGTGGTCGGTGGGGCACAGCAGTTCGGCGACCTCGGGGTCGTCGACGATCTCGCGGATCTTGTCGTGCACGAAGCGACGCAGGGTGTCGTTGGCCTCCGGATTGGTCTGGATGTCGTTGAAGGGGGCGAGCTCGGCCAATTCGCCCGTCCGCCACACCTGCTCGTAGGCCGACCGACGCTCGTCGTCGGACACCTGCAGTGCGCTCAGCTCGGGACGCTCCCCCGGGACGCCGATCGAGGACTCGCGGGCCGCCTGGCGGTAGGCCACCGGGTCGCGCCGGTACTCCTCCAGGCGCTCGTCGGCGATCGTGCCGTTGTGGGCGGGGAACGAGAAATTGGGGGTGCGCTGGAACACGGTGAGCTGGTCGGCTTGCTCGGCGATGATCGGAATCGACTGGATGCCGGAGGATCCGGTACCGATCACGGCGACGCGCTTGCCGGTGAAGTCGACACCGTCGTGCGGCCAGCTGCTGGTGAAGTACACCTCGCCCTCGAAGCGTTCGGTGCCCTCGATGTCGGGCACCTTGGGGACCGAGAGACAGCCGGTGGCCATCACGTAGTGCTGCGCGCGGAACTCGTCGCCGGTGTCGGTGCGGATGGTCCAGCGGTCGTCGTTCCACACCGCTCCCTCGACGCGGGTGCCGAACCGGATGTCGCGACGCAGGTCGTGCTTGTCGGCGACGAACTGGGCGTAGCGCAGGATCTCCGGTTGAGTGGCGTAGCGCTCCGACCACGTCCATTCCTGCTGCAGCTCGGGGTCCCAGCTGTAGGAGTAGTCGACGGTGAGGATGTCGCACCGGGCGCCCGGGTAGCGGTTCCAGTACCACGTGCCGCCCACGTCGTCGGCGGCCTCCAGCACCACGGTGCTGAAGCCGGCCTCACGCAGCCGGTACAGCTGGTACATCCCGGCGAAGCCGGCGCCGACCACGACCACGTCGACCTCGGTCGCTCCGCTCCCGTGTCGGCTCGTGTTCCCCTCTGCCGGCTGTGCAGTCATGTGCTGTCCCCTTCGATCTGTGGACCGGTCACCCCCGGTCTCCCCGATCGCCAGTGTCGCGCCCCGATCCGCCCGATCCCGACCCGGACGTTCCCTTCCGTTTGCGTGACGGATTTGTTGGGGCGTCCCCAAGATTCCGTCACGCAGACGTGGTGCTCGGACGAGCCCCGATCGTTTGCGTGACGCTTTCGTCGGGGCGTCCCGACGATTCCGTCACGCAAACGTGGTGAGCGACGCCGGGGAAGCTCGTCAGGACAGGGAGGGTGACGAGAGGGTGACGGGGTCGAAGGCGTCGGCGAGGAGGTCGATCGACCGGAGCCGCTGCTCGAGCGTCGGCGACGGGTGCACGGTCATCAGCTCGTCGACGCCGGCGCGCGCAACGAACTCGTCGAGGTACGCCCGCACGGCGGTCTGATCGCCCGCAGCCGTGTAGTGCATCATCTGGGCGATCTGGCGGCCCTGAGGCGACTGCAGCAACGCCTCGGCCTCGTCGTCGGTGAGTTCGCGTCCCGGGGCCACGAAGCGGGCGACCCGCCACCGGGCCACCGACTCGAACTGTTCGACAGCGTCGTCGGCGTCATCGGCCACGATCACGTTCACGCCGGCGATGACGTGGGGCTCGCGCAGCTGCTCCGACGGCACGAACTCGCGCCGGTACACCTCCACCGCATCGAGCAGCGCCGCCGGCGCGAAGTGTGACGCGAAGGCGTACGGCAGGCCGAGCATCGCCGCCAGCCGGGCGCCGAACAGCGACGATCCCAGGATGTACAGCGGCACGTTCGTGCCCGCCCCCGGTACCGCGGCCACGCCGGGGATGCGCGACTCGCCGCGCAGGAACGCCTGCAGCTCCAGCACGTCGTCGGGGAACCGGTCGGACGACCGGGCGTCGCGGCGCAGGGCGCGCAGCGTGTTCTGGTCGCTGCCCGGCGCCCGGCCGAGGCCCAGGTCGATCCGACCCGGATGCAGGGTGGCCAACGTGCCGAACTGCTCGGCGATCGTGAGGGGAGCATGGTTGGGCAGCATCACTCCGCCCGCGCCGAGGCGGATCGTGGAGGTGTGCGCAGCGACGTGGGCGATCAGCACGCTCGTGGCCGACGATGCGATCGACGCCATGTTGTGGTGCTCGGCGTACCACACGCGGGCGTAGCCGAGGGCTTCGGCGCGCTGCGCCGTCGCCACACTGCTGGCGAAGGCGTCGGATGCGGTCTGGCCGCGTCCGATGATGGCGAGGTCCAGGAGCGACAAGGGGATCGAGCGTGACGCCGACATGGCGTCCAGTGTGCCAGCGACCGGCGTTGCTGCGATCGATGAGCGATGGGCCCGACAGGTTGGCTTGGGCTCTATCGGTGGGGGAGGGACGGACTGGGTAGCGTTCGGGTGTGAGCGTCGAGCCGATCGCCGGGACGACCGTCGACCCGATCCCGTACCTGCCGTTCATGGACGGCCCGGCGCCGTCGGGCTCCGGTGCGTTCCGCTGGCGGCTCGGCGTACGACCACTCGACCTCCACGACTGGATCGAGCTGGGGCCCGACGCCGATGCCGCGGTCGAGGCGAAGGCGAGGCTGATGGCGGCGCATCCCGAGACGGTGTTCGCCGTGCTCGACGGCGGCGTCGAACGCGAATCCGCGGAGGTCGCCGACGCCCTGGTCGAGCATCTCCGTCAGCGGTGGCCGCAGCGCTCCGGCTCGGTGGCCCTCGACCCCGATCTGCACCCGCTCGACGCTGCTGCCCGCCTGGTGCCCGAGGACCTGGTGCTGCTCGTCGAGCGGGAGGGCCGGCTCGTGTTCGGTGGCGGATCGGTGTGCTTCCCCAACCGCTGGGACCTCCGCTCGAAGATCGGCCTCACGATGGCCGAGGTGCACGAGCCGGTCGACCGGCTGAACGAACAACTCGAGGCCCCCATCGACCGCTTCTTCGACCGCCTCACTCCCGAGCGGAGCTTCTGGCGTCTCGGCTGGGGCGTGCTCGACACCCCCGACTGGTTCACGCCCGTGGACGGCACGGCAGCTCCGCGGCCCCGATCGCCCGCACCCGATCAACTGTTCCTGCGGGTCGAGCGCGAGACGCTGCGCCGATTCCCGGTCACCGGGTGCGTGCTGTTCACCATCCGGACCTACGTGTCATCGATGTCGGGGATCCGGTCGACGCCCGACATCGCGCAGCGGCTCGCGGCGGCGGTCGAATCCCTGCCCGCCGACGTCCGTGCCTACAAAGACGTCGCCACCACGGCGAGCGATCTCGTCGATTTTCTCCGGCGATCGGCAGATCCGGCGTCGCGGCCTGTGGACAACGACAGAACCTGATATACTCACACTCAAGATTTGTGAGCACGATGGCCGGGGACGAGCCCGGAGGAGTGAGACGACATGGCATTCGACCCGAAGAAGTGGACGCTGAAGACGCAGGAGGCGTTTTCTGCGGCGATCGACCAGGCCAAGGACCTGTCGAACCCCGAACTCACCCCCGACCACGTGCTCGGCGCCATGATGCGCCAGGACGACACGATCGTGCCGGCGGTGCTCGCCAAACTCGGCCAGTCGCCGCTGATGGTGCGCAACCGCGTCGACGAGGCCGTGCAGAAGCTGCCCAAGGCCTACGGCGGCAGCGAGCCGCGCATGAGCAAGGAGCTCACCAACGTCGTCGCCAACGCCGAGAAGTACCAGAAGGACTTCCGCGACGACTACCTGTCGGTCGAACACCTCCTGCTGGCGATGAACAGCCGCCTCGACGTCGGCTCCGAGGAGCTGATGCAGGCCCTGAAGGACGTCCGTGGCTCCCACCGCGTCACCGACCAGAACCCCGAGGAGAAGTTCGCTGCACTCGAGAAGTACGGCCAGGACCTCACCGCCCTCGCCGCCAGTGGCAAGATCGACCCGGTCATCGGCCGTGACGACGAGATCCGCCGCTGCATCCAGGTGCTGTCGCGCCGCACCAAGAACAACCCCGTGCTGATCGGCGAACCCGGCGTCGGCAAGACCGCCATCGTCGAGGGCATGGCCGCTCGCATCGCCGACGGCGACGTGCCCGAAGGCCTCAAGAACAAGCGGCTCATCGCGCTCGACATCGGCTCGATGCTCGCCGGCGCGAAGTACCGCGGCGAGTTCGAGGAGCGCCTCAAGGCGGTGCTCAAGGAGATCACCGACGCCGAGGGCGAGATCATCACCTTCGTCGACGAGTTGCACACCATCGTCGGCGCCGGCGGCGCCGAAGGCGCGATGGACGCCGGCAACATGATCAAGCCGATGCTGGCGCGCGGCGAACTCCGCATGATCGGCGCCACCACGCTCGACGAGTACCGCAAGCACGTCGAGAAGGACCCGGCCCTCGAACGGCGCTTCCAGCAGGTGTACGTGGGCGAACCGTCGGTGGAGGACACGATCGGCATCCTGCGCGGGCTCAAGGAACGCTACGAGGTGCACCACGGCGTGCGCATCCAGGACTCGGCACTCGTCAGCGCCGCCGTGCTGTCCGACCGCTACATCACCGCCCGCTTCCTGCCCGACAAGGCGATCGACCTCGTCGACGAGGCGGCGTCCAAGCTGCGCATCGAGATCGACTCGCTGCCGACGGAGATCGACGTCGTGCAGCGCCGCATCCTGCAGCTCGAGATCGAGCAGGTGGCGCTCGAGAAGGAGAGCGACGAGGTGTCGAAGGAGCGCCTCGACGCGATCACCGACGAGCTCGCCGCCCTCAACGCCCAGATCGCCGAGATGAAGCAGCGGTGGGAGCAGGAGAAGCAGGCGATCGACGCCATCCGCTCTCTCAAGGAGGAACTCGAGGGCCTGCGCACGCAGGTCGAACGCGAGACCGACCTCGCTGCCGCCGCCGAGATCCGCTACGGCCGCATCCCCGAACTCGAGCGCCGGATCGAGGAGGCCACGGCGCACCTCGCCGGCCTCCAGCAGAACGAGGCGATGCTGAAAGAGGAGGTCGACGCCGAGGACATCGCCGAGGTCGTCGCCCGCGCCACCGGCATCCCGCTCAACCGCCTCATGGAGTCCGAGACCCAGAAGCTGGTGCACCTCGAGGAGCTGCTGCACGAGCGGGTGATCGGCCAGGACGACGCCGTCGTCGCCGTCGCCAACGCCATCCGCCGCAGCCGCGCCGGGCTGTCCGATCCCAACCGGCCGATCGGCTCGTTCATGTTCCTCGGTCCCACGGGCGTGGGCAAGACCGAGCTGGCACGAGCCCTCGCCGAGTTCCTCTTCGACGACGAGAAGGCCATGGTGCGCATCGACATGGGCGAGTACATGGAGAAGTTCTCCGTCTCGCGGCTCATCGGCGCCCCTCCGGGCTACGTCGGCTACGAGGAGGGAGGCCAGCTCACCGAGGCCGTCCGCCGGCGCCCCTATTCGGTGGTGCTGCTCGACGAGATCGAGAAGGCGCACCCCGACGTGTTCAACACGCTGCTGCAGCTGCTCGACGACGGCCGCCTCACCGACGGTCAGGGCCGCACGGTCGATTTCACCAACGTGGTGCTGATCATGACGTCGAACCTGCCGGGTGAACCGAGCGACTTCTTCAAGCCCGAGTTCATCAACCGCATCGACGACATCATCCGGTTCCGTGCGCTCACCGAGGCCGACCTCGAACGCATCGTGAGGGTGCAGCTCCAGCACCTCCACAAGCGGCTCGCCGACAAGCGCATCACGCTCGACATCGACGACGCAGCGATGGCGCAGCTCGCCCGCGAGGGCTTCGATCCGGCGTTCGGCGCCCGGCCGCTCAAGCGGGTGATCCAGCGCGAGATCGGCGACCGCGCCTCACTGCTGATCCTCAGCGGCGAGGTCGGCGACGGTGACACCATCACCGTGCGCGCCGGCGGCCCCGACGAGGGCCTGGAGGTCACCCCCGGCTGAGTTCGTTCGCCAGGGGTCAGACCCCTGGCGAACGCTTCGATCCGTCGGCGGTGCTGCCGGGTTCGTTCGTCAGGGGTCTGACCCCTGGCGAACGCTCGGTGCAACGGTCTCGGCACCGGGGAGCAACGACAGGCGGAAGGTGGCGGGGCGCGCCCGCACGAGTTCGAGACGGCCGCCGTCGGCCTCGGCGAGACGCCGGGCGAGCGCCAGCCCTCGCCCGTGTGCCGCACGATGGTCGGCCGGCTTGTCGAACACCGTCGGCGCACGGGTGTCGGCGATGCCCGGGCCTTCGTCCTCCACGGTGACCGACTCGTCCCGGACCAGGACGGCGACCGTGCCGCGTCCATGGCGGAGGGCGTTGTCGAGCAACACGTTCAGCACCTGTCCGACCAGCCCCGGTGTGGCGACCACGTGACGGGTGAGACCCGTCGTCACCACCACCTGCCGGCGCCGCTCGGCGAAGCGTTGCTGCCAGTCGGCGACCTGATGGTCGACGATCGAGGTGAGGTCGAGCTCGGCACGTTCACCGGTGGAACCTCGACGCGACACGGCGAGGAGCTCGTCGAGCGTGGTGCTGAGTTCGTGCGTCTGCACCAGTGCCGAGCCGGCCTCCGCAGCGGTCTCCGGGTCGTCACTGCGCTCGAGCAGTTCGAGGCGCATGGCGATCCCGGTCAGCCCGGTTCGCAGCTGGTGCGTGGCGTCGGCCGTGAAGCCCCGTTCGGCATCCAGCATCCGGTCGACACGGTTGGCGCTCAAGCGGAGCGCTCGGGCGATGTCGTCGATCTCGCTGATCCCCGACGGCGCCGGAGCGGCTGCGCTGAAGTCGCCGTCGCCCACGCGTGAGGCGCTGCGCGCCAGCCGTTCCAGTGGTCGTGCCAGCTGCCGTGCCTGGACGCCGGCGAGCAGTGCCGCCGCACCGACGGCGGCGCACGCGATCACGGCCAGCCGCACGATCACGTCGGCGGGCAGTTCGCCGCCTTCGGCGTCGCGCACGATCAGCAGCACCGGCACGATCAACACCACGATCACCACCACCACCACGGCGATCGTCGAGAGCACCAACCGGCGGCGCACGGTTCAGCCTGCGTCGGGCTCGAAGCGGAAGCCGACGCCGCGCACCGTCACGATCTTCGACGGAGGGTCGGTGTCGTCGAGGATCTTGCGGCGCAGGGTGGAGGTGTGGGTGTCGAGCGTGCGCGTCGATCCCCACCAGTTCTCGTCCCACACCTCGGCCATGATCCGCTCGCGCGCGAGCGTCACGCCGGGCCGGCGCATCAGCAGCGCCAGCAGGTCGAACTCCTTGGTGGTCAGCTCGATCTCCGAGCGGGTGCCGTCGTGGGCCGTCACGAAGCAGCGGCGCCCCTCCGTGTCGAGTTCGATGCCGGCACCACGGAGGCGGCCGTCGGAATGCACCGTGCCGACCTGTTCGGCGATGCGCAGCCGGGCGCGGATGCGGGCCACCAGCTCGGCGAGACGGAAGGGCTTGGCCACGTAGTCGTCGGCGCCGGCGTTGAGGCCGACGATGACGTCCATCTCCTCGGCGCGTGCGGTGAGCATGATGATCGGCAGATCGGCGTGGTCGGCGCGCACCTTCCGACACACGTCGAGCCCGTCCATGTCGGGCAGGGTGAGGTCGAGCAGGACGAGGTCCGGTCGGTCACCGGACAGGCTGTCGAGTGCGGCGTGCCCGGCGGCCACGTGCTCGACCGCAAAGCCCTCGGCCCGGAGCACGCGGACGAGCGGCTCACTGATCCGCTCGTCGTCCTCGACGAGCAGCACGGTGGTGGCCGTCGTCGACGGCACCGGTGCGGGCGCGCTCGTCATGGAGTCCATCGGAGGGGTCATCGGCGTCTGCGGCCACCGGCTTGAGGGAATCGGGACGGCGACCGACCGGTGCGGCGCCGAGCGCTACGTTGCGGTGATGCAGACAGAGATCGGCCGCCTGGGCCTCGTCGCGTTCGACTGCCCCGATGCGCTGGCGCTGGCCGATTTCTACCACTCGATCATCGGTGGCGACATCGTGCCGGGCGATGCCGACGGCTGGGTGGAGTTGCACACGCCGACGGGCCGGCTCGGGTTCCAGCAGATCGAGGACCACCGCCGCCCGACGTGGCCGGACGGCGACGTGCCGCAGCAGGCGCACGTCGACATCGACGTGCAGAGCCTCGCCGACGGTGAACGCTCGGTCGTCCGGCTCGGCGCCGTGAAGGCCGACGTGCAGCCGGAGCCCGACGAGTTCCTCGTGTTCGTCGACCCGGCCGGCCACCCGTTCTGCCTCGTTCGATCTGCCACCCCGTTCTGAACCCGCGCCCGCCGAGACGGCAGCAACGGGAGCCGTCGTCAGCTCTGGCGGAGCCGCAGGGCGTCGCCGTGGGCCGCGAACCCCTCGTGATCGGCCAGAGCCACCACGGAGGGGGTCATCCGTGACAGGGCGGCCGCATCGGCGCGTGCCACGGCGGTGCGCTTGAGGAAGGTGTCGGCCGTGATACCCGACGACACGTGCGCGAAGCCCGACGTAGGGAGTGATGCGGGGCACCCGATCACGAAGTTGGCGGCGCTGAAGGGGGTGTGTTGGCCGACGAGGATCTCGCCCGCGTTGACGAGTGCGTCGACGACCCGGTCGACGTCGTCGTCACCGACCACGACCTGGAGGTGCTCGGGGGCGAACTCGTTGGCCACTTCCACGGCGGCGTCGAGCGACGCGGTGAGCACGCATCCTCCGTTGGTGAGCGACGCCCGGGCGGCGGTGGCACGCACCTCGGGGAGCCCGTCGAGTTGACGCTCCAGCTCGGCGTCGACCGCATCCGCCAGCGCCCCCGACGGTGTCACCAGCACCACGGTGCTGTCGATGCCGTGCTCGGCCTCGATCAGCAGGTCGGCGGCCAGCAGTGCAGGGTCGGCAGCATCGTCGGCGATCACCAGGCTCTCGGTGGGTCCGAGCAACATCATCGTGGCGAGCCCGTGACGCTGCATCTCCACCTGGGCGATCGTCACGGCGGGTGAGCCCGGGCCCACCACCTTGCGGACCTTCGGGATGGTCTCGGTGCCGAAACCGAGCGCAGCGATGCCGGCCGGTCCGTTCACCCGGAACACGTCGGTGATGCCGAGCTTGCGGCACACCACCAGCACTGCCGGGTCGACCTCGCCGTCGCCTCCGGGCACCGGCGGCACCACCAGGGTGATGTTCGGTACCCCGGCGACCACCGCCGGCACGGCCAGTTGGTAGGCGACGCTCGGATAACTCGCCTTGCCCGACGGGGTGAACAGGCCGGCAGAGGTGACGGGGCTGATCTTCTCGCCCACCATCAGGCCGGGCTCGCTCTCGAACGACCAGTCCCGGGCCTGGCGCATCTGTGCCTCGTTGAACGAGCGGAGATGGGCGATGGCGTCGTCGAGCGCCGCATCGACCTCGCTGGACACCGTTGCCGCGTCGATCTCGTCCGCGCCGACGCGCAGGCGCTCGGGGGCCAGCTCGATGCCGTCGAAACGCGACAGCGCGTCGCACACCGCGGCGTCGCCCCGATCGCGGACGTCGTCGATGAGGGCTCCGATCGACCGGCGCAGCTGGGGGTCGAAGATGTCGTCGATGCCGCGCTGCATCAACGACGCACGCGCCGTGGGGTCCATGTCGTTCCACGTCTGCCTGCGCATCACCGTCACATCGCCGACGCTAGCGGCCGCGCCCGTGGGGTGGCCGCGGATGGGAGGCCGCATTCGGGAACATCGACCCTGGTCGCCCGGCCGGCAAGACGCGCGCGATCGAGGGTGTCGGTGCGCCGAACCCGTGGCCCTCGCGGTGGCCTGGTGACGATGTTCACGGCCGCCCTCGTGTCCGCCCTGGTGGCCGCCTCCTGTGCCGGTTCCGACGGCACCGGCACAGGAGACGAGCCGTGGGCCCACGAGGCAGTGGAGTTGTTCGAAGCGATGGCGGCGGACCTGTCCGGGGCCGATCCGTACGGTGCTGCATCACTCT
>Ga0102928_1001975_pt1 | contig 12436 bp, 8 predicted proteins | sample SalPonR1_B_D1_MG_FD_78504 | JGI IMG/M metagenome (GOLD analysis project Ga0102928, IMG submission 78504) | Salt pond soil microbial communities from South San Francisco under conditions of wetland restoration - Salt Pond MetaG R1_B_D1_MG | ecosystem: Environmental > Aquatic > Marine > Intertidal...
ATGCAGAAAACGGTCTTAATGTTGAAATGAGGCTTCTAAGGTTCGAATCGGATACCAGCATTGCCCGCCCTATGCATTATAGCGATTATTCTCCTTCCAGTATACAACGCATCGGGATCGATTATGATGAATATGAAGTGGTCCAGTCTTCTGTTCGTAATTTAACTCAACCGGGCAATGTAGTTATTGAGTACAATTTCCATGAACTGCAAAGAGGTAATTATAGACTTGAGGTCAGTTCAGGTGAAGGTGATGATCAGATCTACAAGGCCATCGAATTTGGTATCAAAAGCCCCCATTACCCTTCCATCAAGACACCTGAAGAATTAGCCCAACCACTAGCCTACCTTATGTCAGAAAAGGAGTACGAAGAACTCATGTCTATTGAGGATCCCACAAAAATGAAGAATGCCATTGACCGTTTCTGGTTATCAAACGTCAGGAATTCAAATAAAGCCCGCGAAGTGATCTCTCTTTTTTACGAACGAGTAGAAGAAGCCAACAAGCAATTCTCAAACTTCAAGGAAGGATGGAAAACGGATACCGGTATGATGTATATCCTGTTTGGTCCGCCAATGTATGTTAACACCTACACCAATCAGATGGTTTGGTCTTATTCGTACAACCGGGAAGACCCGGAAAGCAATTTCATATTTGACCGGCCAAAATTAAAAACCAAATTCTATCCTTTCGATAACTATGTGCTTCGCAGAAGCAACTACTACTATAATGTTCAGCGAAGACAAGTTGAGCGATGGTTATCCGGCAGTATACTGAGCCGTCCTTTTTGACGTGTTAACCAGGATGGATTTGGTGTTTATTTGCACCATTAATATTACAATGGTCATTCAGAGCGAAGCAATGCACCTTGTCTTTTATGGAGCATCAGTGTTAGCAGTGAGTACCATGTTGGGAGTGGCAAATGTATAGTTATTTCAGTTTGCTAGCCCCAAATAGGCGAGATCTTTCTCCGCCGGCTGTCGGATCAAGATGACGGGATATAAGATCAATTAATTATTATCCTTGATTAATAAATATTGACTGCAAAGCCTTCAACTTGCAGGTTGGCATTTATTCTTTCTCTGATTATTGATTCATTGGCAGAATCGGTAGGATCGAGAATAGATCCATCCGGATTTAGAAAAATTTCATTCAGATCAATAGATTTTCTGATAATTAATGTCTCATCTATATCATTTAAAGAAACCGGATCGAAGCTGAATATTTTTTCAAATGTCGGAGAAATCCTGAAAGTGAAATTTTTCAGATTATATTTACCTTTAATAACCACAGAATAATTGTCATCCTCACCATAAAAATCATCATCAAGGATCCCTGCATTATTTGGCACAGGCTGCAGATACATCGTATAGCTGTCAAATGTGGAATTATCCGCGATTCCCAGGCCAACCTCCAAGACCAATCTCTCCTGTGCTGCATCAAGATCATAGGTAAATAAAAACGTACTTACGTTTGGTGAGCTCTCTAATTCGATATCGTTACCCGCAATAATGAAGCGATCGACTGAAAATTTAAAATCTGTAATAACGAGGGAGTCCTGTTCTGTAGAAAGGGAATCTCCAAGGTTTTCTGCCTGAAAGTTTAGACTAAGGCGTTTTTCAACCTGAATATCATTATTGAATAAGCCACAGGCTGAAATGAATGATAATAGAATTATTGAACCAATAAGTGTAAATAATGAACTGCGCATAGAATTTTTTTTTAAAAATTAAAAAAGCCATGCCTCGTATGAGGCATGGCTTAAAATATAATAATTTACTTCTTATTTAAGGAAGTACGTTAACTGAATCAATCGTTACTTCAGCAAAGTCATTGACCGGGATGAATGTAACAGTGTTGTCAATTAATTGACCACTGAATAAAGGTGGCTGCTGAGCAGGTATTCTCTCATCATTTGCATCAAGTCCTGCTGGACCAAGATGCACCATTGAGATATAGAAACCTGTTCCTCTAATGAAGTCTTCTTCACGGGTTGCTTCATCGTCTCCGGCTGCAACAGGCTCAACAATGTCTACTTGAACATTGTTATAGACTGTGTTCACATCAAGATCGATGGAAGAAACACCAACATAAGCACCTACTGACGAATCAGCATCACTTTCGTGAAGGTCAATAGATACCTGGTTTTCTCCAACACTACCGTTGTAAGCAATTTCAACTACATCAATGGTCACTGAGTTAGTTGAATCTATGGCTGTTTCGTCATTCCATTCGAATTGAAGAACGCCATATACAGGTGCCGCTGAACTTGTTGCTGCTACGAATCCTAATGTTTCTGCAGATACTGTGGCATTATCCAAAGTAGCCTGAGAAATTTGAGATCCTCTTATCACATGTGCTACGTGATCGTCAGGAGAAGCATCAGGAGTTCCATTAGCAGAGTTAATAACTTCTACCAATACAGAACCACCACGCTGAGCAGCTGAAAGTATAGTGTAACCTACTATGGTTTCACCCTCAAAGTCTCCATCAGCAGGGTTAGTTGTCACAACAACAGCATCTCCAGGTTGCCCTGTTACACCTGAAACCAGAACGTTGGTATCGTCGATACCTGTTCTCAGGTCAAGTGCTTGTGCTTCGAAAGTTGCAGATCTTTCAAATTCGGCTATAAAAATAGTAGCCTGATCTAAATTTTCTGCAATTTGAACGTCGCCAGAGGCAGCAGAAATATTTAACAGTAGTGTTACTTCACTACCTCCTCCAAAGATCCCACTATCAAGTATTTCAATAGGAAGTTCTACAGAGTTAGAATTAGCTGCTATGGTTGCTTCAGTGCTTGTCAGGTTGTAATGAACACCTGCATCAGCTGTTGAAGCGGCATCAACTTCTACTGTAACTGTTACATCACTTGTTGGCGCTTGGCCAATAAGTTGAAGTGCAACATTTGTTGAACCGGCAATCTCAGATACCTCTTGTTGTAGAGGAGAAAATTCGACTTGAGCAGGTCCATCATATGTTTTTTCTACATCGCCTTTATCGAACATGCTATCGCATCCGAAAAATAAAAGCGGAATGACTAATGCTATAATTAATTTAATTTTCATTGGATAAAATATTTTGAGTTAGTTTTTTGTCGATAATCATATTCGATTATTCGTAACCAGGGTTTTCAACCAGCTGATCATTTACGTTTAACAAGCCTGATCCAAGATCTGCCAGAATTCTGTAAGAATCAGCACGCATCTTCAAAGATCCATCAGGATTTCTGATATCACGCTGCAAACGCTTTAGATCATAGAATCGGTGTCCTTCGACGCCTAATTCTCTCATTCTTTCATCCAAAATATAATCTTCAAAAGCATCTAGATCAGTAAGAGCAGAAGCAGGTACAGCACCTACGTTTCTTGCTGTTCTAAGGATTTCAAGATCAGTGACACCAGCTGCTGGGCTGTTTTGGTCCTTAGCCAAGGCTTCTGCACGGATGAGATACATTTCAGATAGTCTGATCATTGGCATATCATCCACAGAGTTTCCTTTCTCACCGGCAAACTTAACACTTACTAAACCATTGGTATTTACAGCATCACAGTTAGTTGGCTGTGTTAATGGGTTACTTTGTGTGGTTGTGCAATCCTGGTACCATCCTAAGCGGTGATCACCTGCTTCATACTGATCCAACAGGAATTGAGTAGGTAGTTGAGCAAGAAAACCATCCGCTGTGTACGTTGCAGGACCGTTATTACCAAATCCTCCACCACCGGTACTATTTTCAGTATCGGGGTTTACAACTATTTTGAATAAAGCTTCCGGATGTCCACCAGCATTCTCGTCAAACATTTCAGCAACACCGGTTGCTGTGCTCACAAGAGAACCCGGGAAATTATCGATGGCATCCTGGGCCGCTGCAGCTGCAGGTCCCCAATTACCGGCATACAGGTTAACACGTGCTGTCAAACCATCTACAAACGCTTCCGTTACAAAACGATTGTCTGAGTTTACGCCTGATAGCAGAGTCTTAGCTGTACTAAGGTCATTCAGGATCTGAGTATAAACATCACCTACTGAACTACGTGGTCTCAGATCTGCATCAGCAAGATCGATCACAGGCTCTGTACGAACAATAACGCCTGCATCCCAGTTAGCTTCTGGTCCCTGGCTAAAGTTGCCCGGCTCATAGCCGTAAACTCTGACCATATTGTGCATAGCGAAGGCACGAAGGGCGAGAGCTTCACCTCTATAGAGGTCAAGAGTTGCCGGATCTTCAAATACAGAAGCATCTACACCACCGATGATAAGGTTGGCATCCTGTATGATCTCATACAGTCCCCAATTATCAAGGTGTGCTGTACCACCACTGGTACCGGTAGCTTGTGTTAAAGCTTGAAAACGGGTAGAACCCGGTCGGTTACGTGTTTCGTCGGTGAATGCAGATGGACCGATAAAATATTCAGTTGTCATACTGAAATTCTCACGGATCTTAGAATACATAGATGCTCTAAGCGCATTAACACCATCTTCGCTGGTAAGTACCACCTCAGACGAAACGGATGTGGAAGGTTCCACACCATCTAACATACTGTCACAGCCGGTAAACCCTATTATAAGGGCAGCGACTAGTGCATACTTAAGTGTTTTAAATTTCTTCATTTGATTATCTAATTTTTTAATTAAAACTGGATTTCAATACCGGCATTAACCTGACGCTCTGTTGGATAAGAAGCAGCGGTCAAGTTGTTGTAGATATCATTTGGACTAAAGGCAACTTCAGGGTCATAGAATGGCCATGCAGTCCATGTTACCAGGTTCGTAGCAGATGCAAAGAATGTTACATTATTAAGTCCTACTCTTTGTGTAAATCTGTCTGGCAGACTGTAGTTCAAAGAAATGTTCTTCAAACGAATGTAACTTGCATTGTAGATAGAAGCTGTACTTAGCTGTGTACGGTAGTTCGCCGTTTCAGCAAAATCTGTTCCTGCTTCCATGGCTCGTGGATAATACGTTACATCACCCGGTGTTCTCCAGCGATCCAATACTTCCGTCGTAAGGTTCATCAGGAAGTCAGGTGTTCTGGTGAAGTAGTAATCCGTGTTCGGGAAGGCCCACTGACCAAAACTGAACTGGAAGAATGCATCCAGGCTTAATCCTTTGTAGCTGAATGTGTTTCCAAATCCACCAACAATATTAGCAACACCATCTTTGTAGTTAACAGCATCAACAGAGTTGGTTGGGGTGTAAGTGATGTTACCATCAGCGTCGTACCACATTGGGCGACCATCTGCAGGGTTAACACCGGCCCAGCGTACTACCTGGATCTGACCAATAGGTTGTCCTTCGATAAGACTTTCAAACAGATCATCTTCATCAATTGGGTTACCATCTGGCAGTTCAAGAATCTCATTATCAGAGAAGGCCACGTTGAAACGTGATTGCCATCTGAAACCAGAGCGAACAACATTCACTGAGTTCACTTCAAACTCAATACCTGTATTACGAACGGCACCGATATTTTCAGTGATCTCGTCGTAACCACTATCACTTGGCAGTGGACGACCGAAAAGTAACTGTTCAGTGTCTTTTTGATACGCATCAATAGCACCATACAGGCGGCCATCAAATAATTCGTAATCAAGACCGATATTGATCTCTCTGGCTTCTTCCCATCCAAGGTTAGCATTGGCTAACTGAGTTGGGCGAAGACCGGTTGAACCAAGATAAGAACCGTTGGCTCCATATAATCCACGTGCAGCAAAGTTACCGATCGCAGAGTTACCTGTGGTACCATATCCGATACGCAGTTTCAATTCGTTGATCGCTTCAACGTCTAAGAAATCTTCTTCAGATATTCTCCAACCGGCTGAAACAGACGGGAAGAAACCCCAGCGTGTTTCCTGACCGAAACGGGAGTTACCATCATAACGGGCAACCAGTTTCAGGATATACTTCTCATCAAATACGTAATCAACATTACCGAAGTAACTGGCTTGTCTCCACTCACTGTTAATACCGGCAGCGGTAACAGGCGTTGAAGTAGCAGAAAGCACAGTAAAGAATGGACCCGGAAGTCCGTCACCACGGGTTAACTGACTTTCAGAATAATCTGAACGATACTCAACACCGGCAAAACCGGATACCGCATGAACGCCGTCAAAGGTCTTGGAAGCATTCGCGATCAGGTTACCCTGGTAGTTCTCTACATTACGGTTAGCAAAACTTACCCAACCATCCTGAGCCGGAGCTGCGATAGCAGATCTGTACTGCTGATCCTGTGTATTACGGTAATCAACATTCAAGCTACCATTGAAAGATAACCAGTCGTTGGCTTGATACTGTAATCTTACAGAACTCAGGATCTGAGTCACTGTATTAGTACGGTCTACTTCATTAGCCTGAACAGCAGGATTGTTTGAAAGACCAAAACGAGTATTTGGGTTGTAAGAACCGTCAAACTGGTATGGGAAACTCATTGGAGCTTCGAACATAGCCTGTGACGGAGGACAGTTAATAAAGTTACCATCCTGACATACACCGGTTTGGCCGGCACGTGAAATATTCAATCTAACGCTGGTTCTCCAGTTTTGGGCCAGTTCGTGATCGATATTGGTACGCAGGTTCAAACGGGTAAAATCTGAGTCAAAGGCTGTACCCTCAGTTGATTCATAACCACCAGAAATACGGAAGGTTGTAGAAGAGTTACCACCGGAAGCGGAAACGTTATACTTCTGAGTTACACCTTCATCAAAAATGAAATCCTGCCAGTTTGTATTGGCCAATTGGTCACCGGCTTCTACAGGGCTTCCAAAGAAGCTTAAGAAGAAGTTTCTGTAATCGTTTTCAAATGGTGTATAATCACCAGCACCTAATTGTGTTGTTCCATCAAATGGACTTATATATGATTGAGTCGGATCAATACCGAAATTCAAAGCAAATGCTTCTCCCATATATTCTACATACTGATCAGAACTAATATAGTCTACATTGTTGGCAAGAGAGCGAACACCGGTCTCAGCACGTGCTGTAATTTGTGTTGGACCTGCAGTACCATCTTTAGTAGTAATGATCACAACACCGGCAGCCGCCTGAGCACCGTAAATAGCTGCAGATGCAGCATCTTTAAGTACTTCAATAGACTCAATGTCGCTTGGGTTCAAGGTGTTAAGTGGAGATGTACTGGCCTGACCTGATAGCTGAGCAAAAGAGATCTGCACACCATCAACAATATAAAGAGGCTCAGTAGCCGCGTTAATAGATCCGTTACCACGGATGTTTACACGGAAAGCACCACCCGGGTTACCGGAAGTAGTGGTAATGTTTACACCGGCAGCACGACCCTGAAGAAGGGATTCTGTATTCTGCAAGGAAACATTTTCAAGATCTTGTGAAGACACCGTTGAAATAGAACCGGTTACTTCCCGTTTCTGCTGTACAGCATATCCGGAAACAACAAATTCATCAAGGCCTACAACATCAGCGCTTAATTCAATGTTACGTGTCACAGTACCTGATCCGATCTCAACAACTTCGTTGACTGTTACGTAACCAACGTATCGGTAAGAAACAGTATAAGTACCAGAATCTATATCATTTATAGTATAGTTTCCATCAACGTCGGACTGAGTACCTCGGTTAACGGATTCGATATAAACAGTCGCACCGATCAACGGCTCTCCTGTTTCAGCATCTGTAATTTGCCCGGTTAAAGTGCCGCTTTGTGCATATGCACTAGCCGACAATAACAAAGCAAATACTGTAAATAGTAGCTTTTTAAACATAGTAGCTTTGGTTTAAGTTATGGGTTAAGATAAAATGTGTTTATCTAACGTATATCGTGTCAATTTGGATTATATCTAGAATAAACTTCAAATACAAAAATATAATTATAAAAATCCCCTTTATGATACCATGAAGACAGATATTCAATTTAATATTAAATCATTTGTATAGCACTGTAGTACCAGAATAACATAAGGTACTACTGCCCATATCATTAGCTATACTTATAGAAGAGAAATACGCCTATTTTATGAGAAAGGACTTTCATTTAAGATCTGCTGCATGGCTTCATCCAGCAACTGTTGATAAAGAAATTGCTTCTCCATAACTGTGTATCGTTTTACTGAATTTACCTTACCCCATGCAGCTGCTTTACCTGCTTGGTTATCCCATATCAGATACTTCGTTTCGAATTTCAATCTGGTTTCTGTCTCCGTCTCATGCCCTGCATAGTTTCCACCACCGGTTTCAATATCATAAAGCTGATAATTAAACTGATCGAGTATTAAAGTAAATCGGGAATTAACCTGTTCGCTCGTTATGGAAGTGTTCTCTTTTGGACCTAGTATCTCCAGCTTCCCCTGCTCGCCCAGTGGAAGTTCTTTTAATTCGAAGTTACTTCCGGTAAGATTTGTATTGTTCAATATTTCTTTAACATCAGCCTGGGTATTCCTTTCAATATAGGTAGGAAGGTATTGTTCAAAAGTCTCAGAAGATCCATTCTCCAGTTTCCCAAACACATAGCCTGGAAAATATTCGAAAAAAGTCTCAGCCTGTATGGGCAAGATACTTATTGTAGCATTTTGCTCTCGATCACTGTAGTCAGAGGCTAAATACTGATTGGAGGTAGAAGCACATGAAGTTAAAAATAATAAGACAGATACAGTCAGAAATAGAATAGATCTCATTTGTTTGAAGTAATAATCTTGATGAATGAAATAAAAAAGCGATAGCCTCTCAAACTATCGCCAAGGATGAAGAATAAAATAAATGACTTATTGGTAAATATGAAATATAAATTTAACTTTTACATAGTAACCTCATTGAATTTTTTAACTGCTCTTGCCACATGCTCTGGGTTTGACAAATCCAATCCATTTGTTTCAATATAGGATTCGATCGTCTCATTGCCATCGAAGTAACGCAACACCCTCCTTTCATTCAGGCGGCGCAAGTTAGAAACCTCATCTCCTTCTTTGAAGTAATACCTTTGATTGTGGGAATAGCTGGCTTGTTTTGTTGCGGATCCATAGCTGGAGCTTGCATCCTCACTGAAACTAACCTCATGTTTGATCAAAAAAGTAAGTGGTCCCTCTGCAGCAACCTCTACAAACTCATCACCATCCAACCTTCTAGAATCAAATCCCCTCTTAAAAACCCGTTCTGCACCACTAACTTCCAGCTTGAATTGACGAATGTTGCCCAGGTCAACCCCGTAAGTCTGGTTGCCCGACTTATATTCTAATCTACTCTCATAGATATTAAAATTCATGTATTGTGCATTTGCATAGCGTCCACTGTACACTTCAAATGACCCATTGGTAAAGTCGTCTGTCACATAGGGTGTACCGGAAACCTCTGTTCTCTGAATAGTTGGAATTACATTACGCTCCACCATATCCACTATATCATTTTCATCTACCTGATCTTGAGCCACAACCACAACAGGTGATAACCCAAAAATGAAAATGATGATACTTAAAATTTTCAGACTTACTTTGTTAAACTTCATAATATATTGTGTTTAGTTGGTTAATCAGAGATCTGCTGTAAGGATGAGTCCCGTTCTCCATCGCTGTTTCTGTCTATACTCTAAGGTATAATAATAGATCTCTCTTTGTAGTATGTAGTTATCAAAGGGGAAATACTTGCCCCTTATATCGGATACTCTAAATAAATAATTTCTTTCCGGATCCTCCAAATTATACGTATAGGATAAAATTACCCTGCTATTAAAGACATCATTCACGGTCCATGGAGGGCCAAACAGGATATATACCATTCCAAGATCCGTTTTCCATCCTTCTTTATAATTAGAAAATTGTTTATTAGCCTCTTCAACTCTTGTGTAATAAAGTGATATTACATCTTCAGCCAGATTTGAGTTATTGATATTGGACAACCAAAAATGGTCCATAGCCACCTTAAGTGAGTCATCGTTTTTTATGGACATCAGTTCTTCATATTCCTTATCCGTCATTATATAAGCCAGGGGTTCAGCCATTTGCCTTGTGGTCTTGATAGCAGGGTAAAAGGCCGGTTTGATGCCGAATTCCCTACCTCCCTCTGTTTTGAGATCACTATCGGATTCTATAAATATTTCAAGGCGATAATTACCCAATTCAAGCTGACCATATGAATACTCTATAAAGATGTTTCCGTTTTGATTGATCCGGCGGCTCCCTGACTGAATGATCTTAAATTCATCATATTCGATCCCCTGAAACCGTATGCTGGATCTTGGATAATCCTGAATACTCATTGGCCAGGCGATGGAAGTATCCGCCACGAATTTCTTCAGGTTCGATCGTATATTGATAGGCGTACCTGTACTGTTGTTGATCTGGACCATGAATTTCAGCGAATCCAGGTTTGCCGGTACATCATAGGTTGTAACAGGTACGAATTCAGCACCCCTTACAGCATTTTCTTTCCCAAATATCTGAACTTCAGAGATCGATACTATCCCGTCGTTGATATTTTCTATTGAGGTTTCATTGGTACGAACCATTTGTTTACCGGAACTTTCGTCTGTAACAGAGACCATTACTTCATATTCGCCCGGTTCAACCTCAAAAGTTTCAGTAAATCTAAACAGCTCCTGACTATGAATGACTGAATTATCTTCAGCTATTAAGGCCTGAGAAAATGATCTTTGCGCTATCAGTTCTTCAGTATCTATGTCGTATAGGGTGATCTCAACAGCAATATCAGCCTGAATATTACCCTCATCATTCTGTTTATAGATCAACCCGCCATACACCACATCCCCCGACACTTCTATAGTGGGTACTCCCACCTGGCTATAGTAACCGGTCGTTGAGAGGCGTAATTCAGGTAGCCCTGCTTCATAATTATACCATCCTCCCCGTTGTACATTATCTATGTAGCTGTCGGAACAAGACGTGCCAATAAAGCCCAGAAAGAGTATCCCAAGCAGTAAGTAAATATTAGGTCTTATCATTGTAATAATAATATCTGATAACCGGTGACTACCTTATTTAAACTACGTGAACCGAATATTATTATAATAACACGAATTCAACTATCTGCCTAATAAATACAATAAAATTCCGGATACCATTCTTTACGATCTACTTATTGAAAGAATGCAGTGTCTCTTTTATAATATTCACGCATTCCATAAGCTGCTCTTCCGTCATGACCAATGGCGGTGCAAAACGAATGATATTGCCGTGAGTAGGTTTGGCAAGTAATCCATTATCTTTCAAAGCCACACAAAAGCGCCACGCGGTATCGCTGTCAGGTGAATCGTTAATGATAACGGCATTCAGTAGTCCGCGCCCCCTTACTTTAACGAACAGATCATTTTCATCTACCAGCTTTTGCATTTCTTTCCTGAAGGTCTCACCCAGCTTTCGTGCATTCTGGGCCAGTTTTTCGTCTTTTACAACATCAAGAGCTGAAATGGCCACCTTACATGCCAGGGGGTTTCCTCCGTATGTTGACCCATGTTGGCCCGGCTTGATCACTTCCATGATAGGTTCATCGGCCAATACTGCCGATACCGGATAAGCTCCGCCTGACAGTGCTTTTCCGAGGATCAGTATATCAGGCTTGGTGTAGGTGCTTTGCTGCTCGCAGTGTCCCTGACAATCACAATCACCACAAACAGCCAAAAGGCTACCGGTTCGGGCAATTCCGGTCTGGATCTCATCCGCTATGAAAAGTACATTGTTTTCGTGGCAGAGATCAGCCATTTGAGAGATATATCCATCGTCAGGTACTACTACTCCGGCTTCACCCTGAATCGGTTCGGCCAATACTCCGGCAATGTTTGGCTGTGCTAAAGCTTCCTCAAGTGCTTCAATATCATTATAAGGGATCTTTATAAAACCGGGGGTATAAGGCCCAAAGTTCTTCCGGGCATCCGGATCATTTGAAAATGAGATCACAGTTGTGGTGCGCCCATGAAAGTTATTTTCCAGAACGATGATCTGAGCTTCCTGCTCAGGGATCCCCTTCTTCTCATAGGCCCATTTTCGGCAGATCTTAATGGCTGTTTCCACACCTTCCGCTCCGGTATTCATTGGCAAGACCTTATCAAAGCCAAAATACTCGGTCATATATTTTTCATATTCACCAAGCACATTATTATAAAAGGCTCTTGAGGTCAGGCATAAGGTAGAGGCCTGATCTGTCAGTGCCTTTGTGATCTTGGGATGACAGTGGCCCTGATTAACAGCTGAATATGCAGATAAAAAATCAAAATACTTATTGCCTTCAGGATCCCACACATATACGCCCTCTCCTTTTGAGAGTACCACAGGGAGCGGATGATAGTTATGGGCGCCGTATTTGTCTTCCAGTTCAATGGCTTGCTTCGATGTGATCATAAAATGTTGTCTATTAATTTTTTGCTGAAAATAGGAAAAGCATCACTGAAACAAGAACAAAATTATTTCAAATTACCCTTGATATCGAATGATATTTAGCCGTATATTTAAATCTTGATATCGCGGGG
>Ga0102928_1001984_pt1 | contig 12407 bp, 14 predicted proteins | sample SalPonR1_B_D1_MG_FD_78504 | JGI IMG/M metagenome (GOLD analysis project Ga0102928, IMG submission 78504) | Salt pond soil microbial communities from South San Francisco under conditions of wetland restoration - Salt Pond MetaG R1_B_D1_MG | ecosystem: Environmental > Aquatic > Marine > Intertidal...
GAACTTACCGGAAGAATCTCATCCGAAGACAGTGAAGATGTTAAAAAAAAGATCCTGGAACTGGAAAAAACAATAAAAGAACATTTTGAATTGATCTCCCGTCAACATGAACTTGCTTATTCCTGGAGCAGCGTAAAGGGGGTCGTGGCTGATAAGATTCTGGAGAAGGCTGAACAGAGTGATATTATCACTATTGGGAGTAAAGGCCGCTCCTATTCTAATAAAGATAAATTGGGCAGTACTGCCTTAGAGGTTATCCGCAGAGCAGATAAACCGGTTCTGATTCTCCAAAAACAACAAAACCTTGCTTACCCGCCTGCAGCAGTTTTTGATGGTTCCGAAAGAAGTGTAGCAGGGGTTGAGATGGCTTCCAGAATTGCCAAACAAAATGAAACACGGTTGGTTATTATCGATCTTTCAAACGCCTTCACATCTGATGAGGCTCTGGAAAGAATGCCGAAAAGGTATGAAACAGAGTCGAAGGTTTTAAAGCTGGATCAGCCGAACATCGGAAAATTTCTTTTCATGATAAGTAATTTGAGAAGCGGTCTGCTGGTACTTCCCAAAAATGACCATTTTACCAGTCGCAGAACCATGGAATATATACTGCAGAGTTCAGATTGTCCAGTTCTTCTCACTGCTTAAAATTCAAGGACGTTCCCATTTTCACAAATAAAGAGGTCTTCGTTGAGCTTATATCCCTCTTCCTGAGCCAGGGTAGCGTGCTCAGCCAGTTTGTGAATATCTCCATGCCCCGGAATCATAATGTCTGGATTGAGTACCTGAATTAATTCTCTCAGATCTTCACGATGGCCATGTCCCGATGCATGAATATCAAGATGCATTGTTACATCTTTCTTCTTAAGATCCCTCTCCAGCTTATAGCGCTCTGCTTTATTGATGAGGGTGGGAATGGTGGACGTAGAAAAGATAATGTGATCTCCTTTCTGAAGCTGAAACGGGTATTGGTCTTTTGAGAGCTTTTTCAGCACAGAACGTTCTTCTCCCTGATTCCCGGTGCAAATAATCAGCCATTTCTCTCTGTTTTCAGAGATTTTTTCGAAAAGTTCATAAACCTCTCCGCGATAGCTGGCAACCTCTTCATTTTTGAGATCAATATATCCTAAATCAACTGCCGGACCAGTATAATCCTTCAAAGAGCGGCCAACAAAGGCAACTTTACGTCGGCCGCCATTTACCTCCAGAATGCTTTTTAACCGCTCTATGTGAGATGAAAAAGTTGTTACAATGATAGCCGACCGGTCTTCATGGATATGATCAAATTTTGCCTGCAACTGCTCTTTGACTGCTGATTCTGTTAAACTTGCGCCTTTATCGGAAACGCGTGTTGAGTCTCCTATTAAAATTTTAACACCTTCCCTGCCAAGCGATTCCAGGCGATCTAAATCGACTTCATCACCCAAAACCGGGTTTCTGTCGATCCGGAAATCCAGACCGTACGCCATCCGCCCCTCCGGCGTATGAAGCACTGTGAGCATGGAATCTGGGATAGAGTGGGTAACGTTTACAAATTCAAGTGCAAAATTAGAGGTGAGATTGTAGATATTTCCGGGTTCGAGTACGATTCTCTCGTTTTTCACCTCCTTGTCGTCCAACGCAATCTGCTCTTCCACTATTTTCATTGTATATGGTGATGCAATAATCGGGCAGTTGTAGGAGCCAGCCATTTTGGCGACGGCACCAACATGGTCGAGATGCCCGTGGCCAATCACAATTCCCTTTACTTTTTCTCTCTGCTTATAAAGTGTTCCGTCATCAGGGATAACCCCCGCCTGAATCAGGCTTTTTGTGGGTGATGACTCAACCGAACTTTCCATATCGATCAGCTCTTCCATGTCGTAGCCCATATCGAGTATAACGATGTCGTCGCCAACTTCGAGAGCGGTCATATTCTTCCCTACTTCGTTGTACCCTCCTAATGTATGTAATTTCATAATGTATCTATTTAAAAAAGGCCCGATGAAAACTCACCGGGCCCGGGATAGCATTTCTTATCGATTATGATGGTATTTGCTGCTTATTTACCAACTTTGAAAGAAACTTTCGCATTTACACCATAAGAGACAATCTCATTATTTTCTACATTGGCATTCATCTCTTTGATGTAGATAGATTCAATGTTATCCACTGACTTTGATGCTTCTTTGAGAGCATTTTTTGTAGCGTCATCAAAGCTCTTCTCTGAATTGGCGATGACTTCTATTACTTTTATTACTGACATGCTTTCTCCTCTTTTGATTTAACTTTCATTTCATGTACTTATAGAACACACTGTCTATCATGATCATTCACTAAATCGCTGAACTTCACATAGTTGAGATCCAGCGATTTTATCAAAGCAATTATTTATACTACTCAGGTGCCTGATCAAAAATTGCCTGCCACTCACCCGGCAACCGTGTCATAAGTTCACTTATTTCTCCGGGTGCATTTTGGGCTATAATATTGGTTACTTTCCACATGGCAGTTAATGCCTGCTCATCATGCCAGTCAAACTGATTTTTCAGCACTCCGATGCAGTCATCAGGGGTGTCCATGTTTTGATACTCCTGATGCCCGCGAAGCGTGTCGTAGTCAAGTTCTTTTGGGAGAGCAGCGGTAAAATCCCGGGCTGTTTGTTCGTCTACAGAACTTGCAATTATACCGGTTACTGCCTTTACGGTCTCTTTTGCAGTTTGATTGTCGTTAATGTAATCCAGCGACTGTATCATATCTGTGTAATACTCTTGTATCTGCATATCTCTTCTTTTTTTGTTTTCCGTTCATTTATTAAACGTCTTAAGAAACATCATAATTCATTGCTTCACTTTCATTTGATTAAAAACTCAAAAGAGTGGTAGCAACCTCACAGGCTTTCCAGAACTTGCCAATCCATACATGTGGATTGGAAGAACAGATCACTCGCAGAAGGCACTCTTGTTTTGATTTTTGAATACAATTCTATAGATTTTTCAGACCAAAACAAGATTCTATACTATGAGATGTCCACTCACTTATTTTTGCTTGCCATTACTGTGCATATTTTTAAACTGCCAGCAGCTTCAGGCCCAACAATACAGCTCAGATCCTTCACTTAGCCGTTTTTTGGACTGGACTATCAACGATCCAGTCCATGTGGTAAGAGATATGAATCAAAAAGAAGTCGGAGCGTTTTTGCTAACCGGAATTGGAATTGCGGGAATCTCTGCTCATGATGCTTATTCATCCAGTCTGTTACAGTCACGGTTCAGGGACAGCCGCTATCTTACGGTAACCAACGAAACAGGCACTTTTAAATATGTAGGACCTCTTTCAGCTGCCCTATTTGGCACGTCCCTGCTTACGAACAATACCAAATTCCAGGATGCCGCATTTACCTCTCTTCAGTCCGTTTTGTATACCAATATTACCGTGAATACGGCGAAATTTGTGTTCGCCCGTGAACGTCCCGATCATTACGAAGGACCTTATGATTTTGAATTTTTTGAAGGAAATGCCACATCATTTCCATCGGGTCATACATCCACTGCATTTGCACTGATTGTACCATGGGTGGTTTACTATCCCAATGCTTTTACGTATAGTTTAATGGCGCTTCCCGTAAGCACAGCCATTGCCAGAGTGGCGAAAGGCCGGCACTGGGGCTCTGATGTAACCGCGGGCGCACTTATTGGTGCATACTGGGGATATAAACTCTCTAAACGTCACCTGAACATCGCCAACAGTGACAATATTGATGTAGCCCCGTTTTTTGGACATAACAGTGGCGGTTTATCCCTAAAAGTTTCTTTCTGATTCCATCTTCTTTTCACCTGGAAGCTGACTCTGCAACTTCACTCCTGAAGGTTCATCATTTAAAACCGGCTCCTCTCTTTTTTGTATATTTCAGATTGAAAACTGAAATTAAAAATCTGCTGCTTGCTCATTATTATTGAAATGGTGAGAAGCAATAAAAAACCAATACTATGAGCTACTACAATTCAACCGATTTTAACGGAACCTTCGAAGAAGCTATCCAGAAAACAACTGAAGAATTGAAAAAAGAAGGATTTGGTGTACTCACAGAGATCGACGTAAAAGATACGTTCAAAAAGAAACTCGACATCGATTTTAAAAAGTACCGAATTCTGGGAGCCTGCAACCCCAATTTTGCCCATAAAGCGATATCTGCTGAGGATAAAATCGGAACCATGCTGCCCTGCAACGTCATTGTGGAAGAACATGAAGACGGACGCGTTGAGGTTACCGCTGTTGATCCTCTGGCATCGATGCAGGCTGTGAAAAACGATGCGCTCGAACCTATTGCAACCCAGGTTCGAGACAGCCTTAAAAAGGTAATTGGTAATATCTGATCAACAATTTTTCGCATCCCGGACGGCCGTTTCGCTATACGGGAAATCTCTCTGTCTCCTTCATGCTTACATTCTTAAAAAAGTATTACGAAGCTGCTGTCAGTGCGCTGTTTTTAGTTGTAGCACTTCTGTTTCAGCATGCCGCATCATTTGATGGCAGCCAGTATGCCGCCATTGCAAGCTATGCCATCTCCTACCTCGCGGTTGGCGGCCCTGTATGGATAAAAGCATTTCAGTCACTAAAAAACGGCACTCTTTTCAGTGAGTTTTTTCTGATGGGTATCGCAACCGCCGGGGCCTTTGCCATCGGCGAGTATGCCGAAGGGGTAGCCGTTATGCTTTTTTATATGATTGGAGAGTATGCACAGGCGGGCGCCGTGCAAAAAGCCCGGGGATCTATCAAAAAACTGATCGATGAGCAGCCCGATGTTGCAACCGTAAGGCGAAACGGAGATCTCGTTGATGTTCATCCCTCAGAAGTAGAGCCCGGTGAGATCATTATCATTCGTCCCGGCACAAAGGTGCCTCTTGACGGGCTTTTGATAACCCCGGCCGCATCGTTCAACACCGCAGCACTGACCGGCGAATCTGTCCCCTCAACCGTAACAGAAGGCAACGAAGTCTGGGCCGGCTCAATCAATCAAAATAATACGGCCGAAATTGAGGTGACCCGGGGCTACAAAGACACCAAACTGGCCAACATTCTTGAACTGGTTCAAAAAGCCGCTCAGCGAAAAGCTCCTACACAGCGGTTCATTACCCGGTTTGCCAAGGTATATACGCCCATTGTGGTTTGGCTAGCCGTCGGGCTCACCTTTTTACCCTACTTTTTTGTCGGGAACTACCTGTTTGAAGAGTGGTTCTATCGCGCACTCATATTTCTTGTTGTTTCCTGTCCGTGCGGCCTTGTCATATCGGTTCCTCTGGGTTATTTCGGCGGTATTGGAGCTGCCTCTCAAAACGGAATTTTGCTCAAGGGGTCTGATTATCTTGACCGCCTTCGCCGAATGAAAACCCTCTATCTCGATAAAACCGGCACCATGACGGAAGGCAGTTTTCAGGTTGAGTCTGTACAAACATTTAACGGAATCAGCGATGATGAGCTTCTCTTTTTTGCAGCCTCATTGGAGCAGTATTCAACTCATCCCATAGCAAATGCCATTGTTCAATTTTACAATGGCAAATCAGTGCAGGAGTCTCAATCCCATTCGGAAATTGCAGGAAAAGGCGTCAGCGGTACCATAGACAGCAAGCAGATTATTGCCGGTAATAGCGATTTCATGGAGGAGAATGGAGTGCATCTTCATCCGGACTATCAGCCTGAACCCTTTACCACCGTGCACGTTGCCGTTGATGGAAGCCATGCGGGCACCATTACGATTGCGGACCGGGTGAAGAGTGACAGTTACGATGCCGTGGAAGAACTTCATTCTCTGGGGGTCAGCAGGATGGTAATGCTTTCGGGAGACAGCCAGCCGGTGGTTTCACACATTGCCAAAAAACTGGGTATTGACGAAGCGATCGGTAACCTGATGCCTGATCAGAAATATACAATAGTGGAAAAAGCTCTGCGTGGCGATACCGTAACCGGATTTGCCGGCGACGGCATTAACGATGCGCCGGTCATTACGCTGGCAGATGTTGGAATTGCCATGGGGGGTATCGGTTCCGATGCCGCCATCGAAACGGCCGACGTGGTCATACAGAGCGATCAGCCCTCAAAAATCCCACTCGCCATTCGCATTTCAAAATTTACGCACCGTATTGTGTGGCAGAATATCGGCTTCGCCCTGGGTATAAAGGTTCTGATTATGGCTCTTGCCACCGTGGGTTTAGCCAATATGTGGGCGGCCATTTTTGCTGATGTAGGTGTCGCGTTGATCGCCATTGCAAACGCCATACGGGTTCAGCTTCGGTTCTCATCAGACAAAAACCTCTCCTTTTTCTCGTTGATTACCAATAAAAGGAATTCGACGGAGACAGAAACTGTCAGCCCTCAATGTGGATGCGATAGCTGCTGTTAACCTGGAGGTTTCGTAATGGCGTTAAAACAAACTATGATGAGACCTTTCAAAAGGGGATATTCATAAGCCATGAGACATTTTCCCTAATAATACATGAAACACCCTCCAATAAACTGAGTGATGAAAATAGCCCTCTTAACCCTATCATTCCTGATGGTCGTAGTTAACCCTGTTTTTGCACAGGAAGAATCTCCCATTCATGGAACCACTGTTCTTGAAACGTCAACATCCTGGGATGGCAAGCTCTTGCAATATCCCAAGGGAGAGGCCAAGGTTACCGGGGTACTGCTTGAAATTGCACCCGGAACCGAAACCGGCTGGCACCTGCATTCGTCTCCCAATTTTGGTTACGTTCTGGATGGTGTGCTGCAGGTAAGCCTCGAAGATGGACGAACCAAACAGTTAAAAGCAGGAGAAGCACTTGCAGAAGTAGTAAACACCTATCATAATGGGAAGAATATTGGAGAGATCCCCGTTAAAATTGTAGTTTTCTATATAGGAACCACAGATCAGGCTTTAACAAAAATGAAAGAGTGACAGCGCATCAGATCAAAATAGAAGGCTTTCCATTATACCATAATAATTGAGCTCTCTTGAGAATCAAAATCTTACCGGAAGCTGCCAGGAATACCAATCGGCTGCTATTGTTGATAGATGTGAAAGTTGGAGACTGAAAGGGAAAGGCCGCTGTCAACGTAGAGGCCAATACCGTGTCCGTACAGTGCCAAATCATCAGCTTCAAACATGAGTTCCTGGTTCAGGAAAAAGTAGTACGTACCTCTTTCTTTATAGACGGCCAGCTCATTTCCTGTGCGGGGATTATTGAATCGCTGGACAGGAAATCTATAGTCGTTTTCAGACAGGGAGCCAAAGTTATAGGTAAGAAAGTCGATAGACTTATCGATGAAATTCACCTTCATGACATGGTAATTTTCGGCATTGTCGGAGCCAAAAATAATGCCCGGCGACGGATCCCACGTCAGGGGTTGATACTCCTTTACCTGTATGAGCGCTTCAAGATAAAAGTCGGCCGTTCGCAAATAGTCTGTATTGAACTGTATGGATGAAAAGGTTTCCGATCTACCCGTTTTTACCTCTAATCGACCATCTCCATAGCTTATTTCATCAAAAATGTTTTTAATCATCGGTGACTTATTGTTTCTCACTACAGGGATCTGGTCACCTGACTTTTTGAGGTCGTTGATTCGCTCAAACAAATTCCTCGTTTTTTCTGCCTCCTCCATTCTTGCATTTTGATACTGTATGGAGTTTAAAACAGCAATTCTGAACCTATTTTGAATGACTGGCAGCCGGGATATATTTCCCACCAAGTCACCCTGTGCCAGAAACTGTTCGAGATCACTTTCCAACTGTGTTAACTCGCGCTCCATCTGTTCATCAATAGCGTAATGGCGATAGTAGTAGACCAACCCAGAAAGGCGAATAACAAAATTCAGCGCAGCAATTTCAACAGCTTCATATCCGTCCTCATCATTTACCTCAAGCGTTAAGGGGGGAGGGAGCTCCGGTATGGTTTGCGACCAACCATCTTCAAAACCTATCAAACACAATAGTATAAGTATGAACAGTACCTTCAACTTTTTCACAATATGCCCCTAAAATTTTAAGTCATAAAAACCATTATAGTAGCAAATCTCTGAGAATCCAACCGCATATTCATGCGAATGGCAGATATCATTTCTCCGGAAAAATGGCTCCTGTAAACTCTGAAGGTGAAATATGAGAAAATCATAACTTTGAAATGCCCGTCATTTTTGTAAAATTCAGGTGTACACCTAATTGTCCTCTCAACCCAAGCCATGCAAACACATTCGGGTAACAAAAACACATCATTAACCGGCACCCAATCCGACCCTATGACTTGGGATGAATCGTTTAAGTATATTGAAAATTTAGAGTCTCACAAATTTTCTTACGAAGAGTGGGAAATCGCACGGGATCTCAATTTTACTAAACATCTGGATGATCTCATTGAAAATTGCGATCCTCGTTTAAAAAGGTAGGCTGCGCTTCTCTTCAACGCTTCTCACTCTATCTTAAATCGTCCATGCTTCTGCCTTCCTCCCTCTGCACGAAGAAAAGTGGCTGCAGAAATGTTATTTTATACCATTATGTTTACCACAACATGTACCAACTCAAAAAAATAACTGCTATGAGCACCGATATGCGATATATATTTATCCTTTTACTGATCGCGTTTGTCTCTGCTTGTCAGCCGCCCGAAGAGGAACAGGCTCAGCAAATGCAGCGTCAGCTTGAGCTTCAGCGGGAAGCCGCAGATGATCTGCCGTTTAATTTTAAAACCGATCTCGACTCGCTCCTCACCGACTACTTCGCCCTCAAAAATGCCCTGGTTGAATCAGACTCCACTGCGGGTGTAGAATATGGTGAGCAGCTTCAGAAACAGGCAAGTGCCGTTCGAACGGCCCGCGTGGATCCGGACAATGAGGGACTCTGGATGGGCATTTCGCAAATCCTCGATCGCGAAACCGAAAATCTTATTAATACATCCGATATCGAAGAGCAGCGTCTTCACTTTGAGCCCATTTCGGAAGCAATGATCCAGGTTGTGGAGTCCTTTCACCCGGTGGGGTACACGATTTACCATCAGAGCTGCCCCATGGTCCGCGGCGGTTCGGCCGACTGGCTGAGCCGGGAAGAGCAAATTGCCAATCCGTATCACGGCGACAGAATGCTGCGATGCGGAGAAACCATTAAACAGATTTAACCCGCACAGGACATTTTAAGCAGATATTTTACTTAATCGCCCTTTATGCAAAAACTTACGTTCGATCACGCCACCATTACCGTTCAAAACCTGGAGCTCAGCGCCAAATTTTACGGAGATATCCTGGGGCTTAACGAGATCGAAAACCGAACCCAAAAGCCCTATATTCGGTGGTTTTCCCTTGGGAATGGGTGTGAACTCCACGTTGTGGAAGGGAATATCCGAAGCATAGAAACGCATATTGGCGTTCACCTCGCTCTTAAACTCTCCGATTTTGACTCCTTTCTAAATCACCTTCGCAGCTTTAATATTACCCATCACAACTCCAAAGGAATCCGGGACTCGATAACCACACGTGCCGACGGTGTTCGGCAAGTCTATTTTCAGGACCCCGACGGCTACTGGATTGAGGTAAATGAAGCCGGAGCGTAGCATATCAGAAGTTCTGCGCCGGGTTTTTTCCATATATATCAAGAGCAGTTTGCATGTGGCGCTTGCGGTAACAGGTTTTAGCCTCGTCACTATATTTGAGTTTGATCTTCAGATACCAACCGCCCTTCTTTACTTTACCTTTTTCTCCACCGTTGTTGCCTACAATTTCACGAAATACCTGTCGCTTCTGAACCGCCGGCACCTTGTGATGACCCCGGCGCTGAAAGCGATTGTAATCATTTCGCTGCTGTCCTTTGCATGTACAACACTCTCGGCCTTCTACCTTGATAAATTTGCACTTGCTGTTGCTGCAATTCCTGCGCTTTTAACTGCAGCCTACGCGCTCCCTCTTTTCCGAAGCGGAACCAACCTGAGGCACGTGTATGGGGTGAAGCTCTTTATCATTGGAATTGTATGGGCGCTCGTAACCACGGGGCTTCCTTTTACGGCTCATCAGGGGGAACTGCCTGCGTTATCACTGGTTTTCACTGAGGGATTTCAACGTCTTCTTTTTGTGATGGTTCTGACCCTTCCATTCGATATTCGCGACGTTCAAACCGATGCGGAACAGCTGGGTACCATCCCGCAAATTTTTGGAATTCGAACTACCAAAACCATTGGACTGACCGCACTGGCTGCTGTTTTATTTATTGAAATCGCTCAAACAAATTCCTTTCACTCCGGATTTACTCTTTTTCTTTTCATGGTTGGAGTAACCGCACTTTTGATCCATAAATCGATGACGGTTCGGTCTCCCTGGTTTGCCTCATTCTGGGTGGAAGGAGTCCCCATTCTGTGGGCATTTTTACTGTTCCTACGGGTTTGATTCGATTTCGATTCATGTTTTATAGCCTCTCTCTGTCAAGTTCCGACAGGACGCGATTGTGAGTGGGCTGGGATTGAATCAGAAAGGCGTAAAGATCGATGGTTGAAACCAAAATCAACTCCCACTTCGCCTCACTCACCCTTAGTCCCCTCACTACTCTCTGCGTTCGCAAAGAGGGGAAATGCTGAGTGCATTGTTCAATGCTATAAAATTATAATCCAGCTACTATTACAGTTTTTGCGTTCCCCCATTCTATCATTTAGAGAGGTACAGAGCTTGCTCCGACCCTTCGGAGGGATGAGTCAAAAAGATTGAATATTTTCAGGCCTTAGTTTTATTCACCTATATTTTTTACCAACCCATTTTGAAGCGCTTATCTTTAATCGGTCTGCATAAAAATGAGCGATTCACAAGAGAACAACTTTTATATGACGGGTGAATCTGCTTTATTATTAGAAACCAAATCAAACCTATACATAATGAAAGAAAAAATATTGACCTACGACGGCGACGACATCAAAGTAACGTACGATCTGAAGCGGTGCATCCATGCGGCCAAATGTGTTGACGGTCTTCCATCCGTATTCGATCCCAATAAAAAGCCCTGGATTCAGCCCGATAAAGCGTCCGCCGGCGACGTTGCAGACGTCATTGAAACCTGCCCCACGGGCGCGCTTCAGTACCAGATGCTGAACGCCGACCGGACAGAAAAGGCCCCCTCTAAGAATAGGGTGTCGCTGGAAAAAGATGGGCCTGTCTATTTTTATGGAGATATTGAAATTCAGGATCATGAGGGAAACACGCTTCTTGAAGATACACGCGCTGCCATATGCCGCTGCGGAGCTACGGGAAACGGACCTTTATGTGATAACTCTCATGAAAAAGACGAGTTCAAAGCCGATACTGATGCAGACCGATCCAAGCTGCCGGAAGCCTCGGCCGACAGCCATGACAAACTGATCATCAAAATGATGAAGGACGGGCCTGCGATACTTTCCGGAACTTACACCATGGAATCGGACACGTTTGAGCCTCAAACATCCAGCCAGGGAGTGGCGCTCTGCCGCTGCGGCGGATCCACCACTAAACCTTTTTGCGATGGGACGCACAGGGATATTGGTTTTGAGGGGTGAAAAGGTTGAGAAGTGAATCTGCGAATTTTTTTCTCGCGGATTTACGCAGAGTGTGTCGCTGAGTTTCGCGGGGTTTGATTTCAAATCCAACTGCAACCCCTATTTCTATTCAAGATTTTGTCAAGAAATTCCCCTCCTTTTAAAGAAGGGGTGAGGGGTGGTTATCGTTCGGAACTCTTCATTATAATGGTGATTCAAACGTTATTTGCACTCATTGAATCGCGGCTAATTTAAAAAATTAAATCTGCGAAACTCCGCGTATTAATCAGCGTGCCTCTGCGAGTACACAAAGATGTCACAGAATGTCAGAATAGCACAGAATTTTTTAGTGACTCTCTGTGTTTTTGAGGTAATTACTTATCTTTCTACATGCTTAAAACCCTATTCCTAAACCCAAGCTAAATCATTACCATCTTACATGAAATCAAGATCCATTCTCATTACCGGCTCGGCGTTTATGGCGCTCGCTGTGGCTTTTGGAGCCTTTGGCGCCCATATTGTGCAGGACATGCTTACGCCCGAACGCTTTGACGTGTACCAGACCGGGGTAGAGTATCATTTCTATCACGCCCTTGGCCTGTTGATTACGGGTGCCGTTTCCATGCACTTCAATAACAATAAATGGATTGCCCGAAGCGCCGGGCTTTTCATCGCCGGTATTCTCATCTTCTCCGGCAGCCTTTACATCCTCACACTTACCGATACCGGTTGGCTGGGCGCCATCACCCCCATTGGCGGCGTTGCGTTTATTCTGGGCTGGATCTTTTTTGCGGTGGGTGTTGTAAAATCTGAGCCGCAGTCATCGGATGACTGAGGATTCAAATTATTGAATAGAATTGACCCATCTGCGAGTCATCCGATGACTTTTATGACTCTGACATACTCAGTTTA
>Ga0102928_1001985_pt1 | contig 12405 bp, 10 predicted proteins | sample SalPonR1_B_D1_MG_FD_78504 | JGI IMG/M metagenome (GOLD analysis project Ga0102928, IMG submission 78504) | Salt pond soil microbial communities from South San Francisco under conditions of wetland restoration - Salt Pond MetaG R1_B_D1_MG | ecosystem: Environmental > Aquatic > Marine > Intertidal...
AATGGTGGCCATATTTTGATAAAAAGGGTTTCAGCAGCCCCAGGCTTCGGATAAAGAAGATGAAAACCCGGTGGGGGAGTTTATCAAAAAAGGGAAATCTCTCGCTCAACCTCGAGCTGATAAAAGCACCGGCGGAATGCATAGAATACGTTGTTATCCATGAGCTGTGCCATCTGGAGCACCATAACCATGGTCCGGACTTTTACAGTTTGCTTCAAGAACTTATGCCCGACTGGAAGGAGAGGAAATACGAGCTGAAATCGGCATTGGCTTAATAACGCTGTTATTTTAGTGAATAAGCCAAAATGGACCAAGCCTCTCTTGTCTACTAATGTTTATAACATGATCTTCATCTTCGATAGATCAGCAAGGGTGGCTTGTCTATACTTTTCATTGGATTAATCCCTTTACTTGGATTTTCAGCTATTTTAGACAAGGCCCTGAGGGCTATCCTTGGATTCTATTTCAAAGGCAGACCCCGTGCTTCCTGTATCTGAAGGGGATTGCTATGGATGATTTTTCTCAGGTAGTATCTGTCATAATTGTAATAAAAGCAGATGGTTTGTCGGTATCTAAATTGGTAAGTCCTAAGAGTCAATGGAAAGAGGGATACCGTACAGGGGAAGTGCTATAGGCTGGAAGGAGATGCTTCTCGATCTTGAATGGAGAGGACTTGAGATGATTTCTCGGCTGGCAGTGGGGGAAGGAGTCATTGGATTCTGGAAGGTACTCAGGGAAGTATATCCCCATAAAAAAGAGAAAAGAAGTTTAGTCCTTCTTTCCAGTTTTCTTGCCGGAGAGTTTCAGACTGTGCTTGGCTCTTCAGGTCTTTTTTATATGTCAGATTTTGTGCTGTTCATTGAATATCCCAATTCATTAGAAATTTTTTCTGCTGCTGATCTCAACAGGGAAAAATACTTTTCCTCCATTAGTTTTTCCAATCTGAATTCAGGCCCCGATATGGTCATTGCGGCTACCATTTTTGAATTTTTGTTAAAAATGGGTGCTGCCATTGCTGATACTCCTTCTTCCCTTTCCGAATAGCTTCTTGAAAAGCCATTTTCTCTTATCTTGCTAATCTCTTCCATAAAATCTCCGGGTTCTTTTATTGTATTACTTGTAAGAGGAATAGCCTGTTTAATTATCCTGTCAATGGATATGTCATTATCAAAAGCTAGAAAACATTTGCCCGTAGCTCCTGCCCAGAGAGGAAGTCTTACACCGATCGGTGCCGAATGTTTTAAACCATGAGAACTTTCTATGTGTTCATAGCATATTCTGTAATCACCGTCTCTAATAGAAAGGCTGACGGTTTCCAATGATTTGTTGCATACTTGTTTCATAATAGGAACTGCAATGTTAATAAGATTGTGAGAAGTTGACGCCATCTTTCCTAAAAAATGGATTTTTGCTCCAAGAGAGACTTTCTTATCATTGTCATTTCTGTATAAATATCCTCGTTGTACTAAAAAAGATACAAGTCTGTGAGCAGTAGGATAAGCCAGATCCAGTTCATTTGCGATCTGAGAGATCTTTTTGTACTGACTTTCAAGAGAAAAGGTTTCAAGAATATCAAGTATTTTGTTTGCAGATCCCTTGTCTTTAAATTCACTCATTAAAAAACCCCTTTTCTAAATAAATTAACCCCAAAATAGTTACTTCTTGACAAATAGTATATCAGCGGTTTAAATATACCTAATAAATATCCAATATACATATGATATATCCATTTATTGGATATATCAAGGGTTAATCTTTTGAATTGAGGTTTAATTAATGACAAAGACAGTTATCGTAACAAACCCTGTAAATTCGAAGGGAATTGACCTTTTAAAGGAACATTTTAATGTTCTTGAGCTTAGAGACATACCTGAAGATCAGGACTTGCTAAAGGATCTTTGGGGCATACTCGTAAGGAGTTATGTCATTCCCGGATTCGTATACACAGGAGCGGAAAATCTGAAAATAATTTCAAAACACGGTGTCGGAGTTGAGAGAATAGATCTGGAGCTTGCTACTAATAACAACATTTTTGTTTGTAATACTCCAGGTACAAATTCTAACGCTGTTGCAGAATTTACACTGGGACAAATTCTGACACTTTCTAAAAAAATATGTTTTTCATGTTTTGAACTAAAAAATGGAAATAATAAATACAAGACTCAAATGACAGGTTCCGGTGACCTTGGAATAGAACTGGAAGGTAAAGTCCTTGGTATTATTGGATTAGGTCAGATAGGAAGAAACGTTGCACAGAAAGCTCATGCTGGATTTGGCATGAAAATTATAGGATTTGACCCCTTCATTTCATCATCACTAATCGAGGGGATTCCTGTAGAAATTGTAAAAACGAAAGAAGAAATTCTAAACCTCGCAGATTTTATTTCAATTCATATTCCCCTTAATGATAAAACTATAGATTCCATAAGTTATGAAGAATTCAAGCAAATGAAGGAAAGCTCCTTTCTGGTAAATACAAGCAGAGGTGGCATTGTCAATGAAGAGGCACTCTGCTATGCCCTTGATAATGGGTTAATAAGAGGAGCGGCTTCTGATGTATTCCTGACAGAGCCGGTCGACTCCAATCATCCTCTTATTTCGAGATCTAATTTTATAGGAACACATCACATAGCCTCTCAATGCAGTGAAACAATGGAAAAACTTTCTATCGCAGCAGCTCAAAATATTATTGATGTTAATAATGGGAAAATCCCGAGGTCGATCGTAAATAAAGAGCTGTTGAATAAGAACTAATATCAACTTGCTTAGAGTATTTAAGTTTCCACATTTATGAACTTGCTTTGTAAAAATCTTAAAAGGTCAGGGTGATTTCGACTTGGAAATTCTGGATGTTACTTTAAGAGATGGTGCCAATACCCTCGGCAAGGGTTTCAGTCTTGAGCATACAAAGATCATTATGGATGGTCTGGTCAAGAACGGAATAAATGCAATTGAAATGGGAAACCCGAAAGGTCTGGGAGCTACAAGCAGTACTCAGAACTTCAAAGCTCCTCATTCTGACAGGGAGTATCTTGAACTTGCTGCAGAGTACGGTGAAAAAGCTTCTATTGGTATGTTCGTACAGAAAAAGTATGTTGATGAGGAAAGTCTTGATATCGCAAAATCTCTAAAGCCCGGTTTTCTAAGAATTGGTTTTAGTGCTGGTAGTGCTGCAGATTCACAAGATCTTTTTCGTAAAGTCAGTGATGCTGGTATCGAGATAAGGTGCAGCCTTACGAAAGCCTATGTACTTTCCCCGAAAGAGTTGAAAAAAGAGGCAAAACTGGCGGAGTCTTTTGGAGCAAAACAGGTAACGATAATGGATTCTGCAGGAATGATGCTTCCAAATCAGGTAAAAGAATATGTAAAAACGGTCAAAGATGGCTTAAATATTGAATTGGGTTTTCATGCTCATAACAATCTTGGTTTGGCAGTTGCAAACTCCATGGTAGCAGCAGAGGCAGGAGCAGATAGTCTTGATGCATGTCTCTGCGGACTTGGAAGAAGTGCCGGCAATGCTCCCACGGAGGTCCTACTGGCGGTTTTTGAAAGGGAAAATATTCAATTCAATGATAATTTAATGCAGCTTTTGAGTTTTATTAACAATGAACTTCCTAAGGAGATCTTAGATCATTGCCTGATAAAGCCTCTTGATCTTGTCCTGGGTTATGCGGGATGTCATTCCAGTTTTACATCCCGATTTGAAAAAATTGCTTCCCAATTTAATGTAAGCCTTGAACAACTTATTGTTGAAGTTTCAAAAATCGACAAGTTAAGCCCGGACGAAGAACTAATGAAAAAAGAAGCAGAAAAACTTTCTTTATGATCGTCACTTTTGAAATGTTATTTCAAGGGAGGATTATTTTATATGGGACAGACAATAGCAGAAAAAATTCTTTCAAATAATAGCGGGAAACAGGTCCAGGCAGGTGAAATAGTCATTGCCAATGTAGATCTTGCAATGGCTCATGACAGTACTGGCCCTATTGCCCTTAAATCATTCGAGGCATTCAAAGCACCATCAGTCCGTTTTCCTGAAAAAGTTGTTTTTGTGCTGGATCATGCGACTCCAAGCCCAAATGAGAGAGTAAGCAGGATTCATTCCATGTTGAGGGACTTTTCCCAAAAAAACAATATACGTCTTTTTGAAGTAGGAGAAGGAATATGCCATCAGCTCCTTGTTGAAAAAGGACTCGTAAAACCAGGTTCTGTGATAATTGGATGTGATTCCCATACTTGTACCTATGGTGCAATGAATACTTTCGCATTCGGAATCGGTTCCACAGATATGGCTGCCTTTATGCTTACTGGAAAACTATGGATAAAAGTTCCCAGATCGATAAAACTAACTTATACAGGAAAACTTCAAAACGGTGTTTCTTCCAAAGACATGATCCTTAAAACAATAGGTACTCTGAGTTCAAAGGGTGCAGAATATCATGCACTGGAATTTACTGGCCAGGCGATTCGCGATCTTTCTATTTCAGAAAGATTGACCATTTCAAACATGAGTATAGAGTGTGGCGCTAAAGCAGGAATTATTGAGGCTGATCAGAAAACTCGTAATTACCTGGCAGCAAGAGGTATAAAGGATTATCAAAGCTTTGCAAGTGATATAGATGCAGAGTACTCGAAAGAACTTGAATTTGACTGCAATTCTATTGTTCCCCAAGTGGCCTGTCCTCATTCAGTAGATAATGTATACGCAGCAGAAACCCTTCATGACGTTGAAATTAACCAGGTCTTCATAGGCTCATGTACTAATGGTCGATATGAAGATCTGAAAGAGGCTTCAGACTTTCTTGATGGTAACAAGGCCCACAAAAAAGTTCGTCTTTTTGTAAGTCCGGCTTCCTCAAGTATTTACATGGAATGTTTGAAGAATGGAATTATCGAAAAACTGCTGAATTCAAACGCAGTTCTTCTACCACCCGGATGTGGACCATGTGTAGGGACACATTTAGGTGTACCGTCGGATGGTGATAATGTTCTTTCTACGACCAACAGGAATTTTAAAGGCAGAATGGGTAATAATAAGGCAAACATCTATCTTGCATCACCTGCAACATGCGCCGCATCAGCTATTACAGGAAAAATTACAGATCCCAGGAATTTCGTAAAATAATGCAATTTTTTTCTTTGACCTTTAATTAGTTTTATAAAAGGAGAATTGGCTTATGAATATAAAGGGGAAGACCTTCAAATATGGGGATAATATTAACACTGACTATATAATTGCTGGTAAATACACCAAAACTCTTGACTATTCTTCATTGGCAGAGCATGTTCTTGAAGACCTGGACGAAGATTTTTCAAAAAATGTGAAAGCTGGTGATATTCTCACAGTAGGAGAAAACTTTGGTTGTGGTTCTTCCCGTGAACAGGCCCCACTTGCTATCAAATATTCCGGGGTAAGCGCGATCCTCGCCAAGTCTTATGCAAGGATATTTTACCGTAATTCAATCAATATTGGATTGCCGGCATTGGTGCTTGATACAGACCAGATCCAAGCGGATGATATTCTGGAAATACTGTTCAAAGATAATATTGTTCTAAACCATTCCCGTAACATTGAAATTCCATTTGATCCGATGCCGGAGATAATGCTTGATATTTTGAATGAAGGGGGGTTGGTCAACTATCTGAACAAGAACAGGGATTTCAAGGTGGAGTAAAGAGTGAGAGATTAAAACTTTTAAGGCTAACAAGAACCAAAACATTTGTGGAGGTGTTTTTTTTGAAAAAGAGTTTACTAATTATCACAGCGATATTACTGATATGGGCAGTACCGGCTTTTGCGGTTTTTCCAGATGGCAAACCCATTCACGTCTATAATCCGTATTCTGCAGGGGGAACAAGTGATGTAGAGATAAGGGCTGTAGCACCTTTGCTTGAAGAGTATCTTGGTGTGCCTATTGTAGTAGAAAGCCTTACTGGAGCTGGTGGAAGAATATGCGCTGCGAAAATGTATAAAGCTGAACCAGACGGGCATACACTTTATTATAACAACATGCCAGCTTCGAACATTGGCGAAGCTCTTTATGATGGTAACTACAAGACAGGTGAATTTGTATACCTGGCAAACGTTGTAAAAGAAAACAGGCTAATTGCTGTTAGACCGGATTCTCCTTATGAGACACTTGAAGACCTTTACAAAGCAAGTGAGCAGGAGGATCTGACATGTGCAGTTTCCGGGCTTGGAACAAGTGGACACTTTGGTAGCATTCTTCTTAATGAAATAGGCGGATTAAAGCATAGTGTAGTTCCTTTTGCTGGAAGCTCCAAGGCAAAAGCAGCATTCCTTGGCGGACATGTCGACTTCTGGACACCTGGTTCAGGAAGAATTAGCCAGCTCGTCGATGAAGGCAAAATAAGACTTCTTGCTGTTATGGCTCCAGAAAGAGTAGATGCCTATCCTTCTGTCCCAACTGTGGCAGAACTCGGTTATCCAGAAGTTAATGTGTATACGGCAAGAGGTTTTAACGCACCTCCTGGACTGCCTGATGACATTAAGGCAACACTTATTGAAGCTTTGGAAAAAGCCATTACAAATCAGAAGACCCTTGAATGGGCTGAAAAAGTTAGCAGGCCGATCTTCCCTGTAACAGGTGATGAATATTATGAACTTTACCAGGAAACTGAAGAACTGGTACAGAAATTCCTACCTGTAATGCAGGAAAGTATTTCCAAATAGAAATCTCTCGTTAAAATACCTGCAGCCCACTGTGTGGGCTGCAGGTAACATTAAAATTGAGGAGTTTTGAACATGGAGACAACTCGAAAAAGAGTAGAAGTAGGTCTTATTGTTTTTTTTCTTATAACTTCAGTGCTTTTTTATACACAGTTGGGTGACTATTCTTCAATAGCGCAGAAATTTCCTCTTCTTGCAATTATTTATTTAGCTGTGATCTCAATAACCAGGTTTATTCAGCTTGGTAAACTGAAGAAAGAAGAGAATTCAGCAGTTTTTTTTAACAGGGATTTTTTAACGGTCCTGATTTTGGTCGTTCTTTACCTGCTGTTAATGCCAATTATCGGTTTTTTTCTTAGCACTACGATTTTCCTGCCAATGTGTATGTGGTTGCTAAACTTCAGAAAAAAGGTTGTTATTACAATTCTTACCTTAACTACAGTAACAAGTATATATTTTGTTTTTATTAATATCTTCAATGTTCCTGTTCCTAATTCCCTGTTAGGATTTTAATTTTTGGAGGCTGATCTTTCTTGATATTACAAAGTCTTTTTCTAGCACTTGGTCTGCAGAATCTTTTCCTTGCGTTTTCAGGGACATTTCTTGGAATAATTATGGGAGCTCTTCCGGGGATAGGAGCGACAATGACAATGGCGCTTCTGTTGCCCTTTACATACTGGATGAAAGCTGATGCAGCTCTTATTCTTCTTGGAGCAGTTTACTGTGGATGTGTATATGGTGGTTCAATTTCTGCTATTCTCCTGAATACTCCAGGAACACCCGCTTCTGCTGCAACAACTTTTGATGGATATCCAATGTCGAAAAAAGGTAAGGGAATGACTGCTATCGGAATTTCTGCGATGGCTTCTTTTGTCGGAGGAGTAGTTGGATTATTTTTCCTGATGACTCTTTCGCCAGTTCTTGCTGAAATTTCCCTTAAATTCGGACCTTCGGAATTCTTCATGTTGACTCTGTTTACATTTCTCGTAATATCCTTTGCCGTTGTCAAGGGATCTGTATTCAAAGGTCTTATTGCAATAGGTATTGGCCTTGTCCTTTCAACTATAGGTTATGATCCTGTATCAGGAGGGCTAAGGTTTACTTTCGGAATAACCTATCTGGAAGATGGAATAAAACTGATACCTTCAATAATCGGATTGTTTGCTGTATCTGAAGCATTTGCCCTTTCAGAAAAAGGTGGAACTATTGCAGAATCGCCAGATGTACATGGCAATGTACTGAACGGATGTAAAGCTGTGTTCCGTTATCCTATGACATTGATCAAATCAGTACTTATTGGATCCGGTATCGGAGCTCTTCCTGGAATAGGTGTAAGTGCAGCTAATCTAATAGCCTATGTTGTAAGTAAATCCGGATCAAGGCATGCTGATGAATTCGGGGAGGGTGCAGAAGAAGGGGTTATTGCTCCTGAGGCTTCCAATAATGCTGTGACTGCAACCTCTCTTATACCTCTTTTAACATTGGGAATACCTGGAAGTGCTGCTTCTGCTGTTTTAATGGGAGCCTTGATGATACAAGGTCTTACCCCAGGAGCTTCCCTTTTCTCAACTGATGGGTTAATAACCTATACATTCTTTTTTTGACTTCTTTTTGCCAACTTGTTTATCCTGATTATCACTCTTTTGATGGCTAAGTTTTTCGTGAAAATTACAGTAGTAAGGGTGGAGATTCTTGTCCCAATTATAGTGAGTTTATGCTGCATAGGAACATATGCCCTTAATTACAGTCTTGGAGATGTTTTTATGACTATAGCCTTTGGATTTCTGGGTTATATTCTACGCAAGGCAAAATATCCACTTATCTGTCTTTTGCTTCCCCTGATCCTGGGCAAAACCATGGAAACAACATTTCATCAGGCGATGATGATTTCCAGGGGATCACCTGCTGTATTTTTCAGTGGGACCATAAATATAGTTTTATGGGTTCTAATATTCGTTTCGATATTACTGCCTTTTATTATTAGAAAAAAGGCTAAAACATTTAATTCATAAACATTTTTGCTTAAATTTTAAGGAGGATACAACATGAAAAAGACTACTTATTTAAAAAACAAGATCAATGAAAAGAAAGCACTTGTATGTCCCGGTGTGCATGATGTAATTTCAGCCAGGCTGATTGAGGATGCCGGATTTCAAGCTATGCAGATCAGCGGATTTGGTCTTTCTGCAAGTTATCTCGGCCTACCTGATATGGCGTTCCTTTCCTTTACGGATATGTTGAATTATTCAAGAAATATTATCCAGGCAGTTAATGTTCCTGTGATAGTAGATGCAGATACCGGATTCGGTAACGCTGTTTCAGCCATGAGGGTCACAGAGCAGTTTATTCTTGCTGGGGCAGCAGGTATGAATATAGAAGACCAGATCTTCCCAAAAAGATGTGGTCATATGGAAGGCAAGCGAATTATTCCTATAGATGAAATGGTAATGAAAATTCAGGCTTGCAAGGATACAAAAGATTCCATAGATCCAGATTTCGTTATAAACGCAAGAACAGATGCAATTGCAGTTGATGGGGTAGAAGAAGCGATCAAAAGAGGAAATGCCTATTCTGAGGCAGGTGCGGATCTTATATTTGTAGAAGCTCCTCGAACAAAAGAAGATATTAGAAAGGTTGTAAAAGAAATTGACTGTCCTGTTAGTATTAACCTGTTTGATGCAGTAGTCGGGGGTAAAACGCCCATCCTTACAATCGATGAATTGCGTGAAATGGGTGTGGGAAGAGTCAGCATACCAGTAGGCCCGTTGTTTGCAGCAGTGAAAGGAATGAAACAGTATATTGAGGCGATCAGGAATGATCAGGTTGCTCCGGGAAGAACAGATCTGGTATGTCTTTTTGAAGAGTTTAAGGATATTGTTGGATATGATAATTATAGGGATCTGGAAAAGAAATATCTCCCGGCATCAGAATAGATTTAGACTTTCATCCTGAATGATAAAAAATCCCCTTAATAAAAGGGAGTTTGCAAAAAGTAATTTCATAAATCAAGGGTAGAATCGATATTTAAGGATTCTGCCCTTTTTCTAAATATGAGTAATCATATAGTTTAAGGCAATTACGATTGAGTTTAAAGACTGTAATATATCTGTTTTTCCCTGAAGATAATAGGCTACAACTTAAACTCAAGATCCCGGTGTAAAGTACTGTCAAAATCTTGGGAGTAATTAAGATAAAGAAATGATATGTCTTTATAAGAGCAGGGGGATGTATGTATATTATGACAAAAGTCTGTGATGTTGATGTACTTATAGTTGGAGGAGGACTTGCAGGACTTTCAGCAGCTCTTGTGGCCCGGGAACATTTCCTGAAAGTTGGCCTTGTGTGCAAAAGTAAAGCAGGGAAGAGCGGGAATACTCTTGTTTCTGGCGGAGCCTTGAGTGTCGCTACTGATGAAGGAGGATGCGGAGACGATCCGTCTATCCTCGAAAAGGATGTTCTGGATTCAGGTGCCGGAATAAATAACACTGAACTTGTAAGGGTCTTTGCTGAAGAGTCAGGGTCGGTAATTCCATTTCTGAGAGAGCACGGGGTGGAATTCAAGAGCATTGATGGCAAACCCCTGGTAAAACAACCACCAGGACATTCTATAAGACGTTCTTTTCCTTCTGAGTACAGATCATATTCCTACCTGAACCGAGGGCTTCCTCTTACTTTACCCTTGCTTGAGAAGGCTTTGGAGGGGGGGGTAAGGGTCTTTGACGAAACCACTGTTATAAAGCTTCTGACCGACGAAAAAGGTATTGTTGGTGCAGTTGCCCTGGAAAATAACTCCGGCGAGAAAATTCTTTTCAGCTCACAAGTGATTATCCTTGCAGCAGGTGGTGGTGCGAGACTATTTGAATATAACAACAACACTGCCGACGTCTCCTGCGACTCTTACAGGTTGGCCTATGAGGCCGGGGCTGTTATGAGGGACATGGAGATGGTACAGTTCTATCCTTCAATGATGTACAGCCCGATAAAAATGCCCCTTTCAAATCCTCTTTTTGGTGATGGCGCTGTTCTGAAGAACATTGAGGGTGAGGAATTCATGTATCGTTACAGCGAGAAGGGAAATCTGGCAACGAGGGATGTAATGGCTTTGGCTGTAAAGACTGAAATAGATGAAGGTCGGGGGAATCCTGATAATGTCTTCATGGACTGCTCTAAGATCGATCCTGACGTTCTTGACAAAAAATATGAAGAACTGACAAAGATCCTTCAAGAAGCCGGTCTTGATATAAAAAAAGATCTTCTTCCTCTGGCTCCTGCTGCACATTTTTATATCGGTGGAGTGGATGTAGATTGTGAATGCAGGACCTCTGTTGATGGTCTTCTTGCATGCGGAGAAGCATCGGGAGGTCTTCACGGTGCTAACAGACTCTCTGGTATAGCCCTTGCAGAAACAGTAGTCTTCGGAAGGATAGCGGGTAAAACTGCGGCGGATATTTGTAAAAGAAGTTTCAAAACATCAGCTCTTACTGAACCTGAAGAAATAATACTGCCTCAAAGTAGATCAGGTGATTTCAGTTTACAGTCCCTAATGGAAGAGCTGCGTTTAGTTATGTGGGAACAAGCTTCAATCACAAGAAATGAAGAGACACTGAGGTGTGCAAAAAATGAACTGAAACGAATAATCAAACAGAAGGATATGGCGAGAGTTGAGAATATCAGAGATATATTATGCTTCCATCAGCTTGAGTCAATGATCTCAGAGGCGCGGATCTTAATTGAGGTCAGTGAAAAACGCAAGGAAAGCAGGGGGGCCTTTTTCAGGACCGATTATCCCGAAAAGAACGAGAAGTTCAGGGGGAACTTTTTTGTGAAAAAGAATACCAACGGAGATATGGAGTGTTACTTCAGGATGGCAGAATAAAGTATCTGTATCTTGTATCAAAATTTACATCTTGGTCTGCACTAAAAGAATAATGAAAATAATCTCAGCAATTCCACCTTCAGGAGCATCAGAGGGTGGATTTTTTTTGGTTCTATCTGTGTACGGTGAATATGGATAAATCAGAAAAGGACAGCAGTTAAGGGAGTTATGGGTTTTCATCAATAATTGGGATCAACCATTGAAATAGAAGATAGAGATAGCCTCAACCGCCTGCACGGTCTTTTCATCATCGTAGGGGCAGGCCCCTTTATCTGCCCTTATAGGGGGTTGCCCCTACGATGCGGTTGTCGGATGTTGTACATTGATTTAAAACCATTATCGCAAAATGCTATAGTGACGGGGTGAAACAATATGGCTGGTTACCTTGCCCCGGAAGATTCTGGCAACGGAATTATTACGAGCATGTCATCAGTAGCAAGGTGGAATTAGACCAGATACGGGAATATGTTTTCTGCAATCCCGAAAAATGGTAAATAGACCGGGACAATCCCGAGATATTTATTTACAGGTATTCTTAATCCAGTTTCATTCCTATTTCCAGACCCATTTTTTTATAATGGGGTTCCAGCGGGTATTCTTCTTTAAGTGTAAACTGCACAGGAAGTCCGCCATCTGCTTCTCCTACCGCATCAAGTCCTTCAATAAGTTTTTCCAGTTTATTAAAGGGTAGGCTGAAAATTATTTCGTTATCCTGAGCTGCTGCCCTTCTTCTGTCTCCGCCACAGGGGACAACGACCTGAAAATTATTTTCCATCATAGTGGGGATCACTGCATATACGCAGGCGGCATGGGCAGAGATCCTTGAATATATATCATG
>Ga0102928_1001989_pt1 | contig 12389 bp, 8 predicted proteins | sample SalPonR1_B_D1_MG_FD_78504 | JGI IMG/M metagenome (GOLD analysis project Ga0102928, IMG submission 78504) | Salt pond soil microbial communities from South San Francisco under conditions of wetland restoration - Salt Pond MetaG R1_B_D1_MG | ecosystem: Environmental > Aquatic > Marine > Intertidal...
CTCTTCTTTATTGATGCCCCCTAATGCAGCAATCTTACCTGACATGTCGAGCAAGGTAACCAGGTAGTTCGAAGACATCACAGCCGCGGCATGGAGATAAGGTTTGGCAGCCGATGTTATTCGAATGGTTTGTCCACCCAGGTTATCGGCAATTTCCCGCAGCCGGTCGTAGGTATTGTCATCGGCTTCTACATCAAAATAAATATTCCTAAAATCCTGGGTACCGGAACCGGCAGTGAAGGTTTGAAGCGGATGAAAAGCGGCTACCCGAGCTCCCTTGTTTCTTAGCGGTTCCAGCAGTGATGCTTCTTTACTGCCCGAACAGTGAACGACTGTGTGCCCGAAAAAATCATCAGAAATTCTGCACAGACTATCCACAGAATGTTCAATTTCAGAATCCTGAACAGTCAGAAAAACCAGGGAACCGAGCTCTTCGGCAGATTCAGGAAATTCGGAGAAATACTCTGCTCCTACTTCGCGGGCAATCGACTCCGCCTTTCGCAGCCGCCGGTTAAACAAGCTGGTTATGGTGTAGTTATTCTCAAACAAAGCTTTAGCGAGGGCCGAACCCAAAGAACCTGTTCCGATTATGGTGGCTGAAGGCCGGCTCATAGCTTTGAATTAGAGTAGTACTTTTTGGCGTTCTGCGTAACCTGTCAATAACCTTCCCCGGTAATCGTTGTATTCACTTTCAAGAAAACTGATGTCCAGTTCCCAGGCTTTGGCAACCAGAACCCCGGCAATGAAGGTTGCGACACCTTCCATATGTGACTCACCGCTATTCAAAAAATTCAGAAGGCCCGACTCATTATCATCCTCGAGCAGCTTATTTATTTTTTCAAATTCTTCCTTGCAGTCGTTATCCAGCTGACAGCAAAAAACAATCAGGGCTCTTCTTGGAGCCAATACTTCCTGCATAACATGAGCCAGCTCTTTTACAATTGACTGAGCCATATCTGCGACTTGAACGCTAACAACCGAAAATTCTTTGAACATGCACTGCAGCATCATTAGCTGACTGAAGAGACTCATATCTTCATGATACCCTTCATCATGGATGAAAAAATCATCATCCTCATCGCAAAATTCATTTCGCATATAATCATTGACTTCTACCTTGCCAAGGGGTGTTTCAAAGTACTTGTTAGATGGCATAGGCAGCTTCTTGTCAAGCACCTTATCGTAAGACTCAATCACCACGACTGTTTCATAGTTCTCAGGGTCTATACGGCTGTAAATGTCACAGGCCCTTTCAAAATTGTTTTCATCGATGTCGGTAGGAGAAAATAAAAGCCGTATATGGTCATTAGCCCCGGAGTGTTTGGCCCCGGCATCGGTTAAAGCTTTCTGAATCTTCTCTTTTGGAAATGAAGTGATATTCATTGCTAGACTGTGTGCAGATGTGTTTTTGAATTATTGATAATAGGCAACGGAAACCCAGTGTTCATTATGCTTAAAACTACAAATTCTGGCGCTTTTATCATCATTAAATATCGTAGTGTACTCGGATTCGCTCATTTTCTGAAGCCGCAATTCATTAAGGTTGGTTCTCAGTCCGCCGCCGTGCAACTTTACCAGCGCTTCTTTTAAGGTCCAGACTTGAATCAGCTTCAGAGAACGGATGTCATCTTTTTCTTCAGGATGAAATATCCTGCTTTTGAGTCCCTTGTGTACTTTCCGGTCCGCCGGTTCCAAATCAATGCCAATGTCCATAGTTTCAGAAAGCCCGCAGAGAACATAATGCGCAGAATGGGCGATACTCAGAAAAAAATGTTTGTCCCCTGTTTCTCCATAAGGCTTTCCCAAATCATCCTTACGGATCCTGAAATCATTCTCGAGCAAACCGAATTTTGCAGCCAGACCTCTAATCAAATGACGGCTGCTAAGAAACTCATTCTTTCTATTATCACTCTTAATACTCTCATATTCTACGATTTCCTCATCCTCCAAGACCTGAAGGACTTCCTGCGAGTGATCTATGCTACCCATACCAAGGTAAATCCCTTCAGGAAGATGTTCATTGTTCAACAGGGAATAACTCATAATGAATTTTATTGAGAGTCGGGTTAAGGTTTATGCCTCTAGAATGAAGTTTTATGTTCAATAAAGCAAAGAGAAAAACTCACAACTCTGTTGTTTATTCCCTATTTTAAGCGACTAAAATTTACACGTTAATTAACAGAATTTCTTTATCAATCATTTACCATGAGTAATTCCGAACTCTCCATCAGCGAGCAACATGAAATACGCCTAGAAAAGCTGGAGGAACTCCAGGAAATGGGCATCAACCCTTATCCCTATGATTTTGATGTCACGCACTCCAGCGAGGAAATACTGAACAAGCCGGAACTGGTAAAAGAAGATGACCAGGATGCCGAAGAGGCTGAGCAGGTTGCCGTTGCCGGCCGCATCATGACGCGCCGTATAATGGGCAAGTCTACATTTTTCAATCTTCAGGATTCCGACGGTACCATACAGGTTTATATTCGCCGTGATGACGTGGGGACGGAAGAGTATAATACCGTTTTCAAAAAACTCACCGATATCGGGGACATTGTAGGAGTCAAGGGCCATGTATTTATAACAGGTACCGGCGAGACAACTGTTTATGCCAAGGAGTTTGTGCTGCTCAGCAAAACTTTGCGTCCCATACCTGTTCCCAAGGAAGTTGAGACGGAAGACGGAGAGACTAAAGTATATGATGCCTTTACGGATAAAGAATAGCGGTACCGCCAGCGTTATGTTGACCTTATCGTAAACCCTGAAGTCAGGGATGTTTTTCGCAGGAGAACCGAAATGGTACAATCCATGCGTAACTTCATGAATGACAAGGGATATATGGAGGTAGAGACTCCTATATTGCAGCCGGTCTACGGAGGAGCATCCGCAAAGCCGTTCAAGACCCACCATAATGCTTTGGATATGGATCTCTATTTAAGAATAGCCAATGAATTATACCTCAAGCGATTGATTGTTGGAGGCTATGATGGGGTGTATGAATTTTCAAAGGATTTTAGAAACGAAGGGCTGTCGCGTTTTCACAACCCCGAATTTACCCAGGTGGAACTTTATGTCGCTTATAAAGACTACAACTGGATGATGGACTTCGTTGAAGCCCTGATTGAACATGTAGCTGAAGAGCTTCACGGAACTTCAAAGGTCAAGGTTGGAGATCATGAAATTGACTTTAAGCGCCCCTGGCCGCGCATACCAATGTTTGAGGCGATTGAAAAGGAAACAGGCAAAGATCTCTACGGAAAAGGCCTGAAAGAACTTAGAAGCGTAGCCAGGGAACTTCACGTTGATCTTGAAGAAGGCGCCGGCAAAGGAAAAATCATCGATGAGATCTTCGGCGAATTTGTGGAACCCAAACTCATACAGCCGACCTTTATTACCGATTATCCTATTGAAATGAGTCCCCTGGCAAAAAAACACCGGGAGAAAGAAGGGCTCGTAGAACGCTTCGAGTGTATTTGCAACGGAAAAGAGATTGCGAATGCTTTTTCTGAGCTCAATGATCCCCTTGACCAGAGAGAACGCTTTAAAGAACAGGCTAAATTAAGAAGCGAAGGCGACGAAGAGGCCATGGAGATTGACGAAGATTTTGTAAGAGCCCTTGAATACGGAATGCCGCCCACAGCAGGCCTGGGAATCGGGATAGACCGGCTGGCCATGATTATGACCGATTCCGACTCCATCAGGGATGTTCTTTTCTTCCCACAGATGAAACCGGAAACGGAATAATTTCCTAAAATAAGATTGAGACTCGCGATAATATTTACATATTCTTTACCGTATTCCGGTTTTGTCTGATGCGAAATCTCCTAAATGAACATTTATGAACTTTGAGTGGTATTTAGCACTGCGGTACTTTAAGGGTAAGCGGAAAGGATCACGCTTTCTTTCCTTTATAAAAATAATGGCCATCACAGGGGTGGCTGTAGGCTCTGCAGGGTTGTTGATAGCACTTTCCATAGTTCATGGGTTCAAGTCTACAATCGACAACAAGGTGCTTGGCTTCGCACCGCACATCACCATATCAAGCTACTCCAGCGATCCGCTTTACAGATCGGATACTCTAGTCACCGATCTTAAAAAATATGAGCAGATCGAAAACGCCCAGGCAGTGGTATACGGCCAAGCCATGATTCAATCGCCTGAAGAAGTAACAGGTATCTTTTTTAAAGGAGTAGAACCCGAAGGGGATGTAACGGACCTCAACCAGTACATTTCGGAGGGCGTTTTTGACTTAAGTACCGACTCGGCGGGAATGCCGGGCATCATCCTCGGCAGTCAAATGGCGAGAACCTTAAATACAACTATCGGATCGGTGCTAACCGCCTATACCATTGAAGGCATCCCCTCCCCTCTGAATTCACCCGAAATCCAGCAGTTCCGGCTTAAAGGAGTTTATCAGACCGGAATCGATCGCTTTGATGAAATCTACGCCCTGGTCAGCCGGCGCTATGCACAGGAACTGTTCCGGATTCCGGGGGTTCATGCTTCCGCGGTTGAAATACGCCTCAAGGACAATTCTGAAATACAGTCTTTTGACAAAGAGCTCTCAGAAAGCCTCCCCTTTCCCTATTACACGGAGACGATCTACAACCAGTATGGAAACATATTTGCCTGGGTTGACCTGCAGGAAGAGACCATCCCGTTTGTTATAAGCGTAATGATCATTGTTGCGGCTTTTAACTTGATCGGAACCATTCTGATGATGGTCATAGAGCGTACCAGGGATATTGGCATACTAAAAACCATCGGTGCTCAAAGCAAAAAAGTCAGAAAAATATTCCTTCTCGAAGGTTTCTTTGTGGCAAGCGTGGGACTGATTATCGGTATGGGAATATCCCTGCTATTTGCCTGGGCTCAAAGCACTTACCAGCTTATTCCGCTTTCTGAGCAAAACTACTACATGTCTTACGCGCCGGTTGAACCTCACGGACTGGACTTCATTATTGTTGCAGCGGTTACCTTTTTACTGTGCGGGCTTGCTTCCTGGCTCCCGGCCAGAGTGGCCTCCAAGACGGATCCACTTAAAGTTATTGCTTACGGCAGATAGAAACGGGTTTTCTAAGTTTCCTTTCCTGTTTTTTTTCTATTGCCGGTAAGCATGCTGTCCGTACCGGACTGGCCTGAAATATTGAGTTCATCCATATATTCGTCCAGCTTTTTCCGATAATTCTTCATGGAAGATTCAGGGATGGATTCCGATGAAGGCAAGTCGACGGTTAAAGGATTAACCGGCCGGTTGTTCTTGTATATGCGGTAGTCTAGATGAGTACCCGTTACGCGTCCGGTTTTCCCCACATAGCCAATCACTTGTCCCTGCTTTACACTTCTGCCCTCTTTAATGCCGCGTGCAAATCCGCTTAAGTGCAGGTAAGCCGTTTCATAGGTGCTGTTATGCCGTATTTTAACAATATTCCCGTTAGCACCGCGATACCTTGATTCGGTTACGGTACCGTCACCTACCGACAAAACCGGCGTTCCGTGAGGTGCGGCATAATCAACGCCATAGTGTGGAATTCTCCTCTTTAGAACCGGGTGGAATCGATTATGGGAAAATCCGGAACTGATGCGCTGGCTAAACTTGAAAGGTGCTTTCAGCAGTGCTTTCTGAACACTTTTGCCTTCTTCGTCAAAATATCCGCTGATTTTTTCGCCTTCGTATTTAAAGGCATTGTAGGTTTCCCCGCGATGGGTAAAGGAGGCAGCTTTAATTTCACCAATCTCAAAAAATGTGTCGTCTATAAATTTCTTTTCGTAGACTATCTTAAAACGGTCACCGCTCCGGAGGGTAAAAAAGTCAATTTCCCAGGCGTATATTTCAGACAGCTTGTAAGCCAGCAAGGGACTTAGCTCTTCCCGAACCATGGTCTCGTAAAGAGAGCTGTTGATTTCTGCAGAAGCCGTTTCTGTTTGGGTCGTCAGCATTTTACTGGATTTGTAGATCTGCAGGGAATCCTGCCAGTCGAATACCACATAATCCAGCGGGTTCGGCTGCCAAACCAGGCGTTTCAGTGGCTCATTACCCTTTTCATCCAAAGAAGCATAGATTCTATATCGCTGGCCGGGCTTGAAAGAACGGACATCTATTAGGTCCCTTGCCTGTTGGGTCACTGCATAGATCTCCTGTGCAGAAAAATCAAATTTATCCAAAATCAGGTACAGGCTTTCATTTTTAAGGACTTTATGATCTTGCACTTTGGCAGTATCAATCCTGAAGCCGAAATCATCATACTCTCCCGTTTCACTTTCCGCTTCAGTTTTCAGTGTATCGACGGCAACTTTATCAGCTTTTTCACCGGTTGTCTTCTTTTCTGTCGTTTCGTTGCAGGAAATAAGTACGGCAACAGCAGCCAGAAGCGTTAATAGTCTTTGCATTTACGGGTATTTATTGATTTAAAAATTTCAGCCTACCTAACATACAATTTTTCCGCTTTGGATGCAGATTTCTTTAATTCTTGCTAACGTAAAAAGTACGCATCATTTTTTCTGAACGGTAAGATTTTTTCTATATTTAGCGCCGAATTCAGCACTTTCGCAATACAATATTTAGTGCATTGCATTGTTAATTCAGAAATGTTTAATCCATCTCCTTTGAATAGAAGGTCTTTACACGTAACGGCACTTATACTCTTTGCGGGAATCCTGTTCCAGTTATTTCCGGCTTCACTGCAGGCGCAGAATGTCACTGAGTATGCCAAGATAGATTCCCTGAGTGTTGGGGACAGGGTTTCGTATGCCATTACCCTTAGTAAAGATCAGCCTTATGAAGAGGTTATTTTTCCCGACTCGTCCAGTTTCGGCTCCTCTTTTGAAATACGTTCCCTGCAGCGTTTCCAGGTAACGGAGTTTAAAGACAGCCTGGTTTATGACTTGCAATTTTTCGGTACCGAGGAAACGCGAATACCGGAACTGCCCGTAAAGCTCGTAAGTTCCAATGATACCACGGTTCTGTATACCAATCCCGTACCGGTACCCTTTAGAACCGTGCTTCAGTCAGACCAGGAAACCTTGCGGCCGCTAAAGCCTATATTTGATTTCGCTGCAGCCTGGTGGCCATACATAGTAGCCCTATTACTACTTGGGGCTGCAGCCTGGTATCTGTACAAGCTTTATAATGAGAAAGCACTGGAACCCAAGCCTGTGAAGAAGAAACAGGCCTATTCCCCTACCCCTTTTCAGGATCCACTGCACAGGCTCGGAAATATTCTTTCCCAGCTAAAAGGATATACCTTCAGTTCAGAAAAAGACTTTGAGGTTTTCTATGTAAACCTCGGAGATGCCATCCGTGAGTATTTTGAAGATCTGTATCGTATTCCTGCGCTTGAGTCAACAAGCCGTGAGATACTTTATGAACTAAGCCGCCGTTCGGTTGATTCTGAGCTTATAGAGAAAACAAAGGCGGTATTGCAGGAAGCCGATATGGTGAAATTTGCCAAGTTCACCCCTACTGAAGAGCAGGCTGAAAAAGCGCTGAAAAAGGCCGATGCCTTCCTCGAGCGTGCCAGGGAAGTAGACAAACCGAGAGTTGAACACCTGCGCAGGAAGCACCAACAGAAAAACGAGGAAAAGCGTAAGGCTTTTGAGGAATCACAAAATTCAGAGGTGGAGAGGGTATGACCTGGGCTAATCCGGAATTTTTGTGGTTATTGCTACTGCTGCTCCCGGTCATAGGACTGTATGTCTGGCGGAAGCTGAAAAACAGAAGGCCAACACTAACTTTTTCAGATACCTCCAAATTAACCGGCCTTCCGGGAAACTGGCGGACGTACGGAGTCTGGTTAGGTCCTATAACCAGTTGGCTGGCTTTTGCATTGATCGTCCTGGCACTTGCCCGCCCTCAGTTCAAGAATACCACCGTTGAACGCAATGCCGAGGGTATTGATATAGTACTGGCCCTGGATATCTCAACTTCCATGAAAGCTGAGGATCTTAAGCCAAACCGTTTCGAGGCCGCAAGAAGCGTAGCCGTTGATTTTATAGACAAGCGTTTATCAGACCGTATCGGCCTGGTAGTTTTTGCACGAAAAAGCTTTACAGTAGTGCCTCCAACCCTGGATTACCGCCTTTTAAAACAGCTTCTCGGTGATGTTCAGATGGGCATTGTTGAAGACGGAACAGCTATCGGAATGGGCATCGCTACCGCAGTGAACCGCCTCAAGGAGAGCGAAGCGGAAAGCAAGGTCATTATTCTGCTTACTGACGGACAAAATAATTCCGGCGAAATTGATCCTGTTACGGCAGCTGACCTTGCCGTTACCTACGGAATCAAGATTTATACCATCGGTGCAGGGACCCGCGGCACCGCGCCTTACCCGGTTCAGGACCCCATTTTCGGGAAACGGTACCAAAATGTAAAAGTGGATATAGATGAAGAGATGCTGACGCAAATCGCCTCAATGAGTAACGGGGCCTATTTCCGGGCTACAGACACCGAGAGGCTTAAGGAAATTTATAGTCAAATAGATGAACTCGAAAAAACGGAAATAGAAGAGCTTATATTCACAGATTTTGAAGACCTGTATGCCTGGTTTCTAATCCCGGCCTTTTTGCTGCTGCTATTTTCCGTGGTATCCGAAAAGGTTCTGTTCAGGACAGAACCTGCCTGAATATATGCCGCTATTTCTGCACTAACCCGAAATCGGTTAACACTTTATTGCACTACGCTCCCTCGGCAACTTATTACCGCTCATTTTATATTCCTTTTTCTGAACCTGCTACTGAAATACGGGTTGCAGCCTAAAGAATCTGCTTTGGCTGGAAATTTATGCCGAAACGAAATGCTGTTTAGGTTTTCGATGTTTGCGTAAACTGTTTAATTTGCGTTCTAATTCAGTTTATAATCTCTTATCACTTAATGGCTCTAAAATCCATATCCAAAACATTATCCTCCCTGGTTCCCTGGCAGGATATTCAAGATCACATCAAGGCTAAGAAGAGCATCAATCTCGAGCATTTTGTCGGATCTTCGCACGCTTTTTTTATAGCTGAGCTTGCTGAGAAGTATGACAAGATCGTAGCTGTATACCCCGATGTTGAGCATGCCCAGTTCCTGAAATCAGATCTTGATCAGATCGGTATAGAGCAGGCACTTTATTTTCCCCAGACCGGCCAGAGGCCGTACGACGAGCAGCATATAACCGACAGCAGCCTTATGGTGCAGCGGTCTGAAGTGTTGGAAGGCATTCAGCATTCTGAAAAATCCGTGACGGTAACTTCCGCACAGGCCCTTTTTGACAAGATCGTTTCCCCGGAAACCTTTGCTTCCGTTTCAATTACCATTGAAGCAGGCGATGAGGTTAACCTCGAAAAACTCAAGGAGTCTCTGGTCGATCAGGAGTACCAGCCGGTTAAGTTTGTCGATCAGCCGGGTGAGTTTGCTCATCGCGGGGGTATTGTCGACATCTTTCCTTATTCCGGTGAATATCCCATAAGGCTTGAATTATTTGGAGATGAAGTAGATTCCATTCGGGAGTTTGACCCGGATAGCCAGCGATCGATCTCCTTCCTCAATGTGGTGCGCATTGTTCCGGATGCCACCAACCTGAATAAGGGCGAAAAAAAGCATCTTCTCTCCTATTTCGATGATGATCACACTCTGCTCATTTTATTTAATGAGCCGTTGATTGAGGCAGAGTTTGAAAACCGTTTTAAGGAAGCAGAAGAAAATTATTATGAGCTTGAGGATGAGAAAGATCACGCAATACCGCGGCAGCTTTTCTTTTCACCGGAGGAGTACCGGGATTCAGCCGCTCAATTTACAAAGCTTCATTTTGGAGGTTTCTCTTCGGGTAAGAACGCAGATTTTCGCTACCGGCTGGAGGCGTCCCCGCAGCCCGATTTCAACGGAAGCATCAAGCTGCTGAGAGATAATATTGAAGAACTCAGTCTCCAGGGATATGACGTGTATATCTTGTGCGACAATGAAGGACAGCGCGATCGTTTTGAGGAGTTGCTCGGTGAGCAAAGCAAGAAATTGCGCTACCACCTGTCTATTGACACCATACATGAAGGTTTTATCCTGAAAGAAAAGGGGCTGGCTGTTTACACTGATCATCAGATATTTAACCGTTACCACCGCCCCAAAGTCAAAAAGAGAAAGTATCACGGCGGCATTTCATTTAAAGAACTGCGTGATTTAAGTATCGGCGACTATGTTGTCCACGTGGATTACGGGATCGGAAAATTTGCCGGATTTAAAAAAATTAAAATTAAAGGAGTGGAGCAGGAATCCGTAGTTCTCAAATATAAAGAGGATTCCGTTTTATATGTCAATGTCTCCAGCCTTCATAAGATCCAGAAATATTCCGGCAAAGAAGGCACCCAGCCGAGGATCACAAAACTGGGCTCCGGACAGTGGGCTCGCAAAAAAGCCCAAACCAAGAAACGTGTCAAAGACATCGCCCGTGACCTGATCAAGCTGTATGCCAAACGTAAAGCGCAGAAGGCCTTCGCCTTTGATGACGACACCTCTTGGCAGACAGAGATGGAGGCCCGCTTCGAGTTCGAGGAGACTCCTGATCAGAGGGATGCCATAGAAGCAGTTAAAAATGATATGGAACAGAAAATGCCCATGGACAGGCTTGTTTGCGGTGACGTGGGCTTTGGAAAGACAGAAGTAGCCGTCCGTGCAGCCTTTAAAGCAGTGATGGATCATAAACAGGTGGCCGTGCTGGTACCCACTACCATCTTAGCCGATCAGCATTACAAAACATTCTCCAGAAGAATGAAGGAGTTCCCGGTTTCCATTGAAGTGCTTTCACGGTTCCGTACCAAAGCCGAACAGCGCGAAACCCTGGAGAAACTGAAAGAAGGAAAAGTTGATATTGTAATCGGCACGCATCGCCTGACCTCTAAAGATGTTGAATTCGACGATTTGGGACTGCTAATTGTAGACGAGGAACAACGCTTCGGTGTCTCCGCCAAAGAAAAGCTTAAAGAGTACCGTGCTACCGTTGATGTACTTACTTTGACAGCTACCCCCATACCCCGTACCCTGCAATTTTCACTGATGGGGGCTCGCGACCTGAGCATCATCAACACCCCGCCTCCCAACAGACAGCCGGTAGAAACCGAAATTCACAGCTTTGATCATGAACTGATCCGTGATGCCATCATGCAGGAAATGTCACGCGGCGGGCAGGTATTCTTTATCCATAACCGGGTGAAAAATATTGAAGAAGTTTCTAATATGGTACGGCAGCTCATACCGGATGTCCGGGTCCGTTCTGCACATGGCCAGATGAGCTCATCAAAACTGGAAAAAATTATTGAGGATTTCTATGAGCATAAATTCGATGTGCTGGTTTCAACAAATATTGTAGAGAATGGAATCGATATTGCAAACGCCAATACCATGGTCATCAACCGGGCCGATCGTTTCGGGCTCGCCGAATTGCACCAGCTTCGGGGACGGGTAGGCCGATCCAATAAAAAAGCTTTCTGTTATTTGATAACTCCACCTATTGAAACACTGACCAACGAATCCAGGAAACGCCTGCTTGCTCTTGAAGAGTTTTCTGACCTCGGTTCCGGTTTTAATATTGCGATGAGGGATCTGGATATCCGCGGGGCGGGTGATATACTCGGAGCCGAACAGAGCGGCTATATCAATGACGTGGGCTTTGACCTTTATCAGAAAATACTTAATGACGCCGTAAAAGAACTGAAGAGAGAGGAGTTCAGTGACGTCTTCAAGGATGTGGAGGTAGAAACCGAACTGCCGGAAACAACCGTTGAATTTGACGTGCCCGCACTGCTCGATAAAAACTATGTTTCCGATAATATCGAAAGGCTTAACCTCTACAGAAAGCTTGCAAAAGCCTCCTCTGAAGAGGAAATCGCTGACTGGGAAGATGAAATTGCAGACCGTTTCGGTCCCATACCCGATGCCGGACATAATCTCGTTCTGGCTGCCAGAATAAAGCTATTTGCTTCACAGAATTATTTTACCAAAGTGACCGTTCGCTCAGACCGCATGTGGCTGGTATGCCCGAAAAATGAGTCGGAACTCGGCGAAGATTTTTACCAGAACCGCTTCCAGCCCCTGCTTAAAAAGCTGCAGGAAGAAAAAGAGAACGAGTTAAATGTGGTTCAGAAAAACGGCCGGGTTCGCTTTGTAATAAGCGATATCCCCGGCTTGGAAGCCGCTTCGAACTATTTGAAGTCTATCGTGATTTCACCAAAGATTGAAGAAGAGGTAAGCCTTGCTTGAGAAGTTTGTAAATCTGATAAAGTCCGGGGAAGTAGTAGCATTCCCAACTGAAACAGTATATGGCCTCGGGGCAGATGCCCATAATCCCGATGCCGTAAGAAAGGTTTTTGAAATCAAAGGCAGGCCATCCGACAACCCTCTCATCATTCACATTGCCGACAGA
>Ga0102928_1001992_pt1 | contig 12384 bp, 10 predicted proteins | sample SalPonR1_B_D1_MG_FD_78504 | JGI IMG/M metagenome (GOLD analysis project Ga0102928, IMG submission 78504) | Salt pond soil microbial communities from South San Francisco under conditions of wetland restoration - Salt Pond MetaG R1_B_D1_MG | ecosystem: Environmental > Aquatic > Marine > Intertidal...
CCTGAGGGTAGGGTTCCCAAACTTGCTCAGCGTTAAAAGTGCATACTCCAGCTGTCGTCTGTTCGAAACTCCCTGTTCCAGAATATCCGAAAATTCATCCAGCACGTTGTTGAATGTAATCTGGTATATAATTTCTGAGATGGACTCTTTTTCTGAATTTCGAATGGTTTCGCTGCGATACTGATCCAGCAGGGGTACAGCGTGTTCACCAATTTCTTTAAATCGTTTTTGAACACCGGTCTGAACTTCTGGATCGGGATCGTCGAGCAGATAGATCAGGGACTCAATCTCTTTTTTACTGGATATGTTACTCATGAAAAATCAAAATATTCAGAATGAAAAATAAACTTAAGCAGCCTGAGTCAGGCTGTGAATACCTGCCAAAGGAACGTGTGGAATGGCAAATAAGTTTACAAATTAGTGATTCTTTGAGAGAAAGATTAAAATAGTTTATCATTCATTATTACATATTTACAGTTCAGATACAACGAAGCCGGTAACCAACTATATCTATTATGAAGACCGCCAATCCGTTAGCCGAAAACAAACCTGATCAGACAGAGAAAACATCAATACGAAACAAGCTCAAAGAACACTACAAGAGTGTACGCAGATTCACGGAGTCGCTGACAGAATCGCTTGAAACGGAAGATTTTGTGATACAGGCTATGGAAAATGCCAGTCCTGCAAAATGGCATCTAGCCCATACAACGTGGTTTTTCGAGGTATTCATTTTGAAACATGCCCTTTCTGGTTTTGAATCGATGCACCCGCAGTATGATTATATTTTTAACTCCTATTATGTGCAGACCAGCGATCCGCACTGCAGGGATAAACGAGGAAATTTGTCGAGGCCAACCGTAAAGCAGGTGTTTGAGTACAGGAAATATGTTGATGATCATATGCTCGGTTTAATAGATGATTTGACGGACAAAGCATTTGAAACATGGGCGCCGGTTATTGAAGTGGGTATTCATCATGAGCAGCAGCACCAGGAGCTCTTGCTCACAGATCTTAAATATATGTTCGCTCAAAATCCGCTCTATCCGATTTACAAAGAGAGCAGCAGGCCATCAGTAGATCAGCTGCCGGAAATGGGCTGGGTATCTTTTGATGAGGGAGTCTTTCAGATAGGTCACAAAGGGGGTGAGTTTGGATATGACAATGAGTTCCCGGAACACAAAACCTACATTCATGATTTTGCTATTGCGGACCGTCTGGTTACCAACGGTGAGTATCTGGAGTTTATACAAAACGGGGGATATAAAGATCCCAAATGGTGGCTTGATGAGGGTTTTGCAGCAGTTGAAAGTGAAGAGTGGGATCGCCCGCTCTATTGGGTTCGGCGAGATGATGAGTGGTACCATTTTACACTGAGCGGGCTCGAAAAGCTCGATAAAAATGAACCGGTAACCCATGTAAGTTATTTCGAAGCCGATGCCTATGCCCGCTGGAAAGGTTTTCGGCTGCCCACCGAACAGGAGTGGGAACTTGCCTCCAAAAATGAGCCGATGAAAGGGTCTTTTGTAGAGAAAAAGCACTACCATCCCGCATCTCTCAACGATAAAAACAGGGGCGAGAAACTACACCAGATGTTTGGGGATGTATGGCAGTGGACACAAAGCGCATATTCACCCTATCCTGGCTATGAACCCTTTCCAGGAGCTTTAGGCGAATATAACGGCAAATTTATGGTGAACCAGTATGTGCTGCGCGGGGGGTCTTGTGCAACATCCACTTCGCATATAAGGAAAACCTATCGAAACTTTTTTCATGCAGGATCAAGATGGCAGTTTTCCGGGATTCGCCTTGCTAAAACAAACTCCTAACCTAAAGGGCTTTAAACAGAATAACCGATACCGATAGATGAAAAAAACGGATGAAGAGACTGTGTCTGCCCGGATGGAAGCGGATGTAATGAAAGGACTTCAAAAAAAACAGAAAACAATACCCAGTAAATACTTTTATGATGAGCGTGGGTCGAAGCTATTTGAAGAGATCTGCAGGCTTGAGGAGTATTATCCCACCCGAACCGAGCTCTCCATCCTGGAAAAACACATTCAGGAAATTACTGATTCGGTTGGGAAAAAAACTCTTTTAATAGAGTTTGGAAGCGGCAGCAGCTATAAAACAAGAGTTATACTGAAGCATGCAAATGAACTAACCGGTTATCTGCCTGTGGATATCTCCGGTGATTTTTTATTAGCCGAAGCTGAAAAACTCAGATCTGAGTTTCCCGATTTACAAATCTATCCTCATGAAGCCGACTACACCAAACCCTTTGACATAGAGAACTATGGAGAGCAAAAGCGGGTGGTCTACTTTCCCGGATCAACCGTTGGAAACTTTACTCCCGATAACGCCCGGAAATTTCTTGGTAAAACGGCTGGTATGCTTCAAAAAGGCGATGGCCTTCTGATTGGAGTGGATGCAAAGAAATCATCTGAAATTTTGGAGCGCGCCTACGATGATGCCAAGGGAATCACAGCCGCATTTAATAAAAATCTGCTCCGGCGGTTAAACCAAGAGCTGGATAGCACATTCGATGTAGAAAAGTTTCGCCACGAGGCAGTTTATAACAGGCATGAGGGCAGGGTAGAGATGCACCTGGTTAGTTTGAGCGATCAGAAAGTTGGGGTTGGAGGAAGCGAAATATCATTTAAAGAGGGAGAGAGCATTCATACTGAAAACTCCTACAAATATGATGCGGATGAGTTTGCTGCTCTTTTAGCCGGCGATTATACTCTTGAGAATCGGTGGACAGACAGCCGCAATTGGTTTAATATTTTCTACTTTTCGGTACGATAATTTGCGTCACTTGAGTGTTTAAAGTTCCCTTTCTGAGATACAGTCGAATATATTATCATTTTTACGTTTCTTTTCATGATGTATCAGAAAAGTTTTTTTCTATGGACAATGAAAAATTCTATGTTTTTTTAAAACAGAATTGTATCGTTAACAGACCAAGATTACATGTATTGCAAGCTGTTTGGTACATGTAAACGACTGTGCCCGACCATTTAATTTTCACGAAAAATCCGGCTCAAAATGGGTGTTGAGACTGTAAAACTGGCAGAAAACAGAGAGCAAATACAGGAATTTAGTAAGTATTTGCTGAAGGATATCCGGGCAATGGAAAAAATGCTTGAGAATAACCTTTTTGAGACCGACAAAGTAAGAATAGGAGCCGAACAGGAGCTCTGCCTTGTAGACCGGCATGCAAAACCCTCCCCTATTTCTGTTGACCTGCTGGATTCGATGCAGGACGATATGTTCACCACCGAGCTTGCTCTGTTCAATCTCGAGTCGAATCTTGAGCCACTTGATTTTAAGGGAACGTGCCTGTCCGAAATGGAAGCCTCTATTTTAGGGCAGCTTGATAAGGTAAGGGAAGCAGTAAAGAAATTTGAAGGGGATATCGTTCTTACAGGAGTGCTGCCAACCATCCGGAAGTCTGATTTGGATATTGAAAATTTGACACCGCTTCCGAGATACCACGCTCTCTGTGATGCCATCAATAAGCTAAGGGGAGACGAATATGATCTGCGCATACAGGGAATGGATGAATTGCTGATGAGGTTTGACTCACCTCTGCTGGAAGCCTGTAATACCGGTTTTCAGGTACATATGCAGGTACATCCCGATGAATTTGTTCAGAAATATAATATAGCGCAGGCAATTACCGGCCCTGTGCTCGCTTCGGCGGTTAACTCCCCGCTTCTGTTTGGTAAGCGGCTGTGGGCTGAAACAAGGGTTGCCCTTTTTCAGCAGTCGGTTGATACTCGAAAAGTGGGGGACCATCTTCGGGATAGCAGTCCGCGCGTTACATTTGGGAATGAATGGCTTAAAAAATCCATCCTGGAAATCTATAAAGAAGATATTGCCCGTTATCGTGTGATGTTGAGCTCCAGTGTAACGGAAGACGTTGAGGAGCTTCTTGAAAATGGGGGTATTCCTAAACTTATGGCGCTTCAGGTTCATAATGGAACCGTATATCGGTGGAATCGACCCTGTTACGGTATTAGCGGGGGTAAACCGCACCTCAGAATTGAAAACCGGGTGTTTCCATCAGGGCCTACGGTAACCGACGAAATTGCCAATGCCTCATTTTGGCTGGGATTACTGAATGGGATGGGAGATCACTATAATGACATTACAGAGAAGCTGGATTTTGATGACGCTAAAATGAATTTTATTGCAGCATCGAAACTGGGGCTGGATACAAAATTTAAATGGGCAGGCGATAAACGATATTCTGCAGTGGAACTCATTAACGAAGAGCTGCTGCCCATAGCCAGGCACGGCCTTGAAAAAGCAGGGGTATACGGAGGCGACATAGATAGCTACCTCGATGTAATCAGGCAGCGAACTGAATCAGCTCAAACCGGTAGCTACTGGATGGTAAAATCCTACAATTCCCTCAGTAAGGATGTGTCACGGGAACAGGCACTTACAGCGGTTACCAACGCCATGATCAAAAATCAAAAAAAGGGTGAGCCTGTTCATAAGTGGGGGTTGGCAAAACTTGATGATATGGAAATGTGGCAGCCATCATCTCTGCTGGTAGAAGAGTTTATGACCACCGATCTGTTTACCGTTCAAAAAGATGATATTGTTGAATTGGTTGCCAATCTATTTGAGTGGCGAAGAATTCGCTATGTACCGGTTGAAGATGACAGCAAGCATTTGGTGGGTCTGATTACAATGCGCATGATTTTCAGGGAGTTCAATAATATATTACATAATAAGGGCTCCGAAAGTAAAGCCGTAGAGGATATTATGATTAAAAACCCGATTACGATTCATCCGGAAGCTTCCATATTAGAAGCAATCGATATTATGGACAGCCAGAGTATTGGCTGTCTACCGGTGGTAAAGAACAACCGTCTTGTTGGAATTATCACGGAGCAGAATTATATGACTATTACTTCCAGGCTGTTGAAACGGTTACACTCCGACAGTAATAAATCTAAAAACAGAAACAAAACGTAACGACTCGAGGGGTTCTATGGGCCAGCAAAAATTATCCATCGCGAAAGATCCGGAATCCCGGAAACGTTTTTTAAAACACCTTCTGCACGATGTTGAAGCCATTGAGCAGATGCTAAAAGATGGTTTATTCGAATCTGGAGTGGAGAGAATCGGAGCTGAGCAGGAGTTTTGTATCGTCGACTCGTTTTTTAAACCATCTAAAAGAGGGCCGGAGTTACTCGAAAAAATTAACGATCCACACTTTACGGCAGAGCTTGCTCGGTTTAATCTTGAAATAAATCTGGACCCGGAACCCTTTAGCGGGAGGTGTCTGTCAACCATGCAAAAAAAGCTTTCCGGTTTCCTGGCTATGGCCGAAGAGATCGCAGAAAAAAGCGGAGATAAGTTCATACTAACCGGTATTTTACCTTCGATCGATTACAGCTCCGTACAAATGGAGTATATGACGCCCAAACAGCGATATATCGCACTGGCCGACATTATTTCCGAGCTTCGGGGCGAAGATTTCGAACTAAATATTACCGGCGTTGATGAGCTGATGCTGAGCCACAACAATATTCTGTTTGAGGCTTGCAATACAAGCTTTCAATGCCACCTTCAGATAGAGCCTTCCGAGTTTGCCGATATGTATAACTGGGCACAGATGCTTTCGGGCCCGGTACTTTCAGTATGTGCAAATTCGCCGCTTTTATTAGGGCGCCAGCTTTGGGCAGAAACGCGCATCCCGCTTTTTCAGCAAAGTATTGATACACGCGGAAAAGGATATCATTTAAGGGAGCGGGAGCAGCGTGTTACATTTGGTAATCGATGGATCAAGAGCGTAGCCGATGTGTACAGAAATGATATTGCCCGCCATACACTGCTGTTTATGTCGGACATTAAAAGAGATTCCCTGGAAACACTGAGGCGGGGGAGGATACCAAAACTGGAAGCTCTTCAGCTTCATAACGGAACGGTTTACAAGTGGAACCGGCCATGCTATGGAGTGGCCAATGGAGTCCCTCACCTGCGCATTGAAAACAGGTACTTGCCATCAGGACCTACAATCGAAGATGAAATGGCCAATTTTGCATTTTGGCTGGGTCTGATGAGTAATATGCCGGATAAATTCAGGCAAAACTGGGAGAATGTTTCATTCGAAGATGCTAAAGAGAACTTTTACAAAGCTGCAATGTGGGGCGTTCAGGCTGGAATGGTATGGGAAAATAGCCTGATGTCTGCACGAAAACTGCTGGTTGAGATCTTAATTCCAATGGCCCGGGAAGGTCTTCGGAAAAAGAAAATTGATGAGAAAGATATTGAGCGTTACCTATCGGTTATTGAGGGTAGAATTAATAAGTATGGAACCGGATCTCGCTGGATTGTAAACAGTTACAGAAATCTGAAGAAAAAACTGGGGAGGGAAGAGGCTTCTGTGGCCGTAACGGCTATTATGTATAACCGCCGAAAAAGCGGAAAAGCCGTTCACGATTGGGACATCGCCGACGTAAAGGAAGCAGAGGGACTCAGTATACAGTATGAGAGGGTGAGAGACATCATGACGACGGACCTGATAACGGTTAATGAGAACGATCTCGCCGAACTTGTGCTGAAAGTGATGGAGTGGCGCGACATCCGACATCTTCCGGTTGAAGATAATAAAGGGAAATTAAAAGGAATTGTGACAAAGAAGCGACTCGTTCGTTATCTTGAGAAGATTGGTGAAAATAAACTTGCTACTGCATCAGATGTAATGGCGAAGGATCCCATAACGATCTCACCCGGTGAGGATATCAAGTACGCAATACTTTTGATGCTTGATCGGGGGGTGAGCAGTTTGCCGGTTATTGATAATGGCGACCTTGTCGGTATTATTACCGATAAAGACACCCGAAGCGTGTGGGAGAAGTTGAAACTACAAGGTAATGTTTAAAATCGAATCAGAAAAAGATACACATACACATCAGCGAATTCGCTGGAACCTGAAAGGAAGAAAAGAAGGACCGGTTATTGTACTTTTTGTGGGCATTCATGGAAATGAGAGTGCTGGAGTTAAAGCTGCTGATCATCTTTTTACTGACCTGAGAAAAAATGAATCGGAGCTGGACGGTTCGATTTTCGTCATCACTGGGAATATACCTGCACTGGATATGGGGGTTCGTTTTATAGATACAGACCTGAACCGGCTTTGGGAAATCCCTGACGGTGTAGCCGGCAGGCGCTTATCAAACGGAATTGCATCAACCTCAGAATATTCCGAAAGCAGAGAGATTAAGGAGTGTATCAATCAAATTATTGAGGAGTACCGAGATACTGCACGCGATTTTATTTTTGCAGACCTGCATACAACATCATCAAAAAGCTGCGGATTTATCCTGATCAACGACACTCTTGATAACCGGTCACTTGCCCGGAAATTTCCCCTTCCGCAGATACTCGGTATAGAGGAGAATATTTACGGAACGTTGCTAAGCTATATCAACAACCTTGGTTATAAAGCAATCGGATTTGAAGCCGGAGCGCATCACGATGAAATTTCAGTACAGCGTAGCGAAGCTTTTTTGGAACTTCTGCTGCACAACACCGGGGTTCGAAAACTGCCTGAAATAAAGCTCAAACAATTGGCCGATGAGCTGCAGTGTCCCGATGATGTACCCGAAACCTATTATGAAATCCGTTATCACAAACTTCTCGAGGATCCCGGAAATTTCAAAATGATGAGCGGTTTTGAAAATTTTGACAGAATTGAAAAAGATACACCGCTGGCTTACGAACGTGAGCAGCTGATTGTGGCACCGGTTTCAGGACGTATCTTTATGCCGCTTTATCAAAATAAGGGCCACGATGGTTTTTTGATCATCAGAGAAGTATCTGATTTCTGGCTTGAGCTTTCTGCATTTTTCAGAAATAGCTTTTTGAATAATGTTTTAAAATACCTGCCGGGTGTAACTGTTTTAAACTCCCGAAGTTTCGAGGTTGATTTGACAGTGGCACGTTTTTTGGTAAAAAATATATTTCACCTTTTGGGGTACAGAGTCGTGCAAAAAGATGAAGAGACCCTGATATGCCACAAACGATGAGTTTAAAAATTAACATGTTTGGTATATAGATTTTATGCTGGATTATCGGTTTGTAGATGGTACAAGGCTTACGTCGGTTATCGAGGCGCTCATTTTCGCAAGCCCCGACCCACTACCGTGGGAGAAGATTTCTGCGATTATTCTGGAAAGTGAAGAGGATCTGGAACTGGATGAGCTAACGGTAACCCGGATTGTAGATCAAATAAACCGCCGTTACGAGGAGAACGATCTCTCTTTTCGTATCGAGGAGGCAGGAGGGGGATATACGTTTGTAACGCAGCCGAGATTTCATCCCTGGCTGAGTATTTATCAGCACGAAAATGCGTATCGAAAACTATCCCAGCCGGCTACCGAAACACTGGCAATCGTTGCCTACAGGCAACCAATCACCAAGCCGGAGGTAGACAGCATCCGCGGTGTTGATTCAGGATATATTTTGCGCCAGCTGTTGGAAAAAATGCTGGTTAAGGTTTCGGGCAGGGCAGACTCTCCGGGTAAACCTCTCCTCTATAAAACCACCACTCATTTTTTAAAACATTTTGGTATCAATTCTGTTGATGAACTACCGAAGCCAAGGGAAATTGATGAAATTCTGAAAGACGATGATATGGCCGATCACCGCCGCCTGCTTATGGAAAGACAGATGGAACTGCAGGATGATGAGGCCAAAGAACTTTTTGAAGAATACATAGAAGAGAAAAACTCTGATGTGCCTGACGATAAACCTGATGAAAACAACGAAAACCAATCATAAAAAACCTACCAACATGAAAAAAACACTTACCTTTCTATCACTTCTACTGTTTGTATCACTATTTACAATGGCCTCTTCCGAAAATGATGTCGTTGTAGGTTCCTGGGAATTTTCTAATCCACAAGTTCCCTGGGAGTTCAATAAAGGATTTATAAACTTTATGGAGAGTGAAGATGAAGTCTATTCCGGCGAAATAGAGTTCCACACCGGGCAAAAGGTGCCAATGAACCAAGTTGACATAGATGGAAGCTTTGTGTCGTTTGGTATGGACATTGGCGGATCCGTTGTAAGCGCCGACTGTATGGTAGAGGGGGATACGATGACGTGTGACCTCACCACAATGCAGGGGCCCATGCAGATTACTGCTACCAAAGCGACCAAAGATAACTAACCTTCATAGGGCTGACTGGATTTATACGCATAAAGTGTGTATCATCGTACACACTTTATGTAATTAAAAAAAACCTTTTGTCTGATAAAATATTTTCTTCAACTGCCATCTGGGACCGGCTTGGAATCAGTGTGTCTACGGTTTGTGCAATACACTGTCTTTTTTTCCCCGTACTAATTTCGCTTCTGCCACTCTGGAGCTTTGCTGAGGTTCTGCACGACTGGGCCCATCCCGTATTTCTCATTGTACTCCTGCCAACCGTCTATTATGCATCAAAAAAGAGTCACTACGACAAAAAAATTACCGGATTGCTTTATGGTGGAATCCTGTTGGTTGCGGCAGGATGGGGGCTGGGACACTTTTGGCTGGGACTTGCTTTTGAAACGGCATTGACAGTTGCCGGCAGCTTTACTCTTATCGGCGGGCACTGGTTAAATTATAAGCACCATCGCACGTGCAAAAATGTTCGCCATAATCACCATCCAAACATTGATAATGACCTCCCTGATCTATGAAAAGGCTTAATTTTACTCTGGATAGCGCTACGGTAGAGTTGTTAAACAAATTGGCAGAAAAGTACTATGCCGGGAATAAATCTCAAACGGTGAGGGTGGCCCTGGAAAGTCTGGCTGCCCATCAGGGGCACGAAGGGTGGGTAATTACCGGCTACACGCCATTAAGAATGGATCATGAGGTTCAATGCCATAGTTGCGGAACCGAGCATGGGGAGGGGCATGTTCTCTTCAAACCCGTTTTTGAAAAAGGGAGCAGCCCTGCAGCCATTAAGCAGATTCCAAGCGAGGAGTGGGTGGAATGCCACGAATGTATTGAAAAAATATAGGCCATGATTTCACTTCAAAACTGCGTCCATTCATATAACCGGGAAACGGTTGTTAACCTGCCGGATATTCAACTGGAAAGTGGAGGTAATCTGCTTGTAACGGGTCTGTCGGGCAGCGGGAAATCAACACTGCTGCATATTCTTGCCGGAATCTTAAACCCTACCCAGGGAGCGTATCAGATCAACGGAACAGACGTTCTCTCTTTATCAGAATCGGGGCGGGATCGGTTCAGAGGAACACATATTGGAATTGTATATCAGCAGATGCACCTGATACAGTCGCTGACTGTAGCGGATAATATTCGCATTGCCAGATATATGGCAGGCTTAAAAGGGGATCAGCAAAGAGTGAAAGATGTCTGCAAAACGCTGGATATTGGTAATAAGCTAAACAGTTACCCTGATGAACTAAGCCAGGGTCAGAAGCAGAGGGTGGCCATCGCAAGAGCCGTAGTGAACGATCCGGTTCTTCTTCTTGCCGATGAACCTACATCAAGCCTCGACGATTTGCGCAGCGAAAATGTTATCAGCCTTTTGAAAGAATCAGCCGCTATTTCCGGAGCGTCACTGATCGTATCCACTCACGACAGCAGAGTAAAAAAGCACTTTGAAAACGTACTTGACCTTGAAGGCACCGAACAGAATGGGGTTGCCGTATGAATTTGTTTAAACTGAGTTATTCTTACCTGCGAAGAAGGGCACTTAATTCGCTGTTAAATATTTTACTGCTCTCGTTTGGCATAGCAACCATTGTGGTTTTGCTCCTATTCAGCTATCAATTAGAAGAAAATTTATATAGCAATGCTGAGGGCGTTGATGCCGTAGTAGGGGCCAAGGGAAGCCCTATTCAGCTTATTCTATCAGGAATTTTTCACATCGATTCTCCCACGGGAAATATTGATCTTGATGAAGCGAAAACGCTGATAAGGAATCCAATGGTGGAATCGGCCATTCCCCTTGCCTTGGGAGATAATTACAGAGGGCACCGAATTGTAGGCACAACGAAGGCCTACCCCGATAGATATGGTTCCGAAATCGCTGAAGGTGTATTCTGGCACCGTCCCTTTGATGTGGTTTTAGGGGCTGACGTAGCTGAACTGGAAGGGCTGAGTATAGGTGACACCATACAAAGCAGCCACGGTTTTGCAGAGGAGGGAATGACGCATCAAGATAGTGATATGACGGTGGTTGGAATACTGGATGATACGGGCACTGTACTTGACCGGCTGATACTCACCAGCGTAGAAACCATGTGGGGAATTCACGCTCCGCATAGCACAACGGATCAGCATGAAGGGAATGATCACGATCATGCGGGTGAGGCTGAATCGGATATAACGGAGACGAGTTATCTTTCTGAAGAACACAGTGGCGAGCAGATTACGGCACTTTTAGTCAGTTATCGGAATCCACTGGCTGCGGCGCAGTTTCCACGGTTTGTAAATGAACGTACATCGATGCAGGCTGCTGCTCCGGCTATTGAAATAACCCGCCTATTGAATCTGCTGGGTGTTGGGCTCGATGCTATCCGTGTTTTTGCTTATGTGCTTATATTGGCCTCAGTACTTGGAATTTTTATCGCTTTACTCAATTCAATGAAAGAACGTAAGTATGATCTCGCGATCATGAGATCTCTTGGAGGCACACGATTGAAATTATTTGCCAATGTACTGCTCGAGGGGCTGATGATTTCACTCGCCGGCGGATTGCTTGGCATTGCACTGGGGCATCTGGCAGTGGAGCTTATTGGACAGTCTTTCGCGGAAGCTCGGCAATTTGCCGTTACCGGATTCGTTTTAATCCCCGGTGAAGGCTGGATTATTGCATTGGCGGCAGGAATTGGTTTACTTTCGTCTGTTGTGCCGGCTATACAGGCCTACAACACAGATATTGCGTATACACTTTCAAAAACATAACTATAGTCACATGAAACGCTACCCCGTTTACATTCTCTTTTTGATCTCATTTGTGCTTATTGCTTTTTCCCCGGAAGCGGATTTGAACGACGCTGAAACCCTGAAGTGGGAAACTCTGGCAAAAGTGGAGTGGATCTGGGACGATAATTTTTACAGGGTTGAATTTAACGAGGACCAAAAAGCCCTGGATGGTAAAGAGTTGATTGTGGAAGGATTTATGTTTCCGCTGGAATATTCCAGAAAGCACACCACATTTTTGGTAAGCAGCGCGCCCATGAGTGACTGTTTTTTTTGCGGGCCGGGTGAAGCTGAGTCGATGGTCTATGTGAAAACAGAAACTCCTGTGGAATACTCCTACAGCAAAATGGCCGTAAAAGGGACATTTAAACTTGTTTCAGACGCCAGTATGGGTATTATTTACGAGCTGGAAG
>Ga0102928_1002000_pt1 | contig 12341 bp, 9 predicted proteins | sample SalPonR1_B_D1_MG_FD_78504 | JGI IMG/M metagenome (GOLD analysis project Ga0102928, IMG submission 78504) | Salt pond soil microbial communities from South San Francisco under conditions of wetland restoration - Salt Pond MetaG R1_B_D1_MG | ecosystem: Environmental > Aquatic > Marine > Intertidal...
AAAATAAATAATAATTAAATATCTTATACTTTATATTTTTTATAAATTGTTATTTGAAAATAATTAAATATCTTATACTTCATATTTTTATAAATTATTATTTTGAAAATAAATAATAATTAAATATCTTATACTTTATATTTTTTATAAATTGTTATTTGAAAATAATTAAATATCTTATACTTTATATTTTTTGTAAATTGTTATTTTGAAAATAAATAATAATTAAATATCTTATACTTTATATTTTTGTAAATTATAATTGAAATAAAATAATAATGAAATAATAATTAAATATCTTATACTTTTATATTTTTGTAAATTATAATTGAAATAAAATAATAATGAAATAATAATTAAATATCTTATACTTTTATATTTTTGTAAAGTATAAATTATAAATTGAAATAAATTATAATTTGAAAATAAATAATAATTAAATATCTTATACTTTATATTTTTGTAAATGATTATTTGAAAATAATTAAATACCTTATACTTTATATTTCCGTAAATTATAATTGAAATGAAAAATAAATATCTTATACTTTATATTTTTATAAATGATTATTTGAAATGAAAAATAAATAATAAATAAATATTTTAAAAATAAATTATTTAACATTATCAATTCTTTCTAAATTTTCAAAATATTATTATTTTAATAATATTTAATTTATTCAAACTCATCTTCATAAATATCTTCAGTTTCACCATTTAATTCTTCTTCTAAATCATCCTGTTCATTTTGTTCATCTTCATCATCATCTTCATTAATTATATCACTTTTAATATCAACTTTTTCTTTTGATTTTTTCATATAATAATCAATATATTCATTCTTATACATGAACTTCAAATTTAATCGGATACCCATTCCAGCTAATAATTGTTCTAATAATTTATAAGGATATGGTATAGTTTTCTTTCCAAATTCAGTTTCATTTCCACAAAATTTACATCTTTTATATCCAATATCAGAATAAGGATCATTAATTGCAAATGTTCCACAAATCTTACAAAATACTGCTTGATATGCATCAGATACATACATTAATCTTTCTAATAAGAATGAACTAGCTCCATGAGAAACAATTGCATCTTTTTCCATTTCACCAATTTTCAAACCTCCTTTATTTCCTCTTCCTTTAATTGGTTGTCTCATTAAATTTTGTACTTCACCAGTATCACGAATTTGAAATTTATCAAGTACATGATGTTTTAATAATTGAATAAAACATGGACCTCCATACATCTTACGATTTAATATTTCACCCGTTGTTCCAGATCTCATTGTTTCATATGAAAATTCATCAAAATTATATTCTTTTAATTTATCTACATATTCTTCAGGTACAAATTTCTTAAATGCACTTCCATTAATATGTTTACCAATAATTGATCCATATTTTGAACTTATAATTTCAATTGGATAGGATATTGTCATACGACTTGGAATAGCATGTGTATTTACAATCATATCTGGTGCAATACCAAATTTATCAGTGGGTAAATATTTTTGTGAAATTACTTTACCAATTGTTCCTTTTTGTGCATTCCTTGCAGCAAATTTATCACCTTCTTGAGGAATTCTAATAATTCGAATTTTAATATTCACTCGTAAATTTTCATTACTTTTTACAATACTAATTTTTTCAACAATACCTTCTTCACCAACTTTTAAATATTCACTTTCATTAGATGGAGTACTTTTATTATTATCATAATAACGAACTTTTGAAATTACACAATCACCAGGAGTTAAAAAAGATCCAATCTTCGGTAATCCATTTTCTTGAATTGATGCAAATTTACTTTCATTATTAGTTTTTAATTTTGGTCTTTCTAATTTTTCACTAAAATTAGATGGACTATATTCAACAACTGTCTTATATGATAAATATTTAAAAAATCGAAAACCACCATTCTCTAAAAATTCTTTTTTAAAGATAAATGAATCTTCTTCAGTATATGGAAATGCTCCAAACATTACATTAATATTTTTACCTTGACCTCTTTGATTTAATCCAAGTATACCATGAATTTCAGTTTCAACCATTGGACGATTAGGATAACATAATACTTTTGTTTTATTTCCTTCAAATCGATTAAGATGATTAGTATGATAAATACTAAAAGCTTGTTTACCCATATTTGTTTGATAAGTATTTCTTGGTGCTTGATTATGATCAGGCCACGGAATTAGATTTCCTGCAATACTTAATAATGATTTTGCATCAATTTCACAATGCGTATAAGGTTCTACTGATTCTTTAATTTCTAATGTTCTTTTTTCAATTTCAATTTGATCTGAATATTTTTTATCATTTGTTTCTTTATATAAATTTTCAAATTCAATAATTCTATTTTTTGTTTCTTGAATATCATTACTTCTTTTTTCAATTTCTGATTTTGATGTAGCAAGTTTTGCATATTCTTGTTCCCAAGGAGAAAGATATTCAATTGCACCTTTTACAAATAATTTATGAAATGGTTCACCACGAATATTAAGTTTATCAATAATCAATTGTTGATCTTCTTCATCAACAATTAAACATGGTCTCATTACTCGAGATGGACTTGTATCAATATACAACCAATCATTCTCTTTAATTACACTCATTTGAAGTGGTAAAGAACCTTGTCTCTTCATTTGAATTAAAAAGCGCTTTGTTTTTTCACCTTTACACCATCCAAGAAATCTTGAATTATATAATAATTTCGTTTCATATTTTTTATCGTAATCTAATTTAATTCGTTGTTTTAATCCAAGATCTTTATCTCCAATAATATGTCGTAATATCAATGGTGTTTTTTCATCCATATCAATTGATAATGTTGTTAAAATTGATAAATTCTTTAATATTCCTACTTTTTTAGATTCAGGAGTATAAATTGGACAAATAAAACAAAATTGACTATTTTGAACTAATCGAATACTTTGTTGTTTATCTGATTCTTGAATATTTACATCTACTGTATTTAAATGTGATAATGTTGATAAAATACTTTCTCTAGCAAGAATATCTGTTACTTTAGCTTTAAAACTAGTACCACTTTTAATTCCCCAATTATTGGGTTTGAATGAATCATTAAAACTATCTGTAATAAGTCCATCTCGTATTAATTCAACAATTCTATCAAATTCACGAACATAATCATTTCGTATTTTTGTTTCAATATCTTGAATAGTTTTATTCCATGCTTTTTTTAACAAATTTTCCATCATTGATCCAGCAGATTGTAATCTTTTATTGGACCATGAATCACGATTATCAATTTCAACAAATCCTGCTAAAAATCTTATAAATTTAGCAATCATTATACTTAATATAGTTAATTTATCATCAATCATTCTTTTTCTTCTTTCATCTTGTGTTTCACCTTGAATTCGAATTGGATTATTAAGATAAGGAAAAAAATCTTTATCTAATAATTTATTAACTTCTTTTTCTTTTTCATCAGAAACAAAATTTTTACGAACAGATCGATCAATTTTATTAACAATTACATCAACATCATTTGTATGAATTGAATAATCTAAAATTGTTCGATGTAATTGATATAATGATTTTTCTCTTTCATTTTCAGGAATAAATATAAGTATTCTATCTTGTATTTCTTCTAAATTTGTAATTCCATAATATCGATAAAAACGTAAAACATTTACACTTTTATTCTTTTTCTCATTAATTGCTCTTTGTTTCCGAACAATATTTACTTTTGTTGAAGGAAGAATATATTTGATGATTTGTTTTGATTCTTTAGCTATTTTTAATTGATTCAAATAAATATTACGTTCACTTGAAGTTAAAATTCTTATAATTGGTAATGATTTCATATTCATCTTCATGATAAAAAATTTATTTAATGTTAATTGTTCTTGAAGAAGAATTAATTTTTCAGCACCGGACATAATAAAATATCCACCAGGATCAGTATGATCTTCTCCAAGAAGTTGAAGTTGATAATTTGATTTATCTCTTAAATAACATATTTTAGATTTTAACATAATTGGAATATTACCAATAATAACACTTTTCTTCCTATCTATTTCTATACCATTTTCAACAAGAATAACATCAACAATCCAATCAGATGAATAATTGATATGTTTCTCTCTTGCATATTGAGGTGTTAAAATATGTTTCTTACCTTGATAAACATAGTAAGGAGGAAGAATTTGGAAATTTTCAAATACTATTTTCTTTGATTCAGAAATTTTTAATTCTTTCTGAGTAATATTTGTTTCAGCATAATTCTGAATCCAATGATCATAAATTTCAACATGTTGTTTACTTAAACCATTTTCTTTCAAATATTGTTTAAGTAATTCACCAGATTCAGAAATTTCAATTTCATTATCTTCATAAAATTTAATATAATTTTCATTAGCCAATTTTGTATAAAATGAATTTTCCATATTATTATTGTTTTATTTTAAATATTAAATAATTTAATTAATTAATCAAATTAATATTTAAAATTAAATTGAAATATATTTGTGTCATTAATTAATTTTAAAATAATGAATAAAAGTCCAAAATTTCATAATTTAGATAATTTAAATAATACAACAATTACAACATTATGTAAATTATCATTCAATATGGCTTTTAAAGATTTATTCTTATTATTACCTATTACCAATCTTAATATTCCAGATAATACAATTACAAGTAAGAAATTACCATTATGTAAACCTGGATCTATATTAGTTTTGAATTTTGATAAAAAAACAAGGGGAGTAGTGTTACAAAAAAAGAAAAAAAAGAATTCAAATGAAATAATATCTTTTAAGAATTCTTTAAGTATTTATATGTCATTAACTGATAAAAATATAAATTTAAAATTATCAAATACGGAAATCCATTCATGTGGATCGAAGAATGAATCACATCAAAAAGAAGTAATAGAACGACTTATAAATCACATTTTTTACATTCAGTACTTATTAAATAAAATTCAACATATGAAAGAAACTACAAATAAAACATTAAAATGGGTAAGAGAATTTGTAAAAGGAAAAAAAGTATTTGATGAAGAATTACAAACAAATCGTTATACAGTAAATTCAAATTCATTAAAACCCATTGATATTAAAAATATAAAGTATTCTGAAATTGATGAAGAAATAGCAAAATATTTTCTACAATTTCGATCGAATTCATTGAATTATTGTGATAAATTTTATATTAAATTAGATTATGTTGTAAATATGGTAGATGTTGTTAGTAATATTAATTATGATTATAAAATTGAAAATGTAATGCATAATTATAATTTTTCTTTTGGAAAAAGTATTAGTTTACATCTATTATATTTAGAATTATCAAAAGTTGAAGGATTTGGAAAAACATTTTTTATTACATATAATAATGATGCAATGACATATTTAATATTACAAGTATTATATGATAAAATCGAAAGATCATTCAAAATGAAAGAAAAAGTTAAAAATTTTGTATCATTTATATTTTATAGTACTGGTTCATTGACATTATCGGGTCCTAATCATCAAATTATTAAAGAAAAATATAATTTTATCATTGAACATATAAAGAAAGTACAAGATATAGTATTTTTCAACTAAATATTGAATATAAAATTAATTATTATTGTAAATCAATAATAATTTATATAGGTATTTTTTAAAGTATTAAATATTTCACCATATTTATAAAAATATAATAATATTTATTTTCAAAATAATAATTTATAAAATGTAAAGTATAGAAATATTTAATTATTATTTATTTTCAAAATAATAATTTATAATTTACAATTTTATTAAATCAACTATTTTTCATTAAGTTTTTTATAAATAACTCATAATAAATATAGAAATTGATAATACTGTAATATATAGTATTATTTTTATTAGAAATTATTATAATTTTTATCAATAATTAATACTTCTTCAGGAAGTTCATAATTACCAACATCCGTTTTTATTTTTTTATTCGAATGATAGTTATAATTATTATTATATTTTTTTATTTTTTTATTCTTATATTCATAATAACTTAAAATTATTACAGAAATTAATAAAATAATTGTAAAAATACTTGATATTAATAACATATTATTATAAAGATCATTATTTTTACGTAATTCTTTATTAAAAACTATTATAATTAAAATTATAAGACTTAAAATAAATACAATAAAAAGAATTCCAGTTCCTATATAATGCATTATTATTTTTATAATAATGTATAATAATATATTTGTATTTTCATTGTATCTTCTTCAACTAATTTAAAAGCTATTATTGAAAAATACGACTTATAGTATTTGTATATTCTAAAAAAAGATATAATTAAATTTTATTATCGAATTTAATCTAATTATTATTTTACTAAAATAATAATTTATAATTCAAATTATCAATAAATAATATGTGATAATTATTGATAATATTATAATCAAAGAAAATATCACTATCTTAGTAATTATATTCAAATTTTTAAATTTCATAAAAATATAAATTATTAATAAAGTTAAAATTATTAAACATCCAAAAATTATAATAGAAAATGTAAAATTATCATTTTCTTCCATTTATTATTTTTATTTCTCTTAAATTAAATAAAATGATTTTATTTGATTACATATTAAAGTAAAGAATTAATTATAATTTTGAATATTTATTGATAGTAAATTAAAAATTGGTTTATATTTATTGTTCTTTTATTTTTGTATCATTCATAATACTAACACTAAAAATTAATATGAATGATACAAAAATTGTTAGTATTAAAGAAAATATAACAATTTCATTTAATTCATTACTTAAAAATAAATATAAAATTAATGAAATTGAAATTATTACAATAATTAAAATTAAAATAGTTAATAAAATATTAGATTTAATTTCTTTCATTTTTAATTATTATTAAAATGATAATAATAATTTGATTTTTGCTTTTTGCTTTTTTTAATGAAAAATGGTTAAATATTATATTGAAATTATTGATAATAATGATGAAATAGATATGAAATTGCATAATAAGGAAGAAAGTAAAAAATATCAAATACAAGGAAGTATAAATTTACCTTCTAGTAATAAAATAAAATTATATATAGTTTATGAAAATCATGATAAAGAAGATATATATAAATTTGATTATTTATTCATAAAAACTATAAATAATGAAAATGATATTCAACTTTATTTAAATCAATTATTTTTTGATATTCATGGATATAGATATTTTAAATTTTCAAAATTGAAAAGAAATTCATTTAATACTTTACCTTATTTAAATAAACCGTTATTTGATAGAAAAGAATTTTTAAATATAGTTTATGATAATGCTTATATTTTTGGAATTGTTTCAAAGGATGATATAATATTAGATTATATACTTATTCATCCTCATATTTAAAATATAAAGTATAAGAATATTTAATTATTATTTATTTTTTAAATAATAATTTGATTTTTATTGAATTAAATATGAAAACTTATTAAAAATATAGAAATTAATTTAATTGAAGATATTTTTATTAGATTATGATTTTAATAAATTAATAATATTTGAAGGATTACATATTAAATTTGATAATTTGAAGAATATGAAATAATTATTTATAAAAATAATAACATAAAATATATTAAAATTAATTATTATTTATATTTGATCCGAACAATTTATACAATACTTGGATTTGGATTTGTATTTGGATCTGGAACTGGAACTGGAACTGGATTTGGATTTGTATTTGGATTTATCAATACAAAACCATTTGTATTCCATTTTTCAGCTTTAATAATATTAAATTTTCTTTCATAATATCCTACAACAAATATAGAAATTAATAAAAGAAATGAAATAATACCTAGTACTGATAATACTGTAGTATAAGCTGTATTATTTTCACGCAATTCTTCATTAAATTATAATACAATTAAACCTATAACACTTATAATAAATGTAATAAAAATAAGTAAAGTTGCTAAATAATTCATTTTAATAATAAATAAAATAAATAAATTTTATTTTTAAATGATTAATGAAATTTTGAAATTATAAAAATATTTACAATTATAATTTATTTTAAATTATAATTTATTTCTTTGGAATTAAACTTTTTTAATACAAAATATTTTTATTCTTCATCTTCATCAAATTTAATTTCTTTAATTGTTTCAAATTTATTTAAATATCCATATTCATATTCATTATCAATTTGAAAATATTTAACAAATATATGTTTTTCATTCAATAATGTAGTAAAATAATATAATCGATTAATGGATGTTTCAATTCCTAATGTATATTCAATACCATTATAAATGAATTTTGCTCGTTGTGAAACACCACTTATTTTAGATTTCACTACTTCATTTTTATCATTCAATAACAAATACATTTTCTTTTTCAATAAATACATTACAGATGATTCATTTTCTATTTTTAATTGTCCAATATTCGTTCCAATAAATTCTGATAAATTATTCAATTGATTTTTACTAATAATTAAACTATCAGTATCCGTGTAATAATATTTTACTTTATTTAAAAAATTACGAAACATATATTCTCTAGCATAAGAATATATAAAAATACTAATATATGAATATTTTTTATCTTGTAAAAATTTACCAGATATTGAATTCATTACTGTCTTAATAATTTTATTTTCAATTTTATTCGTTGATCGTAATGAATATAAATTAAAAATAAATTCATTAAATACTGAATAAGATAATTTTTTCCATGAAACACCACGACCTGTAAAAATAACATCTACATTATTTTCAATTAATAATTGAATCATATTATCTGTTAACCATAATGTATCTACTTGTGTTTTAATATATTTAATATCCCAACTTCTTTTATTATTCAATAAACTTGGTAAAATGGCAACATTATTTGTTGATTCAGAATAATCTACAATTACTTCATAAATACCAATTCTATTTTTATTTTTAAATATTCTTTCTCCATTATTTTTATGAATTGTCTCTTTACCAATTGGATAAATATGATTCATCATAACATATGGATATAATGAATTTATATCTAATTGTACAAAATCACCTTTATATATTCCATATTTCATTTCTACTCTTCCTCCAATCAAAGATCCTAAAATATTTTGAACAATTTCATCATTTTCAATTGGTTTAAATAATGAATGTAATCTTTCATTATTATTTTTCATATGATTCCATAATACAATAGCAATTGAAAAAATACTATGATATAATAATGGATTGATATTAATATTTTTAACAGAATCAATGAAATCATATGTTATTTTCTGTAAAATAAATACATCACGTTTATTGTAAGTTACAATTTCATTCATATTCAATAATTTAAAATTATAAAATCTATAATTCTCTTGAATTTTAAAATGATCAAGATTTATTTTTCTATCATAATCAAAATAATATGATAATTGATCTAATGATTCGGTAAAAAATGGATATGGATCCCAAATATCAACAATTAAATTATCCGTTATTCGGAAAAAGAAATTTACTAAATGACCATTATTGATATTTGATTTTCTTGATTGAGGATAATTGGATAATAAATAATAATAATATAACAAATGATCAAATTTATTTCCATTAAATGCAATTAATTTAAATTTTACCTTATTAAATAATTTTGATTTTTTGATTAAATATTCTGTAAAATATTGAAATATAGTATTATTATTCGGTTTAAGAGTATAAAATGTTTCAATAATTTCATCTTCAAAACAATATGAAATCATATAAGGTAAAACTGATTGAGTATTATAAATACCTTCTGAATGAACTACTTCTAAATCATAAAATACTTTAAAAGTTTTGGAAGGATTAAAACTTTTCACTTTATTATTACTATTATAATCAAAAATATAACCATTTTTATGATGATATTGAATTATATATAATTCATCTTTATTTAAAATAAATTTAATCTTTCTTGATTTATCTCTTTCTTTCACATTATTCTCAAAAATAGTTTTTCCTTCTATTGAATATAATTTAATTTTGATATCAAAATAAATACATAAATCAACATAATTCATTAAATTATATTCCTTAATAAAATTTTCATAATCTTCGAAAGAACCCAAAAATTTATTATCTTTAATTAAAAAATCATAAAATATTTCATTATAACTTTGAATTTTAAGAGCATCACACCAATCTAATTTCATTTTATTTAAATATTATTTTCTACAAATAATATTTTATTCAATATATTTATTAACAATTTCAAATGAAGATAAAGTATTTACATTTTCTTCAAAATAAATTTTCATAATTTTTCGAATATTTATTTTTTTAATTTTATCACTTTTCATAATATATTCATAAATTGTTTTTTTATAAATATCATAATTTAGAATTTCAATAAAAAATTTCTTTTGTAAATTTAATGCATATTTTTTACAATATTTATTATGATATTTTTCCGGAAATAATTGTTCATATGTTTTCTTAACATCAAATATATAAAAATATTGATAAAAAATTACAAAAATAATATGTAAAATAAATTTATAAATTTCATTATTTTTTAAATGAAGTATAATTTTATTATATATCGAATTAATGATATCAATATTATTTAATTCAAATAAATATTCCAATCGATCAAACATATGAATTGAATGAATAATTATTTTAATATTTAACCATGATATTAAATTATTTTTCATAATAAATATTATTTCTTCATGAATGATATTTCTATGATTATTTTTTGATATATTGACAATATCATCAATATTATTATTTTTAAGTTTATCAATTTTGAAATTATTAAATATATCAAGTTTTAATAATTTATTTGCAGAATATCTTTTTCTATAATCTAAATGTAATGAATTGAATAATAATTCATTTAATTCTTCTTTAAATGAATCATCAAATAAAATTTCATTATTTTTATTTAGAATTAATTCAGAATAATTATTAAATCTCCTATTATTCATTATAATATTATTTATATCAAAGTTTTCAATAAAAAATTTCCTTAAATCTTTTTTATTTCTGAAAGTATAATTTCTATTTACAATATATTTTAATTGATTAATAATCATATCATCATTCGATATTTTCTTACTATGTTGTTTAAAATATAATAATTTTCCATTTGTATACATTTCATAAACAATACAACCAAATGCCCAAATATCTAATTTTTCATCAAAATCATAGGACAATAATGTTTCAGGTGATTTATATTGTAAACATGAAATTTTGAAATTTTTAAATTCTGTATTATAATCATTGAATATTGCTAATCCAAAATCTGCTAATTTTGTATAGTAATTACCATCTTTCTCAAAAATTAAAACATTATTCATTTTCAAATCACAATGAATAATAGATAATGAATGTAAATATCTTAATCCTAATAAAATATCTTTTAATATTAAGGTATAATTCATCATATTGGAATTATTAATACTATTAGAAAGATCTGATATTGCATATTTCATAGTAAAATGAACAATATCATCTATTTTATCATTTTTTATATTTGAATGAATGATTTTATTTTCAAATAGTTTATTAAAATTATTTGAACAATAAATTGATTTAATAGATACTATATTTTTTGATTTTTTACATTTTAACATAATATCAACTTCTCTAAATTTAGAAGTAAAAAAATTTGGAGATTTAACAAAATTTCGTTTAATCGCATATTCTTTATTATCTTCTTCAACTTTATAAACAATTCCAAATGCACCTTTATTAACAAAATTTAAAAATTTCATTTTGAATAACTTATTAAATAATTTAAATTATCATTTTAATTTAATTATTTTTTAAAAAATTAAATGTTAATAATTTTTATTAACATTTTCAAAAATGAAAGAACGAAAACGAATTTGTATCGATAAAATTTCATCATCTCCAGGTAATAATAAAGTTGTTTTCGATGATAACCTAAAATGTACTAAAGTTTTAGATGTTACAAAAGGTCATCTTTTATTGAATGAAATACATCCTGAATGTAAAGATGGAATTGTTGATATTGTTGGATCTACACTTATTCGTGAAAATTTAATAGTTAATGGTAGTTTTTCATCAACGGGACCTGTAAATTTTGATGAAACTGTAAATTTTAATGAAACTGTTATATTCAATAATGAAGTTATTTTTAATGAAACTACTATATTTGAAGGAACTACAATTTTCAATGAAGAATCAAATTTTAATGAAACTGTAATATTTGAAGGAACTACAATTTTCAATGAAGAATCTATTTTTAATGAAACTGTAATATTTGAAGGAACTACAATTTTCAATGAAGAATCTATTTTTAATGAAACTGTAATATTTGAAGGAACTACAATTTTCAATGAAGAAT
>Ga0102928_1002013_pt1 | contig 12300 bp, 10 predicted proteins | sample SalPonR1_B_D1_MG_FD_78504 | JGI IMG/M metagenome (GOLD analysis project Ga0102928, IMG submission 78504) | Salt pond soil microbial communities from South San Francisco under conditions of wetland restoration - Salt Pond MetaG R1_B_D1_MG | ecosystem: Environmental > Aquatic > Marine > Intertidal...
AGCTCGAAGTCCGCGCGGATGCCCGGGACGATCTCGGCGAACGCATCGCGACGATCGAGAGCGAGCGCCGCGCGGCGCTGAGCGAACGTCGACTGGAATCACTGAACGCCGGGCGCGAGCGCCTCCGCGCCGAACTCGATGATGCCCGCCGCGTGCGGATCGACGCCGTGGCCGCCCAGTTCCTGATCGAGCGCGCCCGTTCCGGCCACGGACGCGACAACCAGCCGAAGCTGCTTCGTCGTGCCGCTCACCTGTTCGGCCGCATGACCCGATCCCGCTTCGAGCTGCAGTTCGACGGCAACGACTTCGGCGCCGGGGACGCACGGACCGGACTGAAGCTCGGCCTCGCCGAACTGTCGACCGCAACCCGGATCCAGCTGCTGCTGGCGCTTCGCCTGGCCTGGCTCGAGCGCAACGAACACGGCGGGCCGGACCTGCCGCTGTTCCTCGACGAAGTGCTGGCGACCACCGACCCCGAGCGCTATCGCGCCGTCGTCGATGCGGTCCAGGAACTGGTCCGCGAGGGTCGGCAGGTGCTTTACCTTTCATCGCAGCCGGCCGACGCCGAGGCCTGGCGCCGCTTCGCCGGCGAGCCCGAGCCGCAGGTCATCGAACTGGCGCCGATGAGCGAGGAGCGCTTCGAGTTTGCGGTCGCCCGACAACGCACCCTGCCCGATCCCACCCTGCCGGCCGCAGACTGGGCGCGCGAGGCCGGCGTGGCGGCCCTGGATCCCTGGGCGGACGTTGGCGCCGTGCCGCTGTTCCACCTGCTTCGCGACGATCTGGACACACTGGTCGTCCTCGCCGGGCGTGGCATCGAAACCCTGGGCGAGTACAACCATGCGCGCGCGATCGACCTGGCCCTGCCGCTCGACCACGACCGCGCCGCCACGATCGACCGCCGCACCACCGCCGTCCGCGCCTGGATCGAGCGCTGGCGCCGCGGCCACGCCGCACCGGTGACCGACGCCGACCTGCAGGACTCCGAAGCGATCACGGCCACGTTCTACGAAGCCGTCTCGGAATTGAACCGGAGCCTCGACGGCAACGGACCGGCCCTGCTCGAGGCCCTGCGCGATGGCGAGGTCAAACGCTTCCAGACCGCCAAGACCGAACAGCTCGAAGACTACCTCGCGCGCCACGGCCGGCTGTCCGCCGACCGCGACATCAGCCCTGCCGAACGCATCGCCGCCCTGGTCCGGGCCGGCGATCTCGAAGACGCCGAAGCGCGCCGTCTCGATCGCTGGCTGGAGGCCGGGGTGGTTTCGATCGGGTGAGGGTAGCCGAATCCGCTGGATGATTGGCGCGAAGGCGCGAAGAAAGACAGAAGACTAGATTTCAAAAGCACTCGTTCGCAGAGGCGCGGTCGAGGGTCCGCTCAGGCTATCGTTCGCCGCGCACGACACGCACGGCATCGACGGTATGCACCGGTGCCCGGGCACGGACGTCGGAGAAGGAGAGTACGGGCAGGTCGCGCGCGGAGTCGGTCGACAGGACGACTGCGATTTCGACATCGCTGTCGGAACGGACCGGAACACCTTCACTCATCGGACCGGTGAAGCGCTGCCGCTCCGAGGCAAGCAGAAGCTCCTTGACGCCGCTCTCGGAGACGACGACGTCGCCGCGGATCAGGAGGGCCTCGTCTTCTGCCAACGCGGCATCCTGTTGTTCGACGCTCCGGCTCAGTTCGGCGTGCAGTGCGTCGATGGCACCGGCCGACAAGCCGGTCGCCGGGTCCATCGCGGCGGCCAGGCGGTCGAAGATCGGCCCCAGTTCCACGGCACCCGGTTCGAACGCCAGGTAGCCCTCGAACTCGCCCTTCGCGCCGAACGAAGGCACCCATCCTTCCACGGGCAACCACTGCATGACGGCAAGGGCCAGGTCGGGATAGGTCCCGGCCAGCTCCTGCATCAACGCCAGCCCGGCCCTCGGATCGATCGCAAGGAAACGATCGTCGGCCGTCAGGTCCTCATCGGTCAACGACCCGCAGACCATCGAATTCGCCAGCCGGCTCGGCGGCTCGCCGAACGTCCACTGCGCATCATCCTCCGCGCCGACGCGCCCCGTCGCGCAGAGCAGAAGGACGCCACCGACCAGGATTCCCGAAAACGTTCTGCTCATGATCCATCCCGCGTTGCCGTCCGAACATTCAATCTATGCCCGCGCTGACCGAATCTCAACCTGGGCGTTTCTTGCTTGGCTGACGTTAGATGATGGGCGCGAAGGCGCGAAGAGAAAAGCAGGTAAAGACTGGAAAAGGCGAAAAAACGACTACGCGGCTCGGGAATCGTTCACCCGCTGATCGATTTCTCAGCAGTAGTTCCGACTTGGTGTTTTTCTCTTCGCGCCTTTGCGTCTTCGCGCCCATCATCGAGAGAACGAAGCCACCGACACCCGATCAAGCCAAGGCCCGATAACTCAGGCACTCGCCGCCGGCAGCGATCATGGCTTCGAGATCGTCGGCCAGGCGAAGCTCGAAGTCGTCCGGGTGGATGCCGAGGCGGAGGGGCTTTTTGCTCGATCGGGACCAGCTGCGGTTCAGGGCGTTGAACGGGCGGACGACGGCGGCGCGGAAGGCGGTGTCGGTTTCGAAGCCGGCCATCGGCAGGCGGTGGTAGCGATCGGCCCCTGCATCGAAGACGCCGCCGGTGGTCTCGTAGAGGTCGAACGGCAGGCGCTTCAGAAAGGCGCGCGGCACCGGGCCCATCGCCCAGGCCGGCGGCACGTACAGCGCCGGGGCCGGCAGGTCGTGATCGTCGAACCACGCCCTGTTCCGGAGCATCAGGCGAAGGATGCCGAAGCGGCTCAGGGCGAGGTGCTCGCCGGCGCGGCGCGAGATGAAGGCACTGTGCAATGCATGCTTGAGGCCGCGGATTCGTTCGACGTCATGGTTCCAGCCGTGGCCGGCGAGCTCCGCGCCGGCGCCGACCAGCGCGCGCAGACCGTGCAGGTACTCCGGCGTCCAGTCGCGACCCGGCACGACCAGCAGCGTGACCGGCGTCAGGTCGGCGGCGACCAGGCGGTCGAAGATGCTTCGGACCCGGTCCAGCGTTTCCGGCATCACGTCATGGATCGAGACCAGCAGCCGCACCGGCGTCACCCGGCCAGCGGGTCGGCCAGCAGCCCGACCCAATCGTCGAGACTGCTGCGGTTGAGCGCATGCGCCGCCTGCCGGCCCGCCTCGGCCCGGGCGTGGCGGACCTCGACGGGTTCCTCGCCGATGCGTTGCAGGACCTCGGCCAGGTCGTCGTCGAGGCCGAACACCACCAGGTACTCGACCAGCGCCGGCCAGTTGATGATGCCGCACGTCGACGTCACCACGGCCTGGCGGCCGCGCGCCATCGCCTCCAGCGCCACGGTGCCGAACGATTCGACCTCCGAGGGCAGGACCAGCACATCGGCGGCGTCCATCTGTTCGAGCAGCTCCGGCCGGGACAGCCAGCCGGTCGCGGTCAGGTTGTCGAGCTCGGCGGCGGCCCGGTCGACCTCGGCTCGCAGGGGACCGTCGCCGGCCATCACGAAATCGATCTCCGGCAGGCGACGCGCCGCGTCGATGACGGTATGAAGCCGCTTCTCGGCGGCCAGCCGGCCGGCGTAGAGCACCCGTCGGAACTCGGACCCGAGCGGGCGGATCGGCGTGTCCAGTACGGCGCGCGGCACCAGCGTGCCGATCCGCCGCGTGCGCTTCGCGCCCAGCCGATCGGCCAGTTCGGTCATTTCGGCGGAATTGCCGAGCGCGATGTCGGCATATCGGAACAGCGTGCGGTCGGCGAAGCGGAACCAGCCGCGGCTCAGGTACTTGAAGATCGCGTTGCCGTACAGATCGGTCACGCCCGCGTAGTGGGTATGGAAGCCGGCCAGCAGCGGCAACTGCTTGTCTTGTGCCCACTTCGACGCCAGCAGACCATACGGTCCGGGGGTCGCGACCACGACCACGGTCGGATCGAACCCGCGCAGCGCGCGCCACAGCCGGCGCGGCGACGGCAGGTAGACCTTCTGCGTCGAGTCTCCCGGCAGCGGGAACGAGAACCCGCTCTGATCACTGTTGCCGGGGCAGACGAACGCGGTCTCGACCTCGGTGGGGCCAAGCTGGTCGATCAAATCGGCATAGTAGGCGCCGACCCCGTTGCGCTCAGGCTCGGAGTCCGATACGAACGCGACGCGGACGCTCATGCGGCGGCCCCTCCGGTCTGCAGGACGCCGTCGATCGCCGCGTCGCCGAACCGGTAGCGCGCATAGACCGGCGCGAACTCGCGCTCGAGCCGTGTAGGGTCGAGGCCGAAGTCGGCCAGCGCATAACGGTGACCCGAACGGAACCCGCGCGACGCCCGCCCGGCCTCGGCCAGCGCTTCGGCGAACTGCGGCGTCAGTTCCAGCCCGACCCGATCGAAGGCGGCACGCACGGTCTGCTCGAGCCGATCGCGCAAGGCGTGGTTGTCGAGCAGCGCGACCCGGTCGGGGTGGCGCTCGGCGACCTCGGCCTGGTGCAGGTAATAGAACTTCAGCAGGTCGATCAGCCGGTCGCGCAGCGCCGAGGGCATGGTCTCGAACCCGACGGCCTCGAGTCCGGGGGCCAGCGAACTCATCTGCGACGGGACGGTCTTGAGCGGGTCGCGGGAACAGCCCAGCAGCACCGCGTCGGGGAAGGCTTCGAGCAGGGTCTCCAGGCTGCCGGTGAACGAGGCGTTCTTCGACAGGAAGCGCCGCGACGGGCCGTGGGCGTAGACGTGCCGCCGCACGCAGTTCCGGTAGTACTTCGCCCAGGCGCGGCGCGCCGCATCGGGCTGCTCGTCCAGCCGCGCGACCCGCCACAACCATGCCGCGCGGGGAAACACGGCGACCAGGATGAAACACTGCATCAGCGGCATCAGCGCCAGGAAGTCCTCTTCCGGCGCGTCCATCCGGAACGGGTGGACCTCGTCCATATCGGCCAGGAACCGCCGACCGAACCAGCCGCCGAGCCGAGCCAGCGGCCGGCCGATCGACCGGTCCAGCGCAGCCAGCGCCGAGAGCAGTTTGCGGGCCGTGACCGACAGGCCGAACAGGCATTCCCAGGTGCGGAAGGTGGTGAAGCGTTCGTCGGTCGACAGGACGTGGTGAAGGTGGGTGGTGCCCGAGCGCGGCGGGCCGACGACGAACACCGGCTGGCGAACCTCCACCCTGCGCCAGCCGCGGAACAGAAGGTCGTCGAGCAGGAAGCCGAAACCGTGCAGCAGCTGCAGCAGGGCGAACAGCGGCCAGCCGATCACCAGCAGCAGCGCGCCGGTCCAGCGTCGGCCCTCGGTCCACGGCGAGACCGCGGCCGACGCCCACAGACGAGCAGCCCGGGCCACGGCGGAAAGGAACAGCCTCATGCGGTCGGCGCGTCGATCAAGGGGGTCAGCGGCGAGTATCGCACAGCCGTTCGGGCCGATCGGTGACCGGAAGCCCTTGAAAAGCGTCATGGAAAATTCATTCGGGCGCGCTCGCAATTTGTGCTGAGCGGGCGTATAGTAGGAATCGCTGCGCAGCACGGCAGTGGAAACTTCGGGTGGCTCCTTCCTAGCAAGAACCTCCAGACGTACCTCTCGACCTTGCACGACGCTTCATAAGAAGTAGGCAGCATTTCATCCATTACGTTATATGAAAAGGTAGTAAGAAAATGGTTACAGGAACCGTGAAGTGGTTCAACGACGCAAAAGGCTTCGGCTTCATCTCTCAGGACAACGGCGGCGCCGACGTGTTCGTGCATTTCAGCGCGATCTCGGGCTCCGGCTTCAAGTCCCTTGCAGAAGGCCAGAAGGTCGAGTTCGAACTGCAGGATGGCCCGAAGGGTCCGCAGGCCGCGAACGTCAACCCGGTCTGATCCGGCGCGACCTCGAACGACCCCAAGGCCCCGCCCCTGTGCGGGGCCTTTTCATTTGCGGTCCAGCGCGAACCGGACCGGCCCTTCGCCCGGCACAGCACAGGTCTTCGGTCCGGCGCCGACGATGAATCCGACTGTTGGAGGGCGCTTGCGCGCGAACCGGACCGGCCCTTCGCCCGGCACAGTCGGCCTCCCACAGGCCTTCATTCGAACCCCGTGATCCTTCTGGCTGTGGGAGGGCGGATTTCCGCGCGAACCGTTCGGGCCGCCCTTCGCCCGCAAGCGGCCTCCAACAGACAAAGGGACTGCCTCGCCAGAACCGCCTGTTGGAGGGAGCTCGCTCGCGAACCGGCTCGACCACCCTTCGCCCGGCACAGCCGGCCTCCCACAGGCAGAACATCTTCCTTCGCGCGCAAGCGCCCTCCAACTGGCGGATCAGGGGGACGCGGCGGCCACTCGATCGAGGAACGCCGCCAGGTCCCGCTTCAGCTCGGGGATGACCGATTCCATCCGGTGCCCGGCGTCGAGCAGGCGGAGGCCGGCGCCGTGCTGTTCGGCGAAACGTGCGCTGTGCGACCAGGGGATGATGTCGTCATTCCAGCCGTGGACGACGTGGATGCGATCGCTCTTCGGCGAGTAGCGCTCGCGGGTGGTCGCGCCCGGATGGCGATGCTCCAGGTACAGCGCCGGGGCCAGCACGAACAGCCCGGCCACGGCCACCCGCTCGGCAGCCATCACCGACACGAAGCCGCCCATCGAGGACCCGAACAGCACGACCGGCTCGCCGCTCGCGTCCCCGATCTCCTGCAAGCGGGCCACCAGCCGCTCGATGCGGCCGACCGGATCCTCGTGGTAATCGCGATCGTCGACCGCTTCGGTGGCCCAACCGGCCGCCTCGGCCACCGGGCGCAGAGCGACGATCTTGTGGGCTTGCGGACCGGAGTCCAGGCCGTGGCTGAAGATCACGCGACCGTGCCGCGTGGTGGAGTCGTTCGATGTCATTGTCGGATCCATTGAAAGTGACGTTCACCGATCCGCCGGCCCGTCGCGTCGAACACCCGCTCGGACAGGCGCACCGCACCGTCGAGGACCAGCGCGCTCGACGAACGCGTGCCGTAGCGCGCATCGACGATGAACGGTGCCGACAGCATCCGTTCGAGCTCGCGCCCGACGCCGGTGTCCGGCAGTTCCTCGTCCGGCGCCGATTCGCGGTCATCGAGCAGGCCGAGCAGGTCGGCCATTTCCGGCTCGGGCGCCGCGAGGGCGCTCTCGAGGCGCTGCACGGCCCGGATCGACTTCGGCCACGGCGTATCCAGCGAATGGTTCGACAACGCATGCAGCCCCGGCGGCACCTCGGCCGGCGGCGTATGCGTTCCGAGCTGCCAGAGAACCTCGCGATCGCCGACCAGCAGGTTGAACGGCCCATAGGCTTCGCGCCGCCGGTACACGTCGGCGGCCAGCGCCTCGAGCGAAGACGCCTCCAGCGCGGCCACCGGCAGCGCACCGCGCGAGCGCTCGCCACGCGCCGCGGCCGGATCGCGGACATTGGTCAGCGCCGCGAAGCGGCCGTCGCGACGAACCGCCAGCCAGGTGCCGCCGGCCTGTTCGTCGCGCCCGGCCAGCGGACCTTCGGGCCAGCGCCACCAGTGCAGGGCCCGGGTCGGGCGAGTATGGAACTCGTCGCGGTTGGCGGCCAGCACCAGCGGACGTCCGCTGCCGGGTCGCCAGTCGAACGCGATCAGGCACACGGCACTTCTCCATCGATCCGGGGTCGAAAACAAGCCGGTATCATGAACCAAATTGTTGCACGGGAGACAGAGCGATGACGGGCTCGAGCAGTGGCGCCAACCGCGACGGACGCGCGCAGGACTGGTTCGGCATGCTGGTACTGGCGCTCGGCCTGGTGCTGGCCAGCCTGTTCCTGGCCGACGCCGTCCGCGATTTCTCGGTCCGAGACCGCTACGTCGAGGTCAAGGGCCTGGCCGAGCGGGAAGTGCAGGCCGACCTGGCGATCTGGCCGATCACCTACAGCCTGTCGGCCGACTCACTGGACGCGCTGCGCGAACGGATGGACCGCACCGACGAGGCCGTGGTCGCCTACCTCAAGCTCAACGGCTTCGTCGACGCCGAGATTCGCCGCACGCCGCCGCAGGTCAACGATCGCTGGCTCAACAGCTTCGACAACCAGCGGCCGACCGATCGCTACTCGGCGCAGCGCACGCTGACGCTGCGCACGACCAAGGTCGGCGCCACCCGCCAGGCCATGGACCAGGCCGCCGACCTGATCAGCCAGGGCGTGCCCCTGATGCCGAACTGGGGCAACGATGCCCAGTTCCTGTTCACCGGCCTGGAGGCGATCAAGCCGGAGATGATTGCGCAGGCCACGGCCGACGCACGGCGTGCCGCAGACCAGTTCGCCGAGGATTCCGGCAGTGCGGTCGGCGCCATCCGCTCGGCGCGGCAGGGTTACTTCACGATCAACGAGCGCGATCCGACGTCACCGGAGATCAAGCTGGTGCGCGTGGTCACGACCATCGAATACTTCCTCGACCAATGACGGCTGCCCGATGTCCAAGCACGCGTTCGCAGAATCGACGGAGGGCCGTCGGCCGGAATCCACGGCGCGTACACGCCCGGCACTCAGGATGACGCCATGACGATGTTCAATGCACGTCCAGATACCGTCCGGGGCCGTCGAGCCGTCGGCCGCCTGCTGGCTGCGGTCAGCCTGGTCGCGGCCGGACTGCTGCTGTCGCTGACCGCCCTGTTGGCCCAGGATCGCGACGAAGTCGTGCAGCTGACCGTGGCCGACGCCATCGGTCCGGCGACCAAGGACTTCATCATCCGCGGCATCGAAGACGCCGAGGAGACCGGCGCCGAACTGGTCGTGCTGAAGCTCGACACGCCGGGCGGGCTGGACGCCTCGATGCGCGACATCATCTCGAAGATCCTCAACGCCGAGGTCCCGGTCGCGACCTGGGTCGCGCCGGACGGCGCCCGCGCAGCCAGCGCCGGCACCTACATCCTGCTGGCCAGCCCGGTCGCGGCGATGGCGCCGGCCACCCATCTCGGCGCGGCCACGCCCGTGCCTGTGGGCGGTTCGGCGCCCACCGCCCCAGCACCGTCCGGCGAGCCCGAGACCGACCCCGGGGCCGACGCGGCGCCGAGCAATCAAACCTCGGCCCCGGAAGCCGAGGCCGAAGCGGATCGATCCGAAGCGCCGTCTCAGCCGGCCGACGCATCGTCGAGCAAGGCGATCAACGACGCCGTGGCCTACATCCGCGGCCTGGCCGAGCGCCACGGCCGCAACGCCGACTGGGCCGAACGTGCGGTGCGCGAGGCCGTCACGCTGACCGCGCCCGATGCGCTGGATCAGAACGTCATCGACGTCATCGCCGAAAACATCGACGAACTGCTCACGGCCATCGACGGCCGCGAGGTCAAGCTGCACGACCGCAGCGTGACGCTGGCGACCGACGGCCTGAGCGTCCGCGAAATCGAACCGGACTGGCGCACCCAGCTGCTGGCCATCATCACCAACCCGACCCTGGCCTACATCCTGCTGCTGGTCGGTGTCTACGGCCTGCTGCTGGAAGGTTACAACCCGGGTGCGCTGGTGCCCGGCATCATCGGCGGCATCAGTCTGCTGCTGGCGCTCTATGCGTTCCAGATCCTGCCGGTCAACTACGCCGGGCTGGCGCTGATGGTGCTCGGCCTGGCGCTGATCGCCGTCGAGCTGTTCGTGCCGTCGTTCGGCATTCTCGGCGTCGGCGGCCTGGTCGCCGTGGTGTTCGGCTCGGTGATCCTGTTCGACGACGACATTCCCGGCTACGCCGTCAACGACGGTCTCATCGCCGGCCTCGCGGTCAGCGGCGCGGTGCTGTTCGGCATGATCGTCTGGATGATCCAGCGGGCGCTGCAGCGACCTCGGATGACCGGCCGGGCCTCGCTGATCGACCACACCGCCGAGGCGATTTCCGATTTCACCGACGGCCGCGGCCGTGTCCACCTGCAGGGCGAGGACTGGTTCGCCCGCTCGACCGACTCCGTCCGTCGCGGCCAGCGCGTGCGCATCACCGCGATGGACGACGAGGGTTTCGTCCTGCAGGTCGAACCGCTGGACGAATCCGCGTCCTGATTCCGCTCCTATCGATCCAGACCCCTTACCGGAGGCTTGCATGAACATCGACATCCTGAGTTTCGCCGGCGTACTCGGCTTCCTGCTGATTCTGCTGCTGGCCAACACGATCAAGATCCTGCGCGAGTACGAGCGCGGCGTGATCTTCACCCTCGGCCGCTTCGACAAGGTCAAGGGCCCCGGCATCATCCTGGTCATCCCGTTCATCCAGCAGATGGTCCGCGTCGACCTGAGAACCGTGGTCATGGACGTGCCGACCCAGGACGTGATTTCCTTCGACAACGTCTCGGTCAAGGTCAATGCCGTCATCTACTATCGGGTGGTCGACCCGCAGAAGGCCATCATCAACGTCGAACGCTTCATGGACGCCACCAGCCAGCTGGCCCAGACCACGCTGCGCTCGGTGCTCGGCAAGCACGAACTCGACGAAATGCTGGCCGAGCGAGACAAGCTCAACGAAGACATCCAGGTCATCCTCGACCGCCAGACCGACGGCTGGGGCGTGAAAGTCACCAACGTCGAGATCAAGCACATCGACCTCGACGAGTCCATGATCCGCGCCATCGCCAAGCAGGCCGAGGCCGAGCGTCAGCGACGCGCCAAGGTCATCCACGCCGAGGGCGAGCAGCAGGCTGCCCAGAAACTGGTCGAGGCCGCCCAGAAACTGGCCGAAAGCCCGAACGCCATCCAGCTGCGCTATCTCCAGACGCTGGGTGACATCGCCGGCGAGAAGAACTCGACCATCGTATTTCCGGTCCCGATCGATACCCTCAAGACCCTGCTCGGCAAGTAGGTTTTTCGAGAGGGCTCTCGATCTCTCGACGGCCTGGGCCGGCCCGGCGCGGCTGGCCCGATGTCGATTGCCTGTTGGAGGCCGCTTGCGGGCGAAGGATTTTTTCTGGCGTGCTGCCGGCTTTGCAGTCGACTTTGACTTTGACTTTTAGGTCGATTTCAACTTCAACTTCAACGTCAAAAAGCGTTTCGCCGCTGGCTGCGCCAGCTGATGCGAGTTACTTTTGTGGCGACAAAAGTAACCAAAAGCGCTTTTCCCGCAAGGGCGCCCGAGCTGCGCTCGGGTTCCCTGCGATGCTCACGCCGGGCGGGGTCCGCTGAACTCGCTGCAGTCGCTTACGCTCCTTTCGCTCAGACATGCAGCGGCCCTTTATCCGCCCGGCGCTGCGCTTCTCGGCGCCCTTGAGGGGGCCTGAGACCAGCGTCTGAATCATGTGTATTGCCCACGGTTCGGGTCTAGGACCGGGGCCGGCTTTGGCTTCGATCAAAAGCGTGATTCCGGAACCGAATCTCATCAATGGGTTGAAGCAAATTGCTTTGCTGGGCGCAGGTTGGCTTTTGACTTGCACCCGCCGTCAGCGCCGCCGGAGGCGCGGACCGGATGGCGGCGCTTGTGATGACAATCAGGGCCGTCGCAATGTCTGAGCGCAGGGAGCGTCAGCGACCGGAGCGAGTTCGACGGACCCCGCCAGCCGGGAGCACCGGAGGGGACCCGGCCGCAGGCCGGGCGGCGATGTTCGGTAAAGCACTTTTGCCTACTTTTGTTGCGGCAAAAGTAGGTCGCATCAGCCCGCGAAGCGGGCGGCGAAACGCCTTTGATGTTGAAGTTGAAGTTGAAGAACAAAGCGAAAACCCCGGGTACGCTCCGCCTACCCGGACTACAACGTCAACGGAAACAAGCTGCGCCGCGCAGGCCCGCGGCCGCCAAGAGATTCAAAAGCGGCTGCCGGGCCGCAGCACCCCGCGACCCGGCATCCGTTGATCATTCGAGCAGGAAGGTCTCGAGGAACAGGACCACCGCTTCCGAATACAGGTCCCGGTTCTCCTTCCGCCGGTACCCGTGCCCCTCGTTCAGGGCATTCATGTACCAGACCGGGCTGCCCTGCTCGCGCAGCGCCGCGACGATCTGCTCGGCTTCGGTCACCGGCACCCGCGGATCGTTCTCGCCCTGGATGACGAACATCGGCACGTCGATCTTCTCGACGTTGTTCAGCGGGCTGATGGCCTGCAGGTGGGCGCGCATTTCGGGGTCGCGTTCGTCGCCGTACTCGACACGACGCAGGTCGCGGCGATAGTCCTGGGTGTTTTCCAGGAAGGTGACGAAGTTGGAGATGCCGACGATGTCGACGGCGGCCTTCAGGCGGTCGCTGTAGTGCACCGAGGAGGCCAGCACCATGTAGCCGCCGTAGCTGCCGCCGTAGACGGCGACGCGGTCTTCGTCGAGGTCGGGCTGTTCGGCGATCCAGTCGAGCAGTGCGCCGATGTCGCGCACGGAATCCTCGCGCTTGAAGCCGTTGTCGAGCTG
>Ga0102928_1002015_pt1 | contig 12293 bp, 12 predicted proteins | sample SalPonR1_B_D1_MG_FD_78504 | JGI IMG/M metagenome (GOLD analysis project Ga0102928, IMG submission 78504) | Salt pond soil microbial communities from South San Francisco under conditions of wetland restoration - Salt Pond MetaG R1_B_D1_MG | ecosystem: Environmental > Aquatic > Marine > Intertidal...
CCGTCGGCGCCACGTTCGTCGCCCTGGTGGTCGGCGTGGCGGCTGCGCTCGGCCACTGACGCAACGGCGACGCTGCAACCGGCACACCTGTTCGACCGGGCCCGTCCACTCGCCATCGGCGGGGAGAATCGGTAACCTCGCGCGGGTGCTGGCCCCCGCCGACCCCCGTCACGGCACGACCGACACCGAGCGCCGTCGCCGCATCGTCCTCGGAGTCGCCGTCGCCGCAGTGCTCGGCGCCGCCGCCGTCGGTGCCGTCGTCACGGCCGAATCGCGCAGCGAGCCGGCGGAGCTGGCCGCTGCGGCGCCCGAGCCGGCCGACGAGGCCGGTGACGCGGCCGCCACCGGCGACGACCTGCCCGACCTCGCCGTGGCCGACCCGGCACAGAACGAGCAGGAGCCCGCCGAGGCGTTGGCCGCCGACGAGCAGGAACGCGCCGACGGCGGGTGCACCATCGGTGCGCTGTCGATCCGACGAGGATCCGAGGGCGACGGCGTGCGGTGCCTGCAGCAGTCGCTGGCCGACGGCGGCTGGTACGACGGGCCGATCCATGGACAGTTCGACGACCCCACGGTGATGGCCGTCACGCAGTTCCAGGAGGAGTCGGGGCTGTACGTCGACGGCGTCGTCGGCCGCGAGAGCGCCATCGAACTCGACATCTGGCCCGACGAGGAGTCCCTGGTGGTCCGCACCCCGCCGCCGCCCGAGGGAGCCATGGACTCGACGGGCTACCTGCTGTCGCCCGTGGCCTCCGTGGGCGACGATGCGCCGCCACTGCCCGACGGCTCGGGCGAGGGCCGCCGCGTCGTGTACGACCGCGCCGGCCAGCGGGTGTGGGCGGTCGCCGACGACGGTCGGATCATCCGGTCGTGGCTCGTCTCGGGCAGCAAGTACAGCAACGAGATGCCCGGCACCCACCAGGTGTACAGCCGGTCGGACATGTCCACGGCATGGAACGGCAAGGCGTGGCTGCCCAACATGATCCGTTACCAGCGCACCGAGATCGGCCACATCGGGTTCCACGCGATCCCGCTGCACGTCTCCGACAACTCGGTGTACCAGACCACCGACGAGCTCGGCACCCGACTCTCGGGCGGCTGCCAGCGCCAGCACGATCTCGACGCCGCATTCCTCTGGGCGTTCGCCGACGTCGGCACCACCGTCGTGGTCACCTGATCCATCCGTCGCCGCAGCTGTCGGGACCGGCGGGTCACACCCGGAGTGGTCGGTCTCGCTGCGCCGTCAGAGCCGGGCGTGCAGCCGCACCGCCTGCTCGGCCGCTCGTGCCCGGATCTCCTCGGCGTCGACACGGGTCGCACGCCCGTCGCGCAGCGCCGGTTCGCCGGCGATGTCGACGTCGAGCGCCCGGACGCCGGTGGTGTAGGCCAGGTGCCACGGCACCATCGGCGAGTAGCTCCAGCGCACCCGGTCGTCGAGCGCCTCGGGCATCAGCGTCCACCCCTGTTCGAGCCACGACCAGGCGGGGTCGGGTCCGGTGGCGACGTCGTCGGCGCGGGCCGCCACGAACGCGAGCCGGAACTCCTCGAGCATGTCGGCGCCGATGCCGTCGGTGCCGAGCGCCACCGGGTTGGCGAAGCGCACCGGGCGGGCGTAGCCGACACCGTTGTTCATGTTGGAGCGGGGGTTGTGCACCAGCGTGCCGCGCAGGCCGTGGTCGTCGGGAAGATGGACTCCGTGGACCAGCAGCCAGTCGTCACGGGTGAGCCCGGCGAGCCGTCCGGCGGCGTCGGCGTCACCCGGACCCTCCGCCACGTGGACGTGGACACCGACGCCGTGGCGTTCGGCCAGATCGGCCGCCGCCGCGAGCGTGTCGGACGAGCACGTGAAGGCCGCGTGCACGCCCACCATGCCGCGGCCGCCCGCCGACAGGTACCGGTCGTTCTCGGCGAGCCCACGGCGAGCACCGTCGGCCCCGTGCCGGTCGGTGACGCCGTAGCAGGTGCTCACCGCCACACCCACCTCGGCACAGGCGTCGGCGATCACGTCGAGTGATCCCTCGATGGCGTCGGGCGATTCGTGGTGGTCGACGATCGCCGTGCACCCGGATTCCAGGGCCTCCAGTGCGCCCAGCTTCGCCGACCACTCGAGCACCTCGAGGTCGAGCGCCGTGTCGAGCCGCCACCACACCAGTTCGAGGATCTCCTGGAATCCGCCCGGTGTGCGGGGAGGTGCGGGCATCCCGCGGGCGAGCGCCGAGTAGAGATGGTGGTGGGCACACACGAGCCCCGCCGTGACATGGCCGGCGGCGTCCTTCCCGTCGGCGTGCGGGTCGGGAGCGTCACGATCGGCCATCACTCAAGTAAACCCGATCGGCCGTCGATGCCTTGTTAGCGTTCACGACGGGCGCACGGAGTCGACCTGCCGGCGCACATCGAGGACGGAGGGACCATGTCCGACAACAACACCAAGACCACCACCATCTGGCTCGGCCGGGCGATCGCGTACGTGGTGTTCGCGTTCATCGTGGTGTCGCAGTTGATCCTGGTGCAGGGATTCCTGCTGCTCCTGCTCGGGGCGAATCCGGGCAACGACTACGTCGACTGGGCCTATCGCAGCCTCGACCGGGTGATGGAGCCGTTCCGCGGCATCTTCACGCCGATCGAGTTCGAGGGCAACAGCGTGCTCGACACGTCGATCCTGTTCGCGATGGTGATCTACGGGATCGCACTGCTGCTGATGCGGGCGCTGCTCGACTGGTTGAGCGACAAGCTGCACAAGGCCGAGCGCGATCGTGAGCTGCAGCGGGCCATCGACGCCGCGGCAGCCAATCAGCCGTATCCGGGAGTCACCAGCGACGGCACCCCGGTGATCGTGCCGACACAGCCGACACAGCCGGAACACCCGACGCAGCAGTCACCACAGCAGCCGGGCGGCACGCCTCCGCCGCCGCCACGCTGAGGTCGCGGCGCCCCGCAACGACCGTACGACGGCGGTGCCGCAGCGCCGGGCCGCCCGGCCCGAGCCGTCAGCGCCGACGGCCGGATGACGTCGCACTCCGCTCGGCGGCGCGCTGACGCTTGCGGTACGCCTGCCAGCCGAGGGTGACGATCAGTGCACCGACGAAGGTGCCGATGAGGCCGCTGGGCCTGATCGCCAGTTCGTCGCCGGCGAGAAGGCTGAACAGCAGGCCGCCCACGAACGAGCCGACGAGGCCCGCCACGAGCGCCAACGCCCAGTCGATCTGCTCGGTCCGCCGACCCAGCAGCAGCTGGACCACGAAACCGACGAACATGCCTCCGATGATGATGGCCAAGATGAGCACGGGAGCACGCTAACGCGGTCACTACATTCGTCAACGGAACTGCCGATGAGCGGCAGCCAGAAAGATGAGGACTCACCATGATCAAGGCACTGCTCGCCGGCACCATCGTCTTCCTGCTCGCCACGTTCCCCGCCACGTGGCTGCTGATGCTGTTCCTCGGCAACCTCGGTGTGACCATGAGCTACTGGGGCACGCTGCCGCTCGGGATCCTCGTGTCGGTGCTGCTGGGGTCGGCGTCGGCACCGACCTACGTGGTACGCAACTGACCGTCCGACGCGGGTACTCTCGCCGACTGTGAGAGGCAGCGGCCCGGCGGAGGGCGATCCAGCCGGCCGACGGCGCCTCCGGCCGAGCAACGTGTCGATGGCCACGCGCCTCGCCGCAGCCGTCGTGATCGTCACCTTCGTCGCTCTCGCGATCGCCGGCCTCGTCGGGCTCAGCGCAGGTGTCGACCTCGGGCGTGACATCTATCGCGACCGGCTCACGGTGATGGCCGGCACCGGCGCCCGCGACGTCGGCGCCGCGGTCGACTCGACGGCCGCACTCGCGGAGGCGCTCGCCGCGAGTCCTGCTGCCGCCGACGCACTGCGCGCATTCACCGACGGGTTCGGCGAGCTGCCGATCGACGGCCCCGACTTCGACCTCACCGCCGAGTCCCGCGCTCTGGTCGACGAGTACGAGGACCCGTACCTGCGGACGTCCACCGGCCGAACGCTCCCGATCGACCGGGTCCTGTCGGCCAACCCCGCAGCGGTGTACCTCCAGACCCGCTACTCGGTCGGCGACAGCGTGCTCGACGACCCCAGCAACATCAACGACGCCGGCGACGGCTCTGCGTGGAGCGAGGCCCACCGGGAGTTCCATCCCGGGTATCGGCAGGTCGCGGAGTCGCGCGGCCTCACCGACCTCCATCTCGTCGACGCGGCAACGTCGCGGATCGTGTACTCGGCCGACAAGCGACCCGACCTCGGCACGAGCCTCGCCGCCGGACCGTTCAGTGGCTCGGTGATCGCGAACACCGTCGGCGCCGTCCTGGAGGACCCCTCGGCCGGGTCGGTGATCAGCGACCTCGGCTCGTACGACGCCCGGCCCGACGAGGTGGTCGGAGTCATCGCCACACCGGTGTTCGACGGCAACCGTTTCGTCGGCGCCCTGGTACTGACCTACGACGGTCTGGTCCTCACCGACATCCTCACCGAGAACGAGACATGGGCGGGCCTCCCCCGGACCGGCGACGTCTATCTCGTCGGCGCCGACGGCACGACGCGGTCCGATCCGCGTGGCTATCTGGAGGCGCCGCGCGACTTCCTCGACATGGTGCAGGAGTCCGGCCGGATCTCGTCGGCGGAACGCGCCACGATCGAGCAGCGTGGGACCACGGTGCTCACGCTCCCGGCAGTGGAGGACACCGTCGGCGCCGGCCTGCGCGACGACGACGACGTGGGACAACGCAACTCGGTCACGGGCTCGGAGGTGTTCGGCACCCAGTCCGCCGCGCCGGTCGACGGGCGGGCGTGGTTCGTCGTCGCGGAGATCGACACGTCGGTCGCCGAGGCCACGATCGACGACTTCCGCAACATCCTGATCGTCGGGACCGCCGTGTTCATCATCCTCGTCACGTTCTTCGCCGTGGGATGGGCCGGCGCGATCATGCGGCCCGTCAAGGCGATCTCCGAGCGACTCGGCACACACGACGACACGGGCACGATCACCATCCCCGACCAGAGCCCGATCGAGCTGCACCACCTCGCGCGCAGCTACGAGGAGATGGCGACCACGCTCGAGCAGCAGCAGATCGAGCTCGCACGCGCCCGGGACGCTCGTCTCGAGGTGATGCGCAACATGCTGCCGCCGGCCATCGCCGGCCGTATCGCCGATGGCGACCTCGACGAACTCGACGAGGTGGAGCGGGCGTCGGTGGCCGTCGTCGTGGTGCTCGGCCTCGGCGAGCTCGTGCGGAGCGACGACATGCGTCGCAGCCGCGACCTCGTCGACCGGGTGCACGAAGAACTCGACCGGCTCGCCGAGACACACGGCCTCGACCGCGTGAAGGTCGTCGGCGACGCGTACTTCGGGGCGTGCGGGCACGACCGCCCCTTCATCGATCACGCCCCACGCGTCGTCGCCTTCGCCGCGGAGGCCCGTGAAGCCATCCGGGACATCGGTCTCGGCTCGGTGCGGCTCGATGCGGCCGTCGGCATCCACACCGGCCCCGTCCTCGTGGGAATGACGGGCGGATCGCGGCTGCTCTACGACGTCTGGGGCGACACCGTGACGACCGCCCACCACCTGGCACGGCGAGCGGGTTCGGGGGGCATCATCCTGTCCGACACCACGCACGCGCTGCTTCCCGACGAGGTGGCGCAACAGGAGACCGACGTCGACGGTGACCATGCCTGGACGCTCGCCGACGACGGTCCGATCGAGGCGGAGGTCGGCCGGTCGTGAGCTTCACCTGGGCAGCGATGGTCGTCGTGGGCGTCCCGCTGCTGGTGATCGCCGCGTCCGAAGTCGACGAGCGGCTGCGTCAGCGCGAGTCACCGCTGCGACCGGCGCTGTCGGTGTTCCGGCTCTGGAGCCTGCCCCTGTTCGCGGCGTGGGCGCTGCTCGTGCCCGTCCTCGATGTCGAAGCGGACTCGCCACTCGTGGTGGCCGTCACCTCGGCACTGGTGCTCACGGTCACGATCGGAGCGCTCCGCCTCCTTCGCGTCGGCGTCGATGCGGTCCGCACACGCCCTCGCGCCGAGGGACGCGGCCCCGTCCCCCAGCTCGTGCTCGCGCTCCCTCGCATCGCACTGCTGCTCGTGGCGTCGTGGTTCCTGGTCGGCGTGGTCTGGGGTGTCAACCTGTCGGCGGCGCTCACCGCACTCGGGGTGACGTCGCTGGTGGTGTCGTTCGCCCTGCAGGACACCCTGAGCGGGCTGGCATCGGGATTTCTCCTCCTCAGCGATCAGCCGTTCGAGCCGGGCGACTGGATCCGCGTGGAGGACACCGAGGGCCTGGTCGTCGATCTCAACTGGCGGACGGCTCGCATCCGCACCCGCAACGGGGACCTGATCGTGGTGCCGAACAGCACACTGGCGAAGGCCAGCATCATCAACTACTCCAAGCCCGAGTCCCTGCACCGCGTGGTCTACAGCGTGCAGGTCGCGTTCGTGAACCCGCCCACAGTGGCCAAGAACATGCTGCTCGACGCCGCACGTGGCACTCCCGGCGTGCTCACCGAGCCACCACCCAACGTCCGGGTCGTCCAGACCGACGACCCGTTGATGACCTACGAAGTCGACCTCTGGGTGTCCGACTTCTCGATCGAGCCCCAGGTGAAGAGCGACTTCGGATCGCTCGTGTGGTACCAGTCCGAACGCCAGGGCGTCCCGCTCCCCAGCCCCGCCCACGACCTCTTCCTGCACGATGTCACTGCCGAAGCGGTCGCTCGCACCGACGAGCCCGCCGCCATGGAAGCGGCGCTGCGTCGATCGGCGCTGCTGGCGATGCTCGACGACGACGAGATCGAGCGGCTGGTGCAGGCGAGCCGTCGCGTCCGCTTCGCGGCCGGCGAACTGATGATCGACGGGACTGCCGGCCGGCGTGACCTCATGGTCATCCTGTCGGGCACCGCCACGATGGTGCTGCTCGAGACGGGACGCGGTGACGAGTTCGTCACCGAGCTGGGGGCGGGTGAGACGGTCGGCGTGTTGGAAGGCCCCCGCGGCGAGGGACGTCTGCTCGCCGTGCGTGCCCGGACCGACTGCGAGGTCGTCGTGATCGACGCGGAGGCTGCTGGTGAGGTGGCCAGCCGGAACGCCGAGCTCGCTGCTGCGCTCAACCGGTTGGGCACGCTCCGGCGCCGTCGCCTCGACCGAGTCCTCGAACGGCGGCTCGCGCCGGGTGGCGACGGGAACCTCGCCGCCGCCCCGGACGGATCGGCGCCGACATGACCGCCGAGTCGGACCGGATGTTCGAGGAGGAGCTCGCGGCTCGTACCGCCCGGTTGCCGTTCTGGCGGCGCCCACGTCGCCTGCGCCGTCAGATCGCCGGCACCCTCGTGGCCACTGCGCTGGTCGCCGTGGCCCTGTTCGGAGCGCTGAACTACGTCGCCGCCGACCGGCTGCTGCGCGCCGGGTCGTTCGAGCAGCTCGACGGCGTGGCCCAGAGCCGCGCGCGCAGCATCGAACTCGGCGCGGCGCGCCTGCTCCGCAACACCGGTGCGGTCGCCGACGATCCCGGGGTCGCCCGGGCGCTCGACGAGTTCACCGTGGCGGTCGCCGAACTCGAGGACGTGGAGTTGTCCGAGTCCGCACTGGCGGAACTGGAGCAGTTCTACCTCGACGAGGTCGTGGCCCCGCTCAACGACTCGGGCCTCTTCGAACGGACGGTCACGCTGGCCGACGTGGCGGCGACGACGAACTCCCAGCGCTTCTTGCACTACCACCTCGTCGTGCCGGGCACTCCACCACCTCCACCCGACACGAGCTACGCCGCCGCTCTGGCCGAGTACGACACGTTCCTGCAGTCGCTCGCCACCTCCCTCAGCGCCGAGAATGTGCTCCTGGTGGCGTCGGGCACCCAGCAGATCGTCTATTCGAGCGATGCGCGCATCGATCTCGGAGCCATGCTCACCGGCGGCACCCTCGCCGAGTCGCCACTCGCGCGTCTCGTCGAGGACGACCTCCAGCGCGTGCGTGCCGGCACCGCCGTGATCACCGACTTCGAGCTGTACGTTCCCAACGGCGCCCGCCCCACCCTGTTCTCGGGCGCCACGATCCGCAGTCCGAGTGCGCAGGTGTCCGGTGCGCTCGTGATCGAGATCCCCGGCGCGGCGATCGACGCCATCACCACCGCCGATGGCAACTGGGACGACGTGGGCCTGGGGGACGGGGAGAGCTATGTGGTGGCCTCCGATCTCCTCCTGCAGAGCACGAGCCGGACCTGGGTCGACGATCCCGAGGGCTATCTCGAGCGTGTCGACGACCGGACACGACGGTTCGTGTCCACGCTCGGGTCGCCTGTCGGTGTGCAGGTCGTGGACACGGCGCCGGTGCGCGCCGCGTTCCGCGGTGAGACGTTCCGTGGCCGCTCGACCAACTACCTCGGCCGGGAGGTCTACAGCGCGTCGGCGACGATCGACGTCCCCGGCGTGGAATGGGCGGTCGTCACCGACGTGCCGCTGGCCAGCGCCCGCAAACCACTGACCGACTACCTCTGGCGGTTGGGAATCGTGGCCGTCGTCGTCGTCCCGTTGGCCGCCCTGGTGGGGATCCTGCTGGCGCGACGTCTGAGCCGTCCGATCGGGCCCGCCGTGGAGGCGGCCCGTGCCGTGGCAGACGGTGACCGCGATCCGCAGTTGCCGGATCTCGGCCAGGACGAGTACGGCGACCTCGGGCGCCGGCTGAAGCGGATGGCGGCGCTGCTGGCGGCTCAGGAACGAGCACTCGACGACGAGTTCCAGCGCAAGCGCGAGCTGATGCTGGCGGTGCTCCCGGCCCACCTCGTCGATGCCGACGGATCGGTGACCGACACCGGCGAGCGCGTCGACGAGGCCACGGTCGTGGCGGTGACGGTTCGGACAGGCAACGACATCGACGACCGGCTCGCCGAGCACCTCGCCGCCGCCGCCCGGACCGCCGAGCGGCTCGCCGACGAGCACGGGCTCGAACGGATCCGCACCGCTGCCGACCGGTACCTGTTCGTCAGCGGAGCCCGACAGGACGGCAACGGCGTCGAGCCGGCCCTCGAGTTCGGGCGCAGGTTCGTGGCGGCGAGCCGCGAGCTCGATGCCGAGATGGGCAACGACGTCGCCGTCCAGGTCGGCCTCTCCACCGGGTCGGTGGCCACCGGGGTGCTCGAACGCGGCAGCCTCACCTTCGGTGCCTGGGGCGAGCCCGTCCGCCGGGCGCTGGCGATCAGTGCGCTGTCGCGTGCCGACGAGGTGCTCCTCGACGAGAGCACGGCGTCGGGCGTCGCGTCACGCGACGACATCGTGGCCGTCGACGGCGTCGTCGATCTCGACGAGCAGCCGATGTCGCTCTACTCGCTGGCGATCGAGCCGGCGACGGGGGACGCCGCCTCCGACCGCGTCTCGGCCGGTGGCGACCCGTCCGACGGCTCGCCGGGCATTCCGGCGTCCGACGGCGTCTCGTCGGGCTGATCGATCCCGGACCGACCGATCCGGGCCGGCGAGTCGGACAGCACCTGTCGGCGCAGCCCCTCGACGGCGGCGACGAACAACACGGCGAAGACCACTGCCGGGAGCCAGTGCTGCGCGCTGAATCCGGGGAAGACGGCGAGGAACACGAGCAGGGCGAGAACGGCGAGCGCCCACGTCGCGGCCGGGCGCTCCGCCACGGGGGTGAGGGCGCGACGGGTGACGACGGCCGGCCGCGACGGGCCGATGAGAACGGCGTAGAGCGCCACCACCACACCCAAGGCCACGCCCGCCCACGCCAGCTCGTCGAGCAGGTTGGTGGCGATGGTGACGATCGAGTTGGAGGCGCTGCGCACGTCGCTCGCCTCGGCGAGCTGTTCGGTCGCCAACCGGACGGTGACGCGGCGCGAGATCAGCAGGAGCACGCCACCCACGGCGAGCGCCACACCCACGTTGCGGAGTGCGACGCGACGGTCACCCGCCAGCCAGACGGCCAGGGCGTAGAGAGCGACCACCACGACGAAGAGGTACACACTCATCACGTCGACGACGGCGACGACCCGTTGCATGGCGTCGAGTTCGTCGGACTCGAACACGACGAACGTGCCCGCTTCCTCGGGGATCCGTTCGAGCACCCGGTCGGGCAGACCGAGTCGTTCTCCCAGCCTGGTGACGAGCACCCCGGCGTCGAACACGATGGTGCCGTCGGCGGTGCTGATCGAGTCGGGGGTCTCGTCGCGCAGGATCGCCACGAACCTGCTGTGGGCCCGCTGGTTCAGCTCCGTCCACGCGGTGGACACCGCCGACGACGCCAGCAGCCGATCGGCGACACGGACGGCGTTGCCCTCCACGGTGGCGGCCAACGGGCCGGCCAGGCCGCCGACGGCGTCGGGGAGCAGTTCCCCGAAGGCGCCGGAGACGTCGATCTCGCGGAACAGCTCGGCCACCAGGAACGTGGCGAGCGCCTCGCGGATGTCCTCGTCGTCGAGGAGGCGGTCGGACACCTCCACCCACTCGTCGGTCTCCAGCACCTGGCGGTCGAGCCACGAGTTCAACGTGGCGCTCATCGCCACCGCGGTGGCCACCACGATCAGCAGCCACACCACCCACCCGGGTGCCCGGGTGCGCCGGGGAGACGCCATGTCGCTCAACTCATGTACCGAGCAGTTTCGCCTTGGCGGCGGTGAACTCCTCGTCGGTGAGCGCACCGGCCGCCTTGAGGTCGGCGAGCCTCGACAGCTGTGTCATCAGGTCGTCCGAACCGGCTGCTGCCGGGGCGGCCGGTGCCGGTGCGGGCGGCGGGGGCGGCGGAGCCGCCTGCTCCGACTTCAGCTCCTCCATCTGGGACTGCATCTCGGCCAGCTGCTGCTGGGACTCGAAGGCGGCCTGGTTCGCGGCCTGCTGCTGGGCTGCAGCCTGCTGCTTGCCGGCCTGCCCCGCCTGGACGGCGCCGACCGTCGCCGAAGCGGTGCCGGCGATGACGGCCGTACGGGCCATCGTGCCGACGAGTCCGGGGCGTCCTCTGCGACGTCGCATGATGATGATCTCCTTGGTGGGTTCGGGTCGTGGCGGTGTTCGGGCGCGGTGTGCGGGTGCGGTCCGGCTCAATCGCCGGAGTCGTCGAGGTCCTCGAGTTCGGCGAGGAGTTCGTCGACGACCATGCCGGGGACGCGGAAGTTGTTCACGAGTACGCCGCCGGAATCGACGATGGCGTCGCGGAACTGCTTGGCCCAGGTGTGCTCGAAGACCAGGATCGCCTCGGCACTGTCGGGTTCGAGGGCGGCGGCGAACTCGGCGACGTCCTCGTCGGAGATCAGCGACTCCACCTGGTCCATCATCTCGGCGACCTTGGCAGCGTCGTCGTCGGCGCCGACCTCGGCGAACTCGGTGAAGGTGACCTCTCCGGTGGCGTCCTTCTGCACCAGCAGGCCGTCGATGATGCTGATGATGTCGGCATCGACGAGGCGTTCGAGTTCGGGCAGGATCTGGCCGTTGAACCGGTTGCCGGGGAACCCGACGACGAGCACTTCGATCGGACCGAGAGTCATGAGGTCTCCTGAGATCAGCGGATCGGGGTGTTGTCCCCGAGGGCGACCGAAACCTAGCCCATCGCGATGAGGGGGCAGCTCACCCGGATCGGGTGGTTGCGGCATCTACGCGACTGGGTCAGGATGTTCGGCGGCCCACGCACCTCCGCAGCGGCCACGACAACGAAAGAGGACATATCGTGCTACTCGCAGCAGACTGGGGCGTCGGCCAAGTCGTCTGGTCGCTCCTGTACTTCTTCCTGGTCTTCGTGTGGATCATGCTGATCTTCAACCTGTTCGGCGACATCATCCGCAGCGACGACCTCAGCGGCTGGGGCAAGGCCATCTGGTCGATCCTGATCATCTTCCTGCCGTTCGTCGGCATCTTCGCCTATCTGATCCTGCGCGGCGGCGGCATGGCCGAGCGCCAGGTGAAGGCGATCAAGCAGCAGGAATCAGCGATGCAGGACTACATCCGCACCACCGCCGGTGGCGGCACCAGCGAGGCCGATCAGCTGGCGAAGCTCGCCGACCTGCACACCAGCGGCAAGATCGACGACACCGAGTACGCAGCAGCGAAGGCCAAGGTCATCAACGCCTGAGCGTTGCATCCGGTGTCAGACACCGGATGCAACGTCCGACTCCGGTGGACTCCGACTCACGTGGGCGTCACGCCCGGCCTCGTGCCGGCGTGGCGCCCTCGTCGCGTCCGGCGCCCGGTCGTTCGTAGGTGATCTCAGGCCGACGTGAGGGCGGGCTCCGGGCGGGCGGCGTCGCGCTCCTCGGCGACCGCATCGCCGTACAGCAACGTCGTGCCGACGGCGGCGAGAGGCACGA